>Ga0131853_10001679_pt1 | contig 39416 bp, 34 predicted proteins | sample TergutLab28metaG_FD_92764 | JGI IMG/M metagenome (GOLD analysis project Ga0131853, IMG submission 92764) | Labiotermes labralis P1 segment gut microbial communities from Petit-Saut dam, French Guiana - Lab288 P1 (version 2) (version 2) | ecosystem: Host-associated > Arthropoda: Insects >...
TAATATCTCGCGCTTTTAGGCGCGGGTCGCTCTCGAACGAGCGCGGCGTTATATCTCGCTAGTCTTTCCGCGAACGCGGTTCGCTAACCCAGCTTTTCTGTCGCCGACTTTGGCGCAAATCGCCGCCTTTTGGCGTTTGCGACCATAGGCGACCGGGATTATTAAGGGCAGAGCCCTTAATGCCCGACCGGCAGGTCATATGCTCTCGGGACGGTCCCGAATAAAGGGTTTTAGGGCAAAGCCCTAAAAGCCCGCACCCGCAGGGCGCACTTACATATCAAAGAACCCAATTTGACTACTTTCGGGAAGATCGCTTAGGCAACCGCATTTCACCAGCATTTCCATGATTGTTTTGTTCAGTTTCGCGCGGGATTGCAGCTCTTCTTGCGATAGGAACGGGCCGTCTTCCCGCGCTTTCGCAAGGGAGAGCGCGGCGTTGGTTCCAAGCCCCGCGAACGAGTTTAGCGGCGGTAGAATTTTTTCATCCACTTCCAAAAATTCGGTCGGATGCGATTTGTAGATGTCCACCGGCAGGAATTCCAATCCACGTTTGTACATTTCGAGGCAAAGTTCGAGTATTGTGTAGACTTTTTCGTCTTTGTCGGTGGATTCCTTATTGCTGATTTTGGTTTGGATTTCTTTCATCGATTGCGTTACTCGCGCGACGCCGTTTGTCATGATTTCAGCGTCGAAATCGTCGGCGCGAACGGTGAAATAGGTCAAATAATATTCCAACGGATAGTTTATTTTATAATAAGCGACCCTGAACGCCATGGTTACATACGCCGCCGCGTGGGCTTTTGGAAACATGTACTTTATTTTTTTGCATGATTCGATATACCACGCCGGGACATTGGCGTCTTTCATCGATTGCTCCCAATCGGGCATCAAACCTTTGCCTTTTCGCACCGATTCCATTATGGAAAACGAAATGTCCGAGTCTACGCCACAAAGGTTGAGGTAAAGCATGATGTCGTCGCGGACGCAGATAACTTCGGACAGCGTCGCGATTTTGTTTCTTATCAACTCTTGCGCGTTGTTGAGCCAAACGTCGGTTCCGTGAGATAGTCCCGAAATTAGGACAAGTTCGGAAAATGTGGTCGGCTTGGTGTCCACCAGCATTTGGCGGACGAATCGGGTGCCGAATTCGGGGACGCCGAACGTTCCTACGTCGCTATTGATATCCGACGGTTTTATGCCGAGCGCGGTCGTGCCCGAAAATAGGCTTAGTGTCGCTTCGTCGTCAAGCGGGACTTCGCGCGGGTCGTAGTCGGTTAAATCGTGCAGCATTTTCAGCATTGTCGGGTCGTCGTGCCCGAGAAGGTCGAGTTTTAGCAGATTGTCTTCCACCGCGCCGTAGTCGAAATGTAGTGTTATAATTCCCGATTCGCGGTCGTCTGCCGGATGCTGAATCGGGCAGAAATCGTAAACTTCCTTATCGTCGGGGACGATGATAATTCCGCCGGGGTGCTGTCCTGTCGTGCGTTTTGTGCCGACGCTTCCGAAGGCGACACGGCGGACTTCGGCGTTGTGCGGTGTGCTGTTCCGGGTTTCGAAGTATTTCCGCGCGAAGCCCATTGCGGTTTTTTCGGCGATTGTTCCGATTGTTCCGGCGCGGAAGACGTATTCGCTTCCAAACAGTTCTTCGATAAACTTATGCGCGGCACTTTGATAGTCGCCGGAGAAGTTGAGATCGATATCGGGGATTTTCTTGCCCGACAGGTCCAAAAACGTTTCGAACGGGATATTGTGTCCGTCTTTTTTCATTGTCATGCCGCAGGTTGGGCAATCTTTGTTCGGCATGTCCGCGCCGTTTCGGATTGATTCGTCGTTCGGGAACTCGGAAAGTTTGCAACTCGGGCAGATGTAGTGCGGCGCGAGGGCGTTGACCTCGGTTATGCCGGAGAGGTAGGCGACAAACGACGAGCCGACGCTTCCGCGGGAGCCGACTAAATAGCCGTCGTCGTTGGATTTTTTGACGACCTTTTGCGCGAGCATATACATGACGGCGAAGTTATTTTTGACGATACAGTCAAGCTCAGTTTTCATTCGAGTTTGGATTAATTTGGGCAAATCGTCGCCGTAGATTTGCTTTGCGGTTTGCTCGCATATTTCCACCAATTCTTTCTCGGCGTTCGGCACTTTCGGGGCGAAAAGCCCTTTCGGGACGGGCGAGATTTCTCCAATCATATCAGCGATTAAATTTGGGTTTTCGATTACGATTTTTCGTGCGACGTCTTCGCCGAGGTAGGCGAATTCTTCCAACATTTCGTCGGTTGTTCGGAAGTGGAGCGGTGCTTGCATATCCGCGTCGCGATAGCCTTGTCCGCCGAAGAGGACACGGCGATAGACTTCGTCGGTTTCGTCCAAAAAGTGGACGTCGCAGGTTGCGACGACGGGTTTTTGCAGTTGTTCGCCAATTTCGATGATTTTTCGGTTGATTTCGATTAATTTTTCTTGCCCGCTAACTTTGCCGTCGCGGACGAGGAATTCGTTGTTCGCGAGAGGTTGCAGTTCCAAATAATCATAGAATTTCGCGATTTCGACGATTGTTTCTTGCGGTTTATCCTCTAAAATTGCTTGGTAAAGCTCGCCCGCCTCGCACGCGGAACCTAAGATGAGTCCGTCGCGGTGTATGATTAGCTCGCTTTTGAGGATGAGCGGTTTTTTGTAAAAGTGCCGAATGTGCGAATCGGACACAAGTTTGTAGAGGTTTTTCAGCCCTGTTTGGTTTTTCGCCAAAATTATGGCGTGTTGGTAACTTGAATAGGACTGCTTCTTTGTTTTGCCGAAGTTTTCGTCCTTTATCATTTCTATGCACTTTAGGAAAATTTCCGCCGTCGCGGCGCTGTCGTCTACCGCGCGATGATGGTTTAAAAGCTTTATTCCCAAGTGTTTCGCCACGGTGTTGAGTTTGTGGTTGTGAATATCGGGAAAGATTTCCCGCGCGAGCGCAAGGGTGTCGAAAACTTCGGGCGCGAACTTTGCGCCGATTTCTTTCGCGTTGTGCTTGATAAAACTGACGTCAAAGCCTGCGTTGTGCGCGACGACTGCACTGCTGCCTACAAATTCGATGAATCGCGGCAGAACTTTGTCGATTGTGTCAGCACTCTTTACCATTGCGTCGGTGATACCGGTCAGCTCGGTGATATTTGGCGGGATTGGGATTTGCGGGTTGATAAGTTCGCTGAATTCGGCAATTTTTTCGCCGTTTACGATTTTTACGGCGCCGATTTCGGTGATTTTGTCGTTGACCGGCGAAAAGCCTGTGGTTTCTATGTCGAACACGACGTAGGATTGCTCTTTGTCGTTGTTAATTTTCTTAATTAGCGTGTTGCTCGCGCTGTGTTTGTCGTTGACTAAGTAGGCTTCGAGACCGAAGATCACTTTGATATCCTTGCCGCGCGCGGCGTTGTAGGCATCAGGGAACGCTTGCACTACACCGTGGTCGGTGATTGCGATTGCCTTGTGACCGAACTTCGCGGCGCGTTCGACGAGTTTCTTGACGTCGGTCATTGCGTCCATTGCGCTCATTTGGGTGTGGGCGTGGAGTTCGACGCGTTTTGTTTCCGCCGTGTCAACCTTTTCGGGCGGCGGCGGATAGATTTCGATGTCGGACGGTTTTACGCAAAGTTCGCGGGAATAGATGTCGTAATAGGCGTCGCCCTTGACTTTCACGATTTGTCCGCGTTTTACTTTCGCAATTATTTTCGGAATTTTATCCTCGAATTCGCGGATTTTACACATTATGGTGGACGTTCCGTCGTAAACATCAAAAATAAAGGTCATTTGCCGCCCTTTGCCGTCACGAGCGTCGACGCGGACGACTTCGCCCATGATTGCGACGCGCCCTGTGTTTTCTTCAATCGTCAATATTTCTGTGGTTTTGCCGGTTACTTTTTTTCCAAAAATAACGGCGCCGCTTTCATGCGCGTGCAGGTTTGAACTACCCTCAACCCGCGGCGCGTCAACGAAAATGTCGAACTCTAAAAGGTTGTACGCGACTCGGACGCGCTCGATATACTCGGCGAGGCGCACGTTTTCGATTGCGTTATCGGATTTTGCGGTGACTTTGACCGAACGTTGCTCTTTATTGACTTTAACCGCTGTTACGGCGAGGGATTTAAACGCCTCGAATCCGTTGTCGAGCGAGATTTTGTTGAATAAGTTTGATAGTGTGTGCATTTTATATGGCTCCTTGTTTTTGCGCCTGCGGGCGCGGAATAGATAAATTTTTCGGGACTGTCCCGAGGGCATTTGCGCGGGCGCGCGCGGCGCGTCAAGGACCAGTCCTTGACAATCCAGCATTTGAGACTTCGCTTGTGTGATTTTTCACAAGCGGTAGTCGAAAAGTGCAGGGGCGTAAGATTTTTGTGGTTTTTACAAAAATCCACAGCCATCTGCCAAACTTTTGCGCGACAAAAGTTTGATCAAAACCGTCGCCCTCCCCGTTGCGACCCTCCCCGACAAAAAACGTCGGGCGGGTGCCCCGCTAACGGAGCCGCGGGCGAAAATTAGTGCAAACATAGCACATTCAACCAAACAATATCTCGCGCTTTTAGGCGCGGTACGAATTTCTAATCGATACATCTATACTATCTTCTCTACCTCGTTAAGCAGGGTTTCGACGATTTGGTCGGCGGGGATTTTGCCGACGACTTCTCCGTTTTTGAATAGCGCGGCGAATCCGTCGCCGCCTGCGATTCCGATATCGGCGTCACGCGCTTCACCGGGGCCGTTTACGACACAGCCCATAATTGCTACTTTGATCGATTTTATCGGCGGCGTTTTGCTTTCCCGTGTCAAAAGCGCGTCTTCAACGATGTTCGCAATAGATATGATATCGATATTGCACCGTCCGCAGGTTGGGCAGGCGATCACTTCAAAGCGGCGGGGAGATAGTCCGAGCGACTGCAAAATCAAGCGCGCGGCGTATATTTCTTCCACAGGATCGGCGGTAAGTGAGACGCGAATTGTGTCGCCGATTCCGTCCGCCAGAAGCGCGCCGATTCCGATTGCGGATTTTACCAGTCCGAATCGCGGGGTTCCTGCTTCGGTCACTCCCAAATGGAACGGATAGTCGAATTTCTCCGCCATTATTCGGTTTGCGGCAATTGTGTCGGTGACGTTTGACGCTTTGAGCGATACGGCGATTGAATGGAAATCGAGTTTTTCCAGTATTTCGATATGGCGGGTTGCGCTCATTACTAATTTTTCGGGCAATGTGATGTCCTGCCGTTCTAAAATATCACACTCTAACGAGCCGCCGTTTACGCCGATTCGGATTGGGATTTCCTTCGATTTTGCCATTGTGACGACTTGACGGATTTTATTTTCGTCGCCGATGTTGCCGGGATTTATGCGAATTGCGTCGGCGCCGTGTTCCATGGACGCGAGAGCTAACTTGTGATCGAAATGAATGTCGGCGACAAGCGGAATTTCGATGTTTTCTTTGATTTTTTCGATTGCGGCCGCGCTTTCAATGTCCGGAACGGCGATGCGAACAATGTCGCAACCGGCGGTTTGCAGACGGCGGATTTGTTCGATGGTTGCAGGGATGTCGGACGTTTTGGTATTTGTCATTGACTGCACGCTGATTGGCGCGCCGCCGCCGACGGTGACGGTTTTTGAAAACGGGCTTCGTCCGCCGATTTTAATCTGACGAGTAGGTTGCATAAAGTTCACCTCTTTTTGCCGCTATGGCGGGGTAATATCGTTTTGCCGCTATGGCGGCGGAATTAAAATCGTTTTGCGCCCGGCACGGCGCGGGCTTAAAACCTTATTATGGTATGCCCTAGGGCATTAAGGTCGTCAAGGGTATTATCGAATACCCTCGACACACCCCGAAAAACTTTTGACGGCAAAAGTTTTATCAAAACCGTCGCCTACTATGTCCGCGACCCACGCACAAACCGCGCGGGCACCCCGCTGGACATGAGGGCGACAAGAGTTAGCGAGCCGCATTCGCGGAAGACTAGTGAGATCAGCCACCGGGCTCGTTTGATAATTTCCGCTACATATACGCCGCAAGCAACTCTTGCTTTAGTGCGGCAAACGCATTGTTTTCGATACTTTCGCGGATTCGGGACATTAGATTGTTGTAGTAATACAAGTTATGGATAACCGAGAGGCGCATGGCGAGCATTTCGTTCGCCTTGAAAAGGTGGCGAACGTATGCGCGGGAGTGGTTTCGGCAGGTTTCGCAACCGCAATTTTCGTCAATCGGAATGTCGGATTGCGCATGTTTTTCGTTTCGCATATTGATTTGCCCGTTTGAGGTTAAAAGTGTTCCGTGGCGGGCGTTTCGGCTTGGCAGAACGCAGTCGAAGAAGTCGATTCCGCGGGAGACGGCTTCGATTAGGTTTACCGGCGTTCCGACGCCCATTAGATAGCGCGGTTTGTCGGTCGGCATATGCGGCACCACCGTTTCGACGATTCGATACATCTCGGACGCCGCTTCGCCTACGGCGAGACCGCCGATTGCGTAGCCGTCGAGAGGAATGTCCGCGATTTGCTTCATATTTTCGATTCGGATGTCTTCATATGTGCTTCCTTGATTGATTCCGAACAGCATTTGGCGTGGATTGATCGTATCTTCCCGGGCGTTTAGCCTGTCAAGCTCGTTGATACAGCGTTTGAGCCAGCGAACCGTCATTTCCGCCGATTGTTTCGCGTAATTTTTCTCGCACGGATTTTCGACGCACTCGTCGAACGCCATTGCGATGTCGGAGCCGAGGTTTGACTGGATTTTCATGCTTTCTTCGGGACCCATAAAAATTTTCCGCCCGTCGATGTGGGAGGAAAAGTAGACGCCTTCTTCTTTGATTTTCCGCAAATTGGCGAGGGAAAAAACTTGGAAACCGCCGCTGTCGGTAAGGATTGGCGCGTTCCAGTTCATAAATTTATGAAGCCCGCCTAACTTTTTCACGACTTCGTCGCCGGGGCGCAGGTGCAGATGGTATGTGTTGCACAGCGCGACTTGACAGCCGATGTTGCTTAAATCAAGCGAAGATAAGCCGCCCTTGATTGCGGCGGCGGTTGCGACGTTCATAAAAACAGGAGTTTTTATGACACCGCGGGGTGTATGAAACTCGCCGAGGCGAGCGTTTCCGTCAGTTTTAAGTAGTTTGAACATAAATTACCAGCCTTTTTTGTCGAATACGGTGGTTACATTTCGTTTCAGCTCTTTGGAAATAATTGTGATAATTAATTCTTCAAACGCCGATAGGAAAGCCGCGGCGAATACGATTAGAAACGCGGGCGTTAGACCTATTAATGCCCAGAAAATCGGGAAGGATGCCATGATCAGTCCTGCTCCCTTATTGGCGTATGTATGAAGTAAAGTCAACGTGCGATATTTCGCGAAGCCGATTGCCCATGTTAAAAGGCGGGTTACCACAACTACGCCGACTAAGTAGAATATCCACAGTCCGAACGCCGGATCGCTTGGCAACAGGGGCAGGAATACAAACAACACCGCCGCGATGAAAGCGATATCCGCAATACTGTCGTAAAGCGCGCCGAAGTTGGTTGCGGAATTCGTTTTTCGGGCGATGGGGCCGTCTATTATATCGCTTACGATACACATAATGTATATCGCGAAAAAGACGGCAGACATTGGTTCTACGAACAAGAGAAAAATTGCGCCGATGATTCTGCACGTTGTGATTAAATTAACGATCGTTTTCATTTTCATCACCCGGTTTCTATGTAGAATGGATTACCATATAAATTCTGTTACGATTAAGAAAATTCCTGCAAGTATGCCGATTGGACCTATGATTCGCAAAATTTTTATTCGTTTCGCGATATTTTCGTCGGAGTAAACTTCGGTGCCTTTTTGCTGATTCGCATTTTTGAACATATTGATAAGCGTATCTTTTTTGACCAGCATACACGTCAAACCTACTAATATTCCTATGATTCCGATAGCTATAAACATACTAAACATCTCCTTTGTAGTTCTATATTTGAAGTTTTAAATTATTAACATCGCATCGCCGAATGAGAAGAATCGGTATTTCTCATTAACCGCTTCATTGTAGGCGTTGAGTATATTTTCCCGTCCGGCGAGGCAGGAGACCAGCATTACCAGCGTCGATTCGGGCAAATGAAAGTTTGTGATAAGTCCGTCCACCGCGCGGAATTTGTACGGCGGGTAGAGGAATATGTCAGTTTCACCCGTGCGGGCGAACACTTTTCCGTCGTCGGTTACGCAACTTTCGAGGACGCGGACCGAAGTTGTGCCGATTGCGACGATTCGTCCGCCGTTGGCGCGGATTTCGTTGATTTCTTGCGCGACTTCCTCGGTTATGGAGAATTCTTCCGCGTGCATGTGATGTTTTTCGATTTCTTCCGCCGTTACGGGGCGGAATGTTCCGAGCCCGACGTGGAGGGTTAAAAATAGGATTTTCACGCCCATATCTTCTACCTGTTTCATCAGTTCTTCGGTGAAATGTAATCCTGCCGTCGGGGCGGCGGCGGAGCCTTCAACTTTCGAGTAAACGGTTTGATACCGCTCGTTGTCGATTAGTTTTTCTTTGATATATGGCGGGAGCGGCATTTCGCCGAGTTCGTTTAAAACTTCTTCCCAAATTCCGTCGAATTCGAATTTTACGACGCGCTTGCCCTCTTCGACGATATCCAAAACTTCGGCGAACAGTTTGCCCTCGCCGAAGCTGAAGCGACTTCCGACTTTCGCGCGGCGCCCGGGTTTTAGGATAACTTCCCACGTGTTTACGTCTATGCGTTTGAGAAGCAGGAATTCAACTTCCGCGCCGTCTGCGTCATCGTCGTCGTTGATTTTTACGCCGTAGAGGCGCGCAGGGATAACGCGGCTGTCGTTCATTACAATGCAATCGCCTTTTTTCAGGTATTTTAAAATGTCGCGGAAGGTGTTATGCTCCACTTCGCCGCTGTTTTTGTCGAGTTTAAGCAGGCGCGACGCGGCTCGATCTTCAAGCGGCGTTTGCGCGATTAACTCTTCGGGTAGTTCGTAGTAAAAGTCTTTTGTGTTCATGTATATGCTCCTTTATTTTTATGTTAAAAAAATCTTAAAGTCAGTTCCGCGATTCCTACAAAGTACGCGACACCAACTAAAATCACAAAATGCAACGGATAGACTGCGTAAAACAGATATTTCATACTTCTGCCCCGCTCGCCGTTATATCGGCGTAACAACGGAATTACCGCAAGATTTCCTAGCGCGAAAACCATTGAAAGTATACCCATATTAAAGATGCCGTCAGCGCCGCCCGCAGTTTCTAATAGTTCCGCAGTTTCGTACGTTGCCGGAACCATCATAAGTAAAGCCGCCGACGCCAAAACGAGCAGACCGCCCAAAAATCCGTAGGCTCCTGCGATTATGGACGGAATCGTGCGCCGTGTTTTTTCGGTTTGAATTGTTTTGTATAAAATAACCATAATAGGGCCGATAATTCCCCAGTTAAATAGAACGCTTATTAACACTATAATTACGAATACGAACCAAAACAGTCCGCGAGATTTCATTTTATCGTACAACCAAAGAGTTACAAGCCCAAGCAAGAGGGTTGCGATAATATTAAGTTGAGGAATGTTAAGCCCCGAAGCGGCGTGCGCTTGCGCGAAAGCCGTCGCGAATGGGATTTGCGAAATTACTGCAAATATAAACATTCGCCCCATATATTTTTTCAGATTTGATGTGTGGTTGTATCCTTCCACCAAAAAGAACGCCATGATAGGAAATGTCAGCCCGCCCGCGAACCACAGCGGAATTTCCAGCCAAAACGGCGTAATTTCGCTTAGTATAATGGCGGCGTGCTGCATTACCATTCCTATAATAGCGATCATTTTCAAAGTGTAGCCGTTGAATGTTTTTGTCATGGTTGTATTCTCCTTTCGTTAGGGCTTTGCCCTAAAAATCCATTTTTGCCGCTGAGGCGGCGAGCTTTAAAACCTTATTAAGGTATGCCCTAGGGCAAAAGTTCGTCAAGGGTATTAGAACGGCAAAAAGCGCCGTTGAAACGGCATAATGTAATGCCACGCGCTAAAGCGCGGACTGCCGTTACCGAATACCCTCGACACACCCCGAAAAACTTTGACGGCAAAAGAAGCTGAAACTCCTCGCACAAGACGCTTCGGAGGGCTAAATCTCTAAGCAGTAAACTGCTAAGAGCTTTATGCCAACCGTCGCCACTATGCCGCCGACCCGCCCAAAAAGCAGGCGGGTACCCCGTCTGGCATGAGAGCGACAAAAGTTAGCGAACCGCATTCGCGGAAGACTAGCGAGATAATCCGCCGCTTACGTTCGAGCATGCGGCTTTTGCCGCCGTAGTTACTTAACTGATACGCAGATGTTTGCACATCTTTATAAGCGGCGCGCTTTTAATAGCGCCATAGCGCGTTTGCGCCGCAAGGTTTTGGTAAAACTTTTTTAAAAGTTTTTCGTGGATTGATAAGGACTTCGATAAGTCCTTATCGCTATGCGGCAGCCGCCGCACAGCCCACAGAGCCTCGCTCTGAAAAAGAATTTGCCCCGTCGCAGGCGGCAACCTTACCGACTCATATATGTCCCCGACAAGAAGTGCATCAAGATTTGGTCGTATGTGTAGCCCGCCTCCGCCATGCCGCGCGCGCCGAATTGGCTCATTCCGACGGGGTTTCCCCAACCTCTTCCGGAGAAATAGAACGTGTTCGGGTCGGACCCTTGCGCGACTATGGTTGCAATATAATTGCCGGACGGCTGGGACGGCGTAGTTTGCGGTCCACCGCGGGCTTGCAGGCCCATCGCCGTCATAACGGTAAGATTTTGGCTATTTATCGCGCGGGCAACTCCCGTTCGGTCGATAATGTATATCGGAGCGGCGTTTCCTCCGCCTGTACCGCCCGTACCACCGCCGTCAAGATTAGGAACGTGCAGCACCGACGGGCCTGTTCCGCCGCGCGCGACGGCGAAACGCTGAGAAAGCGTGGTCGGGCCGAATATAATCCGCGCTTGCTCGCGCATAAAGTCGCGGTATCCGTTTGTTCCGGTAACCCGCATGCGCAAAACGTTGCCGGAGCGCGTATATTCGAGAACTTCGATGTTTGTCACCGTTCCGATATCGTGTCCGCGCGCGCGCAGACGATCGGTTGCTTGCTGAACGGTAAGAGTGTTGCTCCAAACGCCGTTGTTGATGTTTTCGGTGTCCTCATAGTGGTTTGAAACGGGTATCAAGTACGGAATCGGGCTTACCCAAACGTTTTGGGAGTAGTCGCTCGGGCCGCCGAATGACGATGAATAGAATACTCGCGCAGGTCTGCCGTCAAATAGTAGAACTCTTCCGCTTGTTTCACGCACCGCGCGAACCGCCGATTCGATTTCGGGCGTTGTTCCGAGGTATACTTGGCAATGTACGGTGTTGCAAAGGTTGAACGGTTGTCCGGGATGCCTGTCCCCTGCCGTTACGGCGAAATTCCGCGCGGCGACGGCTTGGGCTTTCAACGCCTCAATATGCCAGCTTGCCGGCATTTCGCGCGGCACAACGTGGTAGAGATAATGCTCAAGATGAACCACGTTCGTCACCGTTAAGTTCCCGCCGTCGAGACGGATAAAGTCCAATCCGCCGCGGTAGTTCAGGTCCGCCGCAGTGTGAATGTTAAATCGCTGATTGTGAATATCCTCCGAAACCGGACGAACACCGAGCCCCAGCGTCATATGTCCGAAAACCATCACCGTTTCCATGGTATTCGCGCACATTACGTTGATTCGCCTGTCCGACACTTGCGCGACGGTCGCGGGGACGGGAGATTGCGCCGCCGCTTGTTGCGCAGCCGCGTGAGATATGTGCGTTCCGCCCCAAATATGATAAACCATGCCGATTACGGCGAGGTAGGTGTTTACGCCCTGCGCTCGGAGGTTCGCAATCAATGCCGGCGCTTCTTCGAGCGTAACATCTGAATGATACTGAACGTGATACGGTCCCCACCGCGCCGCGCCACCGCCTACTTCGGCGATTCCGTTGATTCCGTTCGCGTCAAGCGCGAAGTGCGTATCTTTGCGGATTATAACGTCGCCGACCTGCCAAATCGGCGTGAAGTTGACACCTTGATAGTAGCCGAGCCACAATCCGTCGGGCGATGTGATTTTCATATTTGTTCGCGCGTTGTCGCCAAAATATAAGCCAACCCGAAGAAACTCGGGCAGCGTAAACGCCGACGCGGTTATGCTTGCAGATATAATCAATATTAAAATTAGGATGATCGCGATTAGTTTTTTCATTAGTTCCTCCTATTTCGTGCCTCGCGGCACAAAATTCACATTGTATCAGCGTGCGGCGCGGGATTGGTGCAGGCTTGTCTGCTCTCCTCCGCCATTTTCAGCATTTCCTCCGCGTTTTGCAGGGTTAAATCGGTCACCGTTACGCCGCCGATAATTCGAGCGAGTTCGTATGTGCGCCCGGCTTTGTCGAGTTTTATGACCTGCGTCGATGTTCGCTCGTCGTTTATGTCTTTTTGGACGAGGTAGTGCCTGTCCGCCATTGCGGCAAGCTGCGCCAGATGCGTTACGCAGATGATAAGTTTGTCTTTCGAGATTTTGCGGATTTTTTCGGCGATTTTTTGCGCCGCGCGACCCGAAACTCCGGCGTCAATTTCGTCGAATATCAGCGTGTCGACTGTGTCGCTGCTTGCCAAAATCGACTTGATTGCAAGCATAATCCGCGACATTTCGCCGCCCGACGCGATTTTCGAGAGCGGCTTTAAATCTTCGCCGACGTTGGCGGAAATCATAAATTCCACATTGTCTTGCCCGTTTGCGCCGTAGCGAATTGCGCCGTTTTCGTCGTATAAATCCTCGATTTTTACCGAAAATTGCACCCGCTTCATATCCAAATCTTCAAGTTCGGCGGTTATTTTTTCTTCCAGCGTTTTTGCGGCGTTGCGGCGTTTTATCGAAAGTTCTGCCGACAATTTTTGCATATTTTCGTTCGCGATATGCAAATCAAGCTTCAATTTTTCCAAAGTTTCGTCGCTGCTTTCGATTTCTGCCGATTCTTGCGAAATTTTTTCGTAATATTCCAAAATATCCGAAATTTCCTCACCGTATTTGCGTTTGAGGTTGAAAATCAGGTTCGCGCGAGCCTGTGCTCGCTCTTGCTCATGAGGGTCAAACTCAATACTGTCAATGTATGACGCGATATCAATCGAAACTTCGCGAAGTTCGATTAATATCGAATTTACGCTCTCGTAAAATGGCGTAATCCGCTTGTCGTACCGCGCGGCGATTTCAAGTTCGCGCGCCGCGTTGTCCAGCAAATCGTGCGCGGTTCTCTGCTCGCCGCCGTAAATGTCGTTGTGCGCCGCGTGGATTGCGTCGCTTATTTTTTCGATGTTGCTAAGAAATTCGCATCGCTCGGCAAGTTCGACATCCTCGCCGATAATCAACTTTGCGTCTGCGATTTCATCGATTTGGAAGCGCAGAAAGTCAAGCCGCTGCGTCTTTTCCGCCTCGTTGGCGGTGATAGTTTCGATTTTCTGCGCGGTTTCCCGAGCCAATTTATAGGCGGCGGAATATTTTTGCAAAAGTTCGGCGGTTCCGCCGAATTTATCGACGAAATTGATGTGCGTTTTGGGGGTTAGCAGAGTTTGGTTGTCATGTTGCCCATGAATGTTAAGCAAAAATTTGCCGGCGTCGCGCACCATTGAAAGGGTGCTTGTCCGCCCGTTAATGCGGCAGCTTCCCTTGCCCTCCGCCGTTAAATCGCGGGAGAGAATGAGCAAATCGTCTTCAATTTCGATACCCATTTTGGCAAGTTCCTCAAGGATTTGCGGATTCGTGACCGAGAAAACCGCGTTCACTTCGGCGCGGTCTGCGCCGCGGCGCACTAAATCGCGCGCGGTTCGCTCGCCAAGCACCATATTAATGCTGTCAATCAATATCGATTTACCTGCGCCCGTTTCGCCCGTAAGCGCGGCAAAACCGCGGTCAAACGTAAGTCTAACCTCGTCAATTACAGCGATATTTTTGATGTGAAGTTCTTTTAGCATAAGGGTTACCTCTGTGATGCAGCGGTTGCCGCGTGTTTTTTGCGCCTGCGGGCGCGGGCGTTCATGCCGCTGCTGCGGCAAGCATTGCGCGGTCGCACGCGGCGAGTTAAGGACCAGTCCTTAACAATCCAGCAAGTTTTTGTGCGTCAAAAACTTGACTAAAACCGTCGCCCTCCCCGACCACAACAAAAACCGTTGTGGCGGAACCGCGGGCGAAAGTTACTGCAAACATAGCGCACTCAACCAAACAATATCTCGCGCTTTTAGGCGCGAATCGGTCTCGACTGAAACGGCATTATATCTCGCTAATCTTTCCGCGAATGCGGTTATCTTGCCCAAATAGCGGCGCGCTTTTAATAGCGCGAAAGCGCGTTTGCGCCGCTTGTTTTGATAAAACTTTTCAAAAAGTTTTTTGGGGATTGACAAGGGTGTCAATACACCCTTGTCGTCCTGCGCTGACAAGCGCATATGCTACAGCGACTTCGCTGAAAAGGTTTTAAGCCCGCGCCTGCAGGCGCAAAAATGCACTACTTCATCTTATTCCGCAGTATCTCAAAAAAATTCTTATCCGACAGACGAATAAGGTTGGTTGTGTACGGTGATTTCGTGATTTCGACGAAATCCAAATCCTCCATACTATGCGCCTCGTTTCCGTCGGCGGCAACGGTTGCATCCATTTTCGTGCGGTAGGTTACACGCACGGTAATGCGTCTATCGCTTGACACGACAAGACTTCGCGCACGAATTGTATGCGGGCAGATGGGGGTGATAATAATTCCGGCAACTTTCGGATCTAAAATCGCGCCGCCGGCGGATAATGAATACGCCGTAGAGCCTGTCGGCGTTGAAATTATAATCCCGTCGGCGGGATAACTTTCCGCTAAAACTCCGTCAATTTCAACGCTTAGATTTATCATCCTCGAATATTCGCCGCGGAATACGACAACGTCGTTTAAAACGTGAAAACTCTTGAATTCAATGCCATTACGCATGATTTTCGCTTCAAGCATCATGCGTTGGTCGATGGAGTACTTTCCGTCAACGATATCTTTGAAAATATGAATATCGCCGCGCTCGGCTTGGGAGAGGAAGCCCATGTTGCCGTAGTTTATACCGATAAGCGGCACGTTTGCAACCGCCGCGTCTGCCGCGATGTTCAAAATCGTTCCATCACCGCCGATAATAACGCAAATATCGGCGCGATTCAGCACTTCAGCGCGAGAGAAATATGAAACACCGCCAACTCTTCCGCAAAACTCTTCTTCCATAACAACAGAAACTCCCATATCCGTAAGGAATTTGGCAATTTCTTTCGTCGCTTTAAGTTCGACATCTCTCCCGTCGTTGGGGATAATTGCGAATGTTTTCATGGTTTTCCCTCCTCGTGCGACGCTTCGACGATCGCGTCAACGTCAATTTCGCATTCCTCGCGCATTGCGGACTTGGCAATCCATAGCAAATACTCGATATTTCCCTCCGGTCCGCGAATCGGCGAAAAGTTTAATCCCAGTATATCAAATCCCGCTGATTTTGTAAATAGAATTACGTTATTTATTACATCTTTATGTACTTTTTTGTCGCGGACGACGCCTTTTTTTCCAACATTTTCGGGGCCCGCCTCGAATTGCGGCTTAATTAGGCATACCGCTTGTCCAGTTTCAGCGAGCAACTCGAACACCACCGGCAACACAAGTTTCAGCGAGATAAACGACACGTCAATGCTTGCAAAGTCGATGGTTTCACCGATTTGGTCGGGTGTCACGTGGCGGATATTCGTGCGTTCCATATTAATCACGCGTGAATCGGAACGCAGGCTCCAGGCAAGCTGTCCGTAGCCGACGTCCACCGCAAACACCTGCCGCGCGCCGTTTTTGAGCATACAATCGGTGAAACCGCCGGTTGACGCGCCGATGTCCATGCAGATTTTGTCGTTCAGGTCGATATCGAAAACGTTTAATGCTTTTTCAAGCTTCAAACCGCCGCGGCTAACGTATTTTTGCGACTTAGAGCGAACTTCGATTTGCTCGTCGCCGGTGACAAGTTGCCCCGCCTTGTCCGCTTTTTGGTCGTTTATATAAACTTCGCCCGCCATGATAATTCCTTGCGCCGCAGAGCGGGAGAGCGCGTGACCATTTTCGGTTAGGTAGATATCAAGTCTGATTTTATTGCTCATATTGCTTCACCAACTTCTCTGCGATTGACTTCGCGTCCAATTCGTACTTCTCTAAAATTTCCAAAGTTTCGCCCTGCTCTATAAACTTGTCGGGGAAGGCAAATTTTTGCACATTTCGTTTGAGCTGCGCCTCGACATAGCTTCCGAAGCCGCCAATTTCGGTGTTATCTTCGAGAGTTGCGATAATTTTGCAGTCTTTCGCGCATTTCTCGATTAATTCAACATCAAGCGGCTTCGCAAATCGCGCGTTTATTACCGCCGCCGAAATTCCGCGCGATTGCAAGATTTCCGCAGTAACAAGCGCGGTTTGCAGCATTGTTCCGAGAGAAATTATCAGAATGTCAGCTCCGGTGCGGATTAAAGTACCTTTGCCGTATTCTAATGGCGCTTCTTTGCTATCTGCGCTTTGCTCTCTGCCATCCGAGCGAGGATAGCGAATCGCGACCGGCGAATCCATTTTATCTATCGCGAAGTCGAGCATTTGGGCAAGTTCTTCCTTGCTCGCCGGGGCAAGAATCGTCATATCCGGGATATGCAAAAGGTAGGATAAATCGTACAACCCTTGGTGCGTCTCGCCGTCCTTGCCGACGCAGCCCGCGCGGTCGATGGCGAAAACAACATGCTGATTAGAAAGCGCGACATCGTGCAAAATCTGGTCGTATGCGCGTTGCAGAAACGTCGAATACACCGCAACCACAGGAACCATCCCATTCGATGCCATTCCTGCCGCCAAAGTAACCATATGTTGCTCGGCAATTCCGACATCGACAAATCGGTCGGGGAATTTCTTCGCGAACTTCGCAAGCCCTGTTCCGTCAGGCATTGCGGCAGTTATCGCGGCGACTTTTTCATTTGTTTCGGCGATGGTACATAGTGTGTCGCCGAAAGTGTCAGAAAAACTTTGTTCGGCGGGGAAAACTTCTCCTGTTTTGGCGTCAAACGCGCCGATTCCATGGAATTTGTCGGGATTTTCTTCCGCGAACTTATACCCTTTTCCCTTTGTCGTCAAAACATGTACCAATACAGGTTTGTTAAGCCTTACGGCGCGGCGCAAAACTCGAATAAGCTTTTTTGTATTATGCCCGTCAATCGGCCCTAAATATTGCAAGCCAAAATTTTTAAACATACTTTTGTCGGTCAGCAATTTTTTCAAAAGCATCTTTACGTTGTGGATAAGGGTTTGCAGCGGTTTTCCGATCAACGGAATTTGGGTGAACAAAGATTTAACGTCGGCGTTAATATTACGATAGCGCGGATTTTTGCGGATTTTGTTCAAATACCGCGCGACACCCCCGACGTTTTGCGAAATGCTCATTCCGTTGTCGTTCAACACGACAATCATCGGGACATCGGCGTTTCCCGCGTGGTTTAACGCTTCAAATGCCATTCCGCCGGTAAGCGCGCCGTCGCCGATGATTCCAATTATATGACGTCCGTCATTAGGGTCCGCCCGGCGGGCGACCGGGACGTTTCCCGGACCCTCATTAAATTCAAATCCGCTGTGCGGATTTGCCGCTTGTTTCGATAGTTTTTCCGCCATTGCCATTCCGAGGGCGGCGGAGATTGAGGTTGAACTATGTCCGGTACTAAAACTGTCGTATTCACTTTCGGCGGGCTTGGGAAAGCCGCTTATTCCGCCGAATTTTCGAAGAGTTTGGAACTTGTCCCGTCTTCCTGTCAAAATCTTATGCACATATGATTGGTGCCCCACATCCCACACGATTTTATCGGTCGGTAAATCGAACGCCAAATGAAGCGCAATCGTAAGTTCCACCACACCTAAGTTAGACGCCAAATGCCCGCCGGTTTTGGATACGTTCTCGATTAAGAATTCACGTATTTCGGCGGGTAATTTACGCAACTGCTCTTTATTCAGTTTTTTTAAATCCTGCGGATCGTTTATCTCATATAAACTCATCGTTTTTTCTTCCTTTTAAATACGCTAATCACTTTCGCGGTAAAGTATGTAATCTCGTTTGCGTAATCAACCGAATATTTGGTCGCCACCGCGTTGCTTCCAACCGACAAAGCCGCAACCGTTCCCATTAAACCCAACGTTATCGCCATGGCATTTAGCGCGGGATACGCCGCCACAAGCCTAACTGACAGAAACGCCGCGCTTGATCCGCTTACGATTCCGCAAATTCCGCCGATAATGTCGCAGCAGAAGTTTGAAACTTTGTCACGATTTTTAAGTATTGCGAGCGCTTCTTTCGCGCCTTTTACTTTGCGCGCCGCCATCGAGTGAAACGGAACTTCGTCCGCCGCCATTGCCGCCATTCCTATCATTCCGACCAATACTCCGAAAAATATTATAAATATTAGGACGATAACCTTAATTATAATGCTGACGTCTTCTAACATAACCGACGAGCCCGCGTTAAATATAGTCGATAAAACAAAAGTGAACAGGACAGCCTGTATCACCCATTTGATATTGCTATTATTTGATTTTTTCTTATTTTTTTGCATATGTTCCTCCGAAAAACACATTAAAAGGGGTAGTAATGAGAAGAAATCTTACGTCTTAGGTTCGGTTGGATTTCCCAAAGGCATACCCCGCGTCGCCGACAAGGGCAGTTTCCTTTTAAACGCCTTTAAGCCATGTCGCCAATGACTTGACCGAATTACCACTTAGTACGTACTGCAATCTTCTCAATACCTGCATTTTCATGCAACAGTCTAGGAAATTTCTTCATAAGTCACAGATAATTCTTAGTCTCTTTTGCAAATATGGTTTCAAACAGCAATGACAGCGAACTATAGGTACCGATAGTTTGCTGCCTGTCCGTTATCCTCCGATATCCACCTCAAGACAGGCTACGCTGCTCACAGCACTCAGCGGCAAAACGCCGCCTTAAAACGTACCGCAAAACAGGTTTCATCCCGCAACGTGCCGGTTTCCCTTTATAAGCGCTAAGTTCCTCACGGAACTACCTTCTTATAAGAGGTACTCCTGCACTAATACAGGTCTCCACGGAAAAGGGGTCAACGCCCGCATGCCATTGCGGATCGCCCCTAAACCTTAACCCCCAGCACGCACCCAAAGCTGGGCGCAATAAGCACGCACAAGGGACTTCATCGATATGCCCGACGACGGGTTTTTAGGCTCCGCCTTAGGATATTACTGTGACTGACTAGAATACTGCACCCCCGTTTTGCGCCTGTCGGCGCGGGTTTAAAAACTATTTCAAGGTATGCCCTGAGGGCATTAAGGTCGTCAAGGGTATTATCGAATACCCTCGACACACCCCGAAAAACTTTTAAAAAAGTTTTATCAAAACAGGCGACGCACACGCGCTATGGCGCTATTGTGACCGCGCCGCTATAAAGATGTGCAAACATCTACGTATCAGTTAAGTGCCTACGGCGGCAAAAGCCGCATACTCGACTGAAACAGTGCTATATCTCGCTAGTCTTTCCCGACTCCCGTTGGTCGCTGGATAATTCGACTACAGCTTACAAAATACGCAAGCTAAGTCTCATTTACCGCGAACGCGGTTCGCTAACTTCTGTCGCCCTCATGCCAGACGGGGCACCCGCCCGTTCTTTGGGTGGGTCGGCGGCATAGTTGCGACGGTTGGCATAAAGCTCTTAGCAGTTTACTGCTTAGAGATTTAGACCTCCGAAGTGCTTTTTGCGAGGAGTTTCAGCTTCTTTTGCCGTCAAAGTTTTTCGGGGTTTGTTAAGGGTGTTCGATAACACCCTTGACGACCTTTTGCCCTAGGGCATACCCTAAATAGGGTTTAAGCCCGCACCGCAAGTGCAAACACCCTAAAAATCATACCACAAACTCCTCAAAACCGCAACCGCATAATAAAAAATTTACAAAATTTGCAAAATATTTATCTTTTATCGCCATCTCTTCTAAATCGTCGTCATGGGCATAAGAACCGCGACGATTACTCCCAAAACCGCGCCGGCAAAAACCTCGACCGGCGTATGTCCAAGCAGCTCTTTCAGTTTAATTTGCTTTCTAAGTGGATCTTTTTCATTCCACGCTTCGACAATCGCGTTAATCATTTCGGCTTGCTTGCCCGCTGCGCGGCGGATTCCCGACGCATCGTACATTACGATAAGCGAAAGCGCCGCGGTAATCGCGAACGCCGGTGAATCGAAGCCCGCAACGCGTCCGACCGACACGCTAAGCGCCGCAACTATCGCCGAGTGGGAAGACGGCATTCCGCCGGGGCCCATAAATCGCCCGATATTAAATTTTCGCTCGCGAATACACACGATCAACCCTTTTAGGATACAAGAAATTGCCCACGCCAAAAATGTGGCGATAAGCACGCTATTATTCGATATTTGTTCAAAAAAATCCATCAGTTTTCTCGCTCCAATAGGTATTTTGTAAGTTCTATCAAAAATTCCGCCTTATCGCCGAAGTATGATACATAATCGATTGCTTCGGCGGTAAGTTTTTCAAGCATTTCAGCCGCGCCGTCAAGTCCAAGAACCGTGACGAACGTAGCTTTGCCGCGTTCGATGTCCATTCCGACGTTTTTGCCCAAACTCTCGGCGTCGCCGATAAGGTCGAGGATATCGTCTTTGATTTGGAAAGCGAGACCTAATTGTTGAGCAAAAATTATAATTTTGTCAATCTCTTCACTTTCACAATCTGCGCCTGCTATAATCGCGCCAATCCTCGCCGATTCCTTGATTAAACACCCTGTTTTTAAATCAACCATATTTTCAAGGTCTTCTTGGGTAACACTACCATCCCCGCCCTCGTATTTCATATCCAAAACTTGCCCGCCTATCATTCCCATTGGACCTATGGCACTTGACATGAAATAGATTATTTCGACTATATCTTTTGCAGGCACATTGTCGCAACTCGCCATAATTCCAAATGCCTCGGTCAACAATGCGTCACCCGCAAGCACCGCAATCGCCTCGCCGAACACCTTATGACAGGTCGGTTTCCCCCGCCGCATATCGTCGTTATCCATACACGGCAAATCGTCATGGATAAGCGAGTATGTATGTATCATCTCAATCGCCGTGGCGAAAGGAAGCGCCGCTTCAACGTCGCCGCCGAGCATATCGCAAACCGCAAGCGTCAATATTGGTCGAATTCGTTTGCCGCCGGCACTTAGGCTGTACGCCATTGCTTCGTTTATTACTTTTCCGTCGAATTCATCGGGAATAAAGCAATGGTTATCAAGTTCCGCTTCAATCATATTGCGATACCGGTTCATCTGTTTTATAAATTGTTCCATAAAATTACGCTCCTCGCGGGGTTTTGTTCGCGCTTATTTCAGCGCGGGAAGGGTGCAGGCTTGCCTGCTTTATCATAATTCGTCAAATCCCATCATCGATTGCTGCGGCACGTCCGGCTCCGGTGGAGCGTCGGCGTCTGATACAGGCGGTTCCGTGAATTCCGGCTCTTTCGCCTGAACTTTAGGCGGTTCCGGTTTAGCGGGTGCAGATTCCGCCTCTGCATCCGTCATTGGAACTTCTTCCATCACCCCGGTAGACTTGTTTTGTATCAGCATATTAATTTTCTGCTCGGCATTGTCGAGTTGGGCGTTGCACGATTTAGCAAGTCCGACGCCCTTTTCGAATAGCACTAAAAGCTGATCGAGCGACACGTCGCCGCCCTCCAACTGCCGAACCACATCTTCCAATTCCTTGATATTTTGCTCGAAATTTATCGTTTTATCCATTTGTAGCAACTCCTGTTTTTAATTTCAAATTTTGTATGAACACTGTTTCAGTCGAGAGCGACTATAGCTTACTTTCATTTCCGCCAAGCGGGGTACCCGCGCGTTTTTGGCGTGGGTCGCAGGCGGTCATCTACGTTTTTGGTAAAACTTTTTCTGAAAAAGTTTTTTGGGGTTTGTTAAGGGTATTCAATAATACTCTTGACGGTCTTAATGCCCTCAGGGCATACCCTAATAAGGTTTTAAGTCCGCGCCGCAAGGCATCTATATCACTTTTTTCACTTCGCAAATTGCGATTCCGTCTTTTAGCACAACGTCAAGTGTGTCGCCGGTTTTCAACTGCTTTGCCGACTTGACAAGCTCACCGTTCGGCGATTTCACCGCCGCGTAACCGCGGGTCATAACGTTAAGCGGGCTTAGCGCGTCTAACTTTGACGTGTTAAGCAAAAATTGCTGCCGCTTCTTTGTAATCAAACCTTGCGCCGCGTTTTCGAAGTGCTTTTGTATGTTATCAAGCAGCACTCGACGCTCGTCAATCTTTATCGCGGGATTTCGCATAATCGGCTTGTCGGTGATACTTTCGATTCTTGTTCGCCGCGATTGCAACCACTGCCGCGCGCAGAACAGTATGCGCGAGTGGGTTGTTCCGATTCGCTCGGACAGCTCGATTTGCGACGGCACAACTAATTCCGCCGCGGCGGACGGTGTCGGCGCGCGCATATCGGCGACAAAATCGGCGATTGTGAAGTCAACTTCGTGACCCACCGCCGAAACGATTGGAATTTCACTTCCGAATATCGCGCGGGCGACGATTTCTTCGTTAAACGCCCATAAATCTTCAATCGAGCCTCCGCCTCGCCCGACAATTAAGACGTCTGCGGCGTTATTTTCATTAAACCAATGAATTGCCTCGGAAATTTGCGCCGATGCGCCTTCGCCCTGTACCAGCACGGGGTAGAGCAACACGTCGGCGCACTTAAAGCGGCGCGATAGTATGTTTAAAACGTCACGAACCGCCGCGCCTGTTGACGCGGTAACGATTCCGACTTTTTTCGGATATTTCGGCAACGGCTTTTTGTGTCGTTCGTCAAACAAGCCCTCGTCAGCAAGTTTCGCCTTTAGCTGCTCATACGCCATATGAAGCGCGCCAACGCCGTCAGGCTGCATACCGTCGATGTAAAGCTGATACTGCCCGTCCCGCTCGTACACCGCAACTCGTCCGTGGGCGATAATTTTCATTCCGTTTTGCGGCGTGAATTGCAATTTCCCTGCCGAACCTTTAAACATCACCGCCCGCAAAACGCCGGCGTCATCTTTCAGCGACATATACATATGCCCCGACGTGTGCAGCTTAAAGTTGGAAATCTCGCCTTTGACAATAATGTCACGGAGATGTTTGTCCGCTTCGAATATAGATTTTATGTAGGTGTTAACCTGACTGACGGTGAAAAAAACGCGCTCTTCCATTATGATTCACCTCCGAGGCTTGCCTCGTCCGGTTCGGCGCGAACGCCTTCCAAAATTCCGTTTATAAACGGAATCGCCTCTTCGCCCTCGAACTTTTTCGACACTTCCAGCGCTTCGGATATCGAAACCAAAACGGGGATATCGTCAAAATACAGCATCTCGCAAATAGCAAGCCGCAAAATTGCCAAACTTACCATTGAAATCCTGTCTTTCTTCCAATTTTTCGAATATTTTTCGATTGTTTCATCGATTTTTTCTTTATTCGAAATAAACCGCTCGCAAATCCGGCGGATATATTCCTCTTGATCACCAATTTTTTCGCGGCTCGCAAAGAAATCGTCTAATATTTCATCTAAATTATCGCGGAATTCCTGCTGAAACAGTATAATAAAAGTTTCTTCCCGCGCTTGTCTTCGGTTAATAAGTCTCACTCCTCGGTTTCTGTAAGTTTCGCAACTTTCGGAACGCAAACGCCCTCAACGTGCACGTTTACAGCGGTGATATTTAGCCCGGTCATAGACTCAACTTCGCTTTTCACTTTGCTTTGCACGTTCCAAGCGACGTCGGGGATTTTCGCGCCATATTCAACGATGATAAACAAGTCAATTTGCGCGTCGTTTTCTTTAACGTCAACTTTAACGCCTTTCGCAACGTTTTTCTTCCCCAAAAGTTCAGCGAACCCGCTGGATAGTGACGAGTTCATACCGGTTACACCCGCGATTCCATTTGCAGCCATAGACGCGATTATTGCCACAACTTCGTTGGAAATATTAACGTTTCCCGTTTCCTTATTTTGCAAATTATCACTCATTACAATTCCTCCCTTATACTGTTTGTACACATATATAAAGTATATAAAAAAATTGTACCATATATTAAAGAAAAATACAAGTTTTTTAAATTTTCACCTACACGGTAAACAGCAAGTCCGAATATGTCGGAAGTTTCCAATATTCGGTCGGTGTAAATTCTTCCAAAGTGTCAATTATCCCGCGCGTTTTATCCATGTGAGGCAGAATTTCGGCTTTGTAATACTTTGCTCGCTCTTCCATGTCCGCGATATTCTGTGCGGATATATTCGTCGCCTGCAAATCTTCGATTAAAGAGTACAACTCGTCGCACAGCTTGGAAGCCTTGCGCAACAGCGTTTTTTCCGCTTTGCACGAACCGAAAAATGTCCAAGCTTTGTAAAACATTCCGCGGGAGAGCGCGTTAGAAAACTCAATTACCGACGGAAGAATGTTCTTCCGAACCATATCAACCAACGTCAAAACCTCAATATTCAAAGTTTTCGCGTAATTTTCAAGCAATATCTCCATACGCGATTGAACTTCGACACGACTCAAAATTTTATGCCGCTCGAACAATTCGATATTCTTTTGCGCAACAAAGTGCGGCAAGCAATCAACGGTGGTTTGATAATTCGGCAAGCCGCGTGCCGCAGCCTCTTTTACCCATTCGTCAGAGTAGTTGTTTCCGTTGAAAATAACTCGTTTGTGCTTTTTATATACGTCCTTAATCAAAAGGTTTAACTCTTTCGTGAAATCGCTCGCCTTTTCAAGCCTGTCCGAGAATTGCCGCAAACTTTCGGCGACGATTGTGTTTAGTATGTAATTCGTGCTCGCGATGGATTTCGGGCTGCCTAACATACGGAATTCGAATTTGTTGCCTGTAAAGGCAAACGGCGAAGTTCGGTTTCTGTCGGTTGTGTCCTGCGGAATTTTCGGAAGCGAATCAACGCCCAACTCAAGGGTTTTCGCCTTGTGTTGCGAGGCGTTTTCGCCGTTGCTGAGCGATTCCAAAATATCGGTCAGTTCGTCACCCAAGAATATCGAAATTATCGCCGGCGGCGCTTCTCCGCCGCCTAATCGGCGGTCGTTCCCCGCGCTTGCAACCGCGATTCGAAGCAAATCTGGATATTCGTCAACCGCTTTTATCACACTACACAAAAACAGCAAAAACTGCGCGTTATCCCGCGGCGAATCGCCGGGATCAAGCAGGTTCGCGTTTTTTTCGCTTCCACTCATACAAGAGAGCGACCAGTTATTGTGCTTCCCGCTTCCGTTCACGTTCGCGAACGGCTTTTCGTGCAGCAGGCACACCAAATTATGGCGCGCCGCGACTTTTTTCATAATTTCCATAGTAAGCTGATTATGATCGGTCGCGATATTCGTTGTGGTGAAAATCGGCGCGAGTTCATGCTGCGCCGGGGCGACTTCGTTGTGCTTCGTTTTGGAAAGCACACCGAACTTCCATAATTCCTCATCCAAATCTTTCATATACGCCGCCACACGAGGGTTTAACGAACCGAAATAGTGATCGTCCATCTCCTGCCCTTTCGGCGGTTTTGCGCCGAACAAAGTTCGGCCGGTGAACTTCAAGTCTTTGCGTTTTTTATACATTTTTTTGTCGATTAAGAAATATTCCTGCTCGGCGCCTGTGTTGGGAACAACGCGGCAAGGTTGCTTGCCGAACAGCGCGAGAACGCGGTTTGCTTGGACGTTTAAAACTTCCATAGACCGCAAAAGCGGCGTTTTTTTGTCTAACACTTGTCCGGAATAGGAGTAAAAAACGGTAGGCAGATAAAGCGTTCCGTCTTTAACGAACGCGTAGGACGTCGGATCCCACCCCGTGTAGCCGCGCGCCTCGAAAGTCACACGAAGTCCGCCTGACGGAAAACTTGACGCGTCAGGTTCGCCGCGCACAAGGTCTTTGCCGGAAAATTTCATAATCACTTGACCGTCTGACGTCGGCGTTATAAAACTGTCGTGTTTTTCGGCTGTGATTCCGGTCATGGGCTGAAACCAGTGCGTATAATGCGTCGCGCCCTTTTCAATCGCCCAATCCTTCATAACGTTCGCGACAACGTCCAAAATCGCAGGATCAAGCGGCGTTCCCAGCGACATCGTGTTGGTAATCGCTTGATGTACGTCGCTTGGCAATCGGTCGCGCATAACCGCGTCTGAAAACACAAGCGAGCCGAACATTTCGGGGACACAAGTGCCATTTTCGTTAACATTTTGGTTGTTCATGTGAATCAACTCCTTATCTTTAATCAGAAAACCGCTCGTTTAGTTTTTTGTAATATCTCACAATGCTTTCTTTGAAAATGCAAGCCTGTAAACCACATACGCAAGCATTGCGCCTATAAATTGCATAGCAATAAATATCAATCCGTCAAGCGGCATTATTCCTGCAACGGAATTAGTAAACATTCGAGCAATTGTAACTTGCGGGTTTGCAAACATTGTAGAAGACGTAGCCAATATCTGACCGCCAACTAAAAATCCTATGACAATCGCAGTTTTATTAGACTTTGCTTTTGCAAGCAATAAAATCGCAAGCAAAAGAATAAATGTTCCGAATATTTCGCCGAAGAATACGAAGTCGTTTCTCGCAGTTTCGGAAACAGAAACCAAAACACCGACTTCTCGAAAAAACATTAGTTGGCTTAAAATTGTTCCTGCTATACCGCCAATAATTTGAAATATTATGAAAAGAGTGGCTTTCAATGCGCCGATTTTCTTTTCAAACGCCATTACTATTGTTACAACAGGATTGAAATGTGCTCCCGAAATTGAGCCAAACATTTCTATCAATGCAAAAAGCACAAAGGCAACCGCGATTGCATTCGCAACTAACGCAATACCATTTTGAGCTTCCAAAACCGAATAAAATAAAATCATTGGCGAAATTGCCGCCATAACCAAAAACATTGAGCCTAAAAACTCGGCAAGCAACGCATCATACGCAATCTTCCTAATCACAGCAACACTACCCCCGCATCGTCGCATATCTTTATCGTCTTATCATCCCAAACCGACGACTGCACCTCGCCGACGTGCGCCTTTCCTAAAAACAGCATACAAAGCCGAGATTGCCCGATTCCGCCGCCCATTGTAAGCGGCAAATCATCGCTTAGCACCATTTTGTGAAACGGAAGTTCGCGCCGAGCGTCACAATTCGCGATCGAAAGCTGCGAATCCATCGCCGCGGCGTCCACTCGAATTCCCATGCTTGAAAGTTCGAGCGCACGCCCTAAAATCGGGTTCCAAAATATAATATCGCCGTTCAGCGACCAGTCATCATAGTCGGGCGCGCGACCGTCGTGCTTCTCGCCCGACTTTAAAACGCCGCCAATTTGCGAGATAAACACGGTTTTGTACTCTTTCGCAATAGCGTCTTCCCGCTCTTTGCCGGAAAGGTTCGGATATTTGTCCTCAAGCTCCTGCGCGGTGATGAAATGCACGTTTCGCGCAAGTTCGGTTGTAATTTGCGGAAATTGTGCCTTAATCTCGTCCAACGTGTCGCACATTGCGCCGACAATGGAATTTATCGTGTCGTATAGATATTCGATATTCCGATTCTCGCGAAGAATGATTTTTTCCCAATCCCACTGGTCAACGTAGACGGAATGGGTGTTGTCAAGCTCCTCGTCCCGCCGAATCGCGTTCATATCAGCGTACAACCCGACTCCGTCCGAGAATTTATAGTTATGCAAAGCCATGCGCTTCCATTTCGCGAGGGATTGCACGACCGCGACGATGTTTCCGGTTTCTTTTATGTCGAAAGTAACCGCACGCTCGACGCCGCTTAGATCGTCATTCAACCCTGTTTTAGGATCGACAAATAAAGGCGCGGAAACACGCTTTAAATTCAGCGCCGCCGATAAATTCGCGATAAAAATTCGCTTAATTTCGCCAATCGCGACCTGTGTTTCGAAAACATTAAGGTTCGAGCGATACCCCGCGGGAATATATGATTTACTAATTTTAATCAGCTCCTTGGTTAAGACATGCTCTGGTCTATTCGTTTAATCGGCGCCAATAAATCGCGCCGCCATAACATAATTTTCGCGCCGTCGAAGTTCCCCGGCGGCGGGGTGTAGTGCATTGCGCCGGACGAAGGATTAACCGAAACATCAATGTTGAAAGTTAAAGCATCAATCATTCGCCCATAATCGTCATACCACGCCGCGATAAAAAGCGCAGGAATGAGATCAATGCGCGGCTGCCAAACCCAAGTGTCGGCATGGATTGCGCCGTCATAATATAACATTAACTCCTCTGATGTAAATACAAACTCGCCTAACGGCATGTCAGCCGTTCCGTTACCAATATTTTGCCAATAGCCTGTAAAGTGGGCGTTATTTGGCTCTGGCGCTAACCCAGCCTCTCCCCAACCCCAAAAAGAATTAAATCTAAAATGTTCTCCTAATGTAAGTTGTCGCAAATGTAAAGCACCACCAAACATAAAGTGCATGCTAGTCGAATTATTTATATTCCAACCGGAAAAATCAATATTTCTTATACCTGCACTAAACATGCTGCCCATATCTACCACATTGCTAACATCCCAATTTGATAAGTTTAAATTAACAAAGCTTGTGGCGCCAAACATATCGTACATATACCTAACATTCCTTGTATCCAAACCAGATAAGTCTAAATCTGTTAACCTTCGAGCTGTGCCTGCAAACATACTAATCATATTCGTTACATTACGAGTATCCCAGTCGGAAAAATCCCAATTTGTCAAGTTCCACGCATCTCTAAACAGATCAGACATATTCGTTGTATTAACAGTATTGAAATAGTTTAGTCCCTCAATGGTAATTAAATTGTTTACACCGGCAAATAATCCTCTCAAAGATTCTCCGGCAGTAATTGGTCCAGCAAAGGTAATTTTAGTAAGACTGAAAACGTCCCACATAATATACCAACACATCCACGGGCTTAACCAATCATTCCAATAGATAAATCCACTTTCCACTATTAGCGTGCCATTATCATACGCCCGCCATTCGGCGCCGGATATTTCACCGCTTGGACAATCGTCAAACTGTCCATACCCGATTACCTCAGCAGGCGCGGCGGTTGCCGTCAGCGGCGCAAGCGCCAGCAACATCACGCATATTAGCGTCACACTAACGAATTTTATCATAAATTTCAGCATGATTAATCTCCTTCTTCACGCAAGCATTCTAAACTAAAGTAAATTTTATCACATTCGCTCGCAAATTGCAAGATTTTTCGATTTTTTCAAAAAAAAAGAGCCTTTCGGCTCTTTTTCTATTTCCGTTTATCCAATTTCGCTGTAATTCCCTAAAAACGTAAAACTGCTTCGTCCCTTTTCAAGCTGTCCTATAAGGTTTAGCACCTTTTCGTCTTTCACATTTCCGTCCATGTCGAAATAGAACATAAACTCGAAATCGGTTCCCGCAATCGGGCGGGATTCAAGCTTTGTCAGATTCAGATTGGACACCGAAAACTTGGTCAATATTGAGTACAGCGCGCCCGGCTTGTTGTCCGACGACATCATCAAGCTAATCTTGTCGGCGTTTTCGTAAATTTCCAATTTTTTCGAGATGCAAATAAACCGCGTATAATTATGATCGCTGTTTTGAATATTTTGCCCCGAAACTTTCAAATTATAAAGGTCGGCGCACGCGCTTGACGAAATCGCCGCAACGTCGTCTCTATCCGCGTTCGCCGTCATTTCCGCCGCAATCGCGGTGTTTTCGCATACCGTAACTTTGATATGCGGATTGTTTTTGAGGAACTCGCTACATTGATTTATCGCATGCTCATGCGAGAACACTTCTTTGATATTTTTGATGTCAATGTTGTTCTTGGTCAGCAAAACGTGGTTGATTCGGTGCTTCACCGCTCTGACGATGTGGAATTTATACTTTTTCATAAGCTCGTATACCGGCGTAACCGAGCCGGACATAGTGTTTTCAATCGGCAATACGCCGTACTCGCACAAGCCTTGCTCAACCGCATTAAAAACGCCGTCAAACGTCCGCATATACATGATTTTCGCCGCGTCGAACAACTTCTCCGCTGCAATTTGCGAATACGCGCCCTCGACGCCTTGGCATGCAACCACCGGAGTTTGCGGGAAATCGGTTTTGATATTTTTCACCGCCGCGCGAATCTCGTCAACAAGTGCGGATTCAGGAGTTAGCAGGCTGTTCTGATGCGTGCGGCTAATATCGAAAATTGTGTTAAACAAAATTTTCGTATAGCCGACATTGTCGGACGCCGAGCAAACGCGGTGCAGTATATCCCGCTCGCGCGCGGCGTTAAGAACAGGCTGCGACGTGTTTTTCTTCGCTTCAAGCACGTCTTCGGCGATTTTCATGCGTTCTTGGAAAAGTTCTAAAATCTCGTCATCAATTTTGTCGATTTTACCGCGTAATTTTTCTAATTCCATGTGTTTTACCTTCTTTCGTATGATAATTATAACTATAACTCTCGTGTTTTCGCTCGCGCGTAGCTATTCTTCCGCTATTTCTTTCATTTGCTTTTTATCTTTTACAAACTGGTCGATAAATTTGTCAACGGCAACCAAAAGTATTAAGCCGTATTCTATCGAAAGCAAATAACTTCTAAAGCTATAATCCGCCAGAGCGTACCCAGAATCTAATAGCATCATCAATCGGGACGCGGTTAGAGCAAATATATAAAACAGGTAGAGCGAAGCCTTAAAAGACACAAAATACAACGCTTTATACCTTTTGTTTTCCGTTTTTCTTTTTTCGGCTTTCTTTTTCAACTTGGTAAGATATATCTTATCAATTAACAACACAATTATTATCAAACCAAGATTCCATATATACATTCGCAAAGCGAATCCTTCCGTGCCACGCGCGAAAATACCAAAATAGGTAATCAATCCATAAATTGCTGCCATAATAATTGCATAAACGCTGTAAGTAAAATAATTAACCGCAGCTTTCTTTGAGTATGGCATTTTTGGCATTTAGCTCGCTCCTCTCATTATTCGACCGCTTTTTAATTCCGAGGTATGACTTGATTTGCGGCAAATGCTGGATAATATGGATAACGATAAGCGCCAAGCCGATTCGAGCAGTAATTCCGTGAAGTCTGCCCCAAGCAAATCCCATATAATTTTCTCTAAAAAACGGAATTATCGCTAAAAATCCGGTAACAATTGAAATTCCCCAAACCACTAACAGAATAATATTTACTATGTGTTTCCTTCTTAAATTCTTGTTTAGCTTCCCTGCAAAGCAAGATTTTGTGACCGCTTTTAGCCATTTTCTATGTATGAAAATATGTGCCGTAAAAAACAGGGCGCAACCCATTCCCACAATGGCGTGGAAAGCAAAGTTGCTATCCTCCCACCTTACGAAAGACAAGATTAGAAAAATCGTCATAAGTATGTCAACAACTATTTTTTTAGTTCTGCTATTCATTAAAAATTCCTCCGTTCTTTCCTTACCCCACAGGCAGTTTTCCCACTGCTTTCAGCACATCATTCACCGCCGAAACCACGTCCGCAAAAACGTCGGGAGTTAGGGATTGCGCGCCGTCGCACAATGCGTTTTTCGGGTCGTTGTGAACCTCGATAATCAACGCGTCCGCGCCTGCGGCAACCGCCGCCATCGACATCGGCTTAACCAAACGCGAAATCCCGGTCGCGTGGCTCGGGTCGACAACAACAGGCAAGTGAGATAATTCTTTCAACAACGGAATCGCCGCCAAATCAAGCGTGTTCCGCGTATACGTTTCAAACGTCCGAATTCCGCGCTCGCATAGGATTATATCCTCGTTTCCGCCCGCCATTATGTACTCGGCGCTCATAAGCAGTTCTTGAAGCGTGTTCGCAAGCCCGCGTTTGAGCAATATCGGCTTTTTTATCATTCCAAGTTCCCGTAAAAGCTCGAAATTTTGCATATTCCGCGCGCCGACCTGGATAATATCAACATCTTCGAAAAGTTCGATATGGTTCGCGTTCATTATCTCGGACACGATTGGAAGCCCCGTTTTCTCCCGCGCGAGGAACAGTAAATCCAAGCCTTCCGACTTCATTCCCTGGAAATCGTACGGCGAAGTTCGCGGCTTAAACGCGCCGCCGCGAAGAATTGTCGCGCCCGATTCTTTCACACTTTCGGCAATCGCGCAAATCTGCTCTTCCGACTCCACGGAACACGGCCCCGCCATAATATGAAAACTTCCGCCGCCGATTTTTCGACCGCGAACGTCGATTACAGTATCATCCGGATGATATTTGCGGTTCGCTTTTCTAAACGGCTCCTTTACACGCGACACACTTTCGACAATGTCAATCGCCTTTATAAGCTCGATATCCAACGCCGACGTATCGCCGACAAGCCCGATTACCGTAGTCTGCTCGCCCTCGTTAATCTGCACACCAACATCCATTCCGTCAAACCAGTTAAGCAGACTTTCAAGCTGCCTCTCATCATATCCGTTTTTTAGTATAACTATCATATGCGTTCCTCTTTCCTATTTCTATATATTCCGAACAGTTTAACACATTTGTCCCAAATTTGCAAGAAAAATATTCAATCGAACGAAAAATTTTATAATACTTTAAAAAACAATATCACACTTGAAATTTTTTAAGAACTGTGATATCCTATATTTGAGGTGTTAAATAACTTGAAAATACAACAAAATTTCTACTTACAATCTGCCGAAACACTCGCGCCGCTTCTGCTCGGCAAACTCCTTTGCCGCAAATTAGATAGCGGCGAGATTTTGCGCCTGCGAATCACCGAGACCGAGGCATACGTCGGCGAATATGACACCGCGTGTCACGCTCATCGCGGCAAAACGCCGCGAAACAGCGTGATGTACGAGCAAGGCGGCGTTGCTTATATCTATCTTTGCTATGGAATTCACAATCTGTTAAACGTCGTAAGCGGCGAGGCTGACGCGCCGGAAGCGGTGCTGATTCGAGGCGTCAAGGGCTTTAACGGCCCCGGGAAACTGACGAAAGCTATGCAAATCGACCGAACTTTAAACGGCAAAGATTTAACAACGTCTGACGAACTGTGGCTCGAAGACGACGGCACGCAGTTTGAATACACCACCACGCCGCGAATTGGAATTGACTACGCAAGCGAGGAAGACAGAACGCGACTTTGGCGATTTGTGTCAAAAATATAGATTATTTGTAAGAAATATTCGAAAAAATGAAAAAATTTGCGAAAATTAGACAAAATTTTCCTTAATTATACATTAATTTCCTTATTTCGCCATAAATTTACACAAATTACAAATAATGGTTTTAGTGACTTTAGTTAATTTCTATTCTATAATTAAATTAGAGATACAAATTTTTTTATAGAGAGGAAAGATTAAAATGACTAAAGAAAAGTTTGGAAAAGTTGGGGTAGAATATCCAAATTCTAAATTTACGATTACACTGTATATTTTAGAAAGCATGGATTCATACGGTATTCAGGTTGACAGGCTAAATTCTGACGGAAGCCTAAAAAGCGAAAGCGCCTATGATATAGCAATTTCACGATCGGAAATCGAAAAAATGGCGCGAGATATGTTAGAAGGTTTATTTTAAAAAGAGCCGCATCGCGGCTCTTTTTTGTTTGTGAATTTATTGCAGCGTATGGTTCTGTTCGCCACGGATGTTGCGTAAAACCGGCAAGTTGGTTCGAGAATTCCATTCCCAAATATTGACGAAATCCCAGCCCATAGTAGTTTGCCAAAATGCTTGAGTGTGAATGTTTTCGATTGAAACATCTGCGCCGTGTTGATTTGTAGCCGTACCTATACCGTCGAACGGTTGGTCATTTATAAGCATGTCATTGCGTGCATGGTTGTTGTTATCGCCAGGATTGTCCGGTCTATAATTCGCCCATATTCGACCGTGAAAACCATCCGCCGCACTTGTGTTAATTTCGAGGTTTAAGGCAACGCTATTTTTTATTCCGTATCCCATCCCATCAAGACCGGCGATTCCTCCCGTGCCACTTTCGCCGTTTACTGTGCCTGCCGCGTATGTGTTTGTTATTCTCCCCCAATTTCGTCCCGCAATACCGCCAATATCGAAAGTTCCTGTTACATCACCTATAAAATAACTGTTTGTTATCGTTCCGAAATTTACACCCACAATGCCACCGGCATGCCAAGTGCCAACGGAAGTTATACTCGCGACTACTGAAACATTTTCGATTAGCCCGCGATTGTCTCCGACTAACCCACCGACATCTCCCCAACCTGTTACATTTCCGGTGACTTTTAGGTTGCGGACAATGCCGCCGGAACCAATTAAGCCGAATAACCCTACATCATTTCTCTCATCCAATTCAATATTTACCGTGATTGTATGTCCATTGCCATCAAATGTGCCGTTGAACAAACCGGTGTTTCCGATAACTAAATTCTGCGGCGCAACTATATCGTTCATAAGCACAAAATTTGCACTTAATCTTTCGACATCGCCGTTTATCCACGTCAAATGCTCGGGAGTTGAAAGCAAAAACGGATCAGCTTCCGTTCCCGCACCTACCGGTATGTTTGAGGTGGCAAATTGCAGCGTATGGTTCTGTTCGCCACGAATGTTTCGCAGAATTGGCAGGTTTGTTTTAGGATTCCATATCCAGACTTCGTCGAAATCCCATTCCATCGTAGTTTGCCAAAATATTTGTGTGTGAATATCTTCTATCGAAACATCTGCGCCGTGTTGGTTTGTAAGCGTTCCTGTGCCTGTAAAAGGTTCATCGTTTATACGCATATCACTTCTGGCACGGTTGTTTACAGCAATGCCAAAAGTATAAGCAAATACGCGACCATACAGGTCGTATATACTGCTTATATTAGAGTTTAAAGCAACATTGTTTGATATATTTCCGTCGCTACCATATCCCGCAATTCCGCCAATCCCAAATATTCCGGATAAATAGCCGATGAAATAAGTGTTTGATACAGTTCCGCTATTCCAACCAACAATTCCGCCGACATCGCCATGACCGGATATATCGCCTGTGACATAGCTGTTAAATATAACTCCGCTATTGTATCCCGCAATTCCTCCGGCAGGCCGAAGCTGAAAATTTGATATGTTGGCTGTAACATCTGCTGTAACGGCGACATTTTGTATTGTACCGGAATTAAAACCTGTTAAACCACCGGCGCCGAAACCGCCAGCAACATTTCCCGCGACAATCAAGTTGCTAACTTCGCCGTATATGCCGATAACGTTAAACAATCCCGACCCCATTGTCCCAGGCAAGTTAGTATTTACGGTAATTTTATGTCCGCCACCGTCAAATATGCCGTTAAATCTACGGTCAGAGTCGCCGACAAGAACACCGTAACCTATAACCAAATTATCCGGCGCAACTATATCGTTTACCACCAAATAATGCGCGTCTAACCTTTCAGGCGAGCCGTTTATCCACTCTAAATGCTCGGGTATCGAAAGTAGAAACGGAGCATTTGCAGTTCCCGAACCGCTTGGCGGCGGTGTAAAAGTATGACTAAAATAACCATTTTGTATCGGTGTCATACGGTCGCCCCAAACGAATAATTTTAGTGTATATCCCGCCCGCTCGTTAGGTAAATTTGTTGTTACACGAGCGAAAAACGAATTTTGCCGATTCGCCGGCGTGATTGTCACATCGGAGGATACAAATATGCCATCTCTGTATAGCGCGGCAATAAAAGTTACTTCGTCAAGAGTGCGCCCTTGGTCGTGCACCCTTGCAAAAAATTCAACCCGATTAGCACTCCAATAAAAGCTGTCCATAAAACCAATGAATGGGCGCGGTGTATCCCCGCTCGCCGTCGCGGGCAAAACGCCCAACATTAAGATGAAACTAAGCAAAACCGCTATGAATTTTTTCATTTATCTCCAAACCTTTCTGCGTAGAACGGTATTTGCCCACAATTATACCACAATCGTCGAAAAAAGTCAATGTAGAAAGCCGTCGGCGAATTTTTATTGACATTTTCTTCCGTATTTGGTATGATAGTATGATAATGTGATTTTAGCTTTCAAGGGAGATGGTCATAATGGAAAAATCTATAACTCGAAAAGGCGTTTTCGCCGTAATCGCCGCAATTTCGATTCAGCTTATCGTCGGAATCGCCTATATTTGGAGCGTGTTTCAAGACGACGTTACGCGAACTTTGTTTGGCGGCAATAATTATCAAGCCGCGCTTACGTTTTCGATATTACTGTCGATTATCGCAATCGGCTCGGTTATCGGCGGGAAGTTGGCGGTGAAATTTTCCACCCGAATCGTCGTATTCGCGGGCGGAATCATACTTAGCGCGGGATTTTTCCTCGCCGCGTTTACAACGGCGAGACATCCGTGGGTTTTATGGCTGACTTACGGGCTTATGGGCGGCGTCGGCATGGGATTTACATACTCGACAACGATTGCGTGCGTGCAGAAATGGTATCCGCATAAGAAAGGACTGGTTACGGGCATAATCCTGTCCGCGCTTGGGATAGGATCGGTTGTTTTCGCGCCGTTTATCGAGTGGTTGGTGAGCGTGTTTCATCATAGAGCTATCATGAATTTAGGTTTTGTAAGTTGGCCATTTGATCCCGCAAATTCTTTCGAATATACCGGAATCCCTGAAACCTTTATGGTTCTCGCAGGAATCTTCCTTGTAATCTGCACGCTTGGAAGTATCTTCCTCAAAAATCCGCCCGACGGATATATGGCGGACGTCGCGGTTGCCGCGCGGCGGTTTAAGCCGAAGCGAGACGACCTAACTCCGCGGCAAATGTTGAAAACGCCGCAGTTTTACTTGGTAACCTTTTCGTTTCTCCTCGCCTGCGTCGGCGGAATGATGATTATCGCGTTCGCAATGCCAATCGCGGTTGCCCGCGGCGGCAGGCTTGCCGAAACCGCTGTTATAGGCGTTATGGCAATCGGATTTTTCAACTCGTTCGGCAGACTGCTTTGGGGCAAAGTTTCGGATAAAATCGGGCGGAAAAATACGATCATGATTTTGCTGGCGGCGTCTGCCGTGCTTTTCCCGTTTGTTATCGCGATGTCTGGAACGGTGTTGCTTTACGCGTATCTTGCGGTAATCGGGCTGATGTACGGCGGACTTTTGGCAACTTTCCCCGCGATTACCGCCGATCTTTTTGGCGCAAAGCATATGGCGACGAACTACGGATTTGTGTTGCTTGGTTTCGGCGCGGCGTCGGTGATTGCGACGCAAATCGCGGGACATTTTCGGAATGTTTCCGCATATTACGGTGAGATCGAGCGAATGTGGCCGGCGTTTTTGATTGCCGCGCTTTGTTCGGCGGGCGGAATTGTGCTTATGCTGATTTTGCGGGCAATTAATAAGAAAAGGGACGCAAAAGAGGCGGCGAATGGGTGAAAAAACAAAAAAATGCCAATAATTACTTGACATTTTTTTGATTTCATTGTATAATATTAGTGTAACAGAGGAAACCGTGTTAGGGACGGCGACCTCTAAAACTTAAATAAGATATGCAATAGCCGTCGCTTTTAGAGAGGAGACGGCTATTGCACTTCTATAGCGCAAAATACCAAGACTACTAAAATCACAATTATAACAACAATTATTTTGATAATCGTTTTGTATGTAATTTTCATGGCTCACCTCCCATCGGAGGCTATCCGTCCCCACAAAGTTTTACTCCCCTGTTACTTTTTTCATTATACAACAAAATTTCGCGAAATTCAATAAATTTATAAAAATTTGGGTACGATATATATTGGTGATATATCGTGTTCAAAAAATGGATTTTAAAACTTATATATATCGTGCTTGCGGTCGGATTGGTTGCGATTTGCGTAAATATGTTCCTCGCGCCGCACAACATTGCCGCCGGCGGAATTACTGGTCTTGCAGTAATTTTGGAATCGCTGCTTAACTTTAACCGTTCGCTGGTGGTGCTTATTTCAACCGCGGTAATTTTAGTTGTGACACTTATTTTTCTTGACAAGGAAACGTTTTTTAACACCGTAATCGGCGCGTTGCTATTACCGCTTTTTATCGGAATTGTGCCGAATATTACGTTGGTTTACGATCCTATGCTCTCAATGGCGGCGGGAAGCGTGATATTCGGAATCGCGGTTTCAATTTTATACGCCAATAAGGCGTCAAGCGGCGGAACCGCCATCCCTCCGTTGATTTTCAAAAAATATTGGAATCTTAACACGTCTGTCGGGCTGTTTATAACCGACGGAGTTATCGTGCTTTTATCGTTGATAATTTTCAGCGTGGACGCGTTCTTTTATGCGGTGTTTTCGATTTTGATAACAAGCGCAACCATGGCGTATATCGAATCGGGCGTAAATAAAAAGAAAAAAGTATATATAATCAGCGATAAAAACATGCAAATCGCGCAAGAAATTATGCATGACATACAAAAAGGCGTGACCATTCTGCCGATCATCGGCGGACACAGCGGAAAGGAACGGAAAATGCTTATGGTGACGCTTGATTTGAAAAAATATCGGCAATTGTTGACAATCGTGAATAGGCACGACAAGGAAGCATTTATGATTACCGATACGGTCTCCGACGTTCATGGACAAGGGTTTACGTATGAGTCGGGAACTGTGTAGAATAATTTACTAGAGCGATGCCCTAAAACCCCTTTTTTCGGGTCCGTCCCGAAGGCTTTGCGCGGGCGCGCGCAGCGCGACAAGGACCAGTCCTTGTCAATCCAGCAAGTTTTTGCGCGTCAAAAACTTGACGAGTGGTAGATTTCATCAAATCGAGCGTCGGCAACAAACGCCTTGCTCTCTTTGGAAATCTTCACAGGGGTGACATTAGCGGAAACAAGTTTCCGATGTCACTCCCAAACCGTCGCCCTCCCCGCCGCGACCCTTCCCGACAAAAAGCGTCGGGCGGGTACCCCGCTGGCGGAACCACGGGCGAAAGTTAGTGCAATCAACGCACCCTAGACAAGTTAGATCTCGCGTTTTTAGGGAGTGGCATCCGGATTGGTTTTTTAATCCGGCTAATGCCACCCCTGCCAAAATCGTCCAAGAAAACGAGCAGTTTTGTGGCGAAGTTTGATTGGGTACGATTGACGGCTCGCGGGTCGCTCTCAAACGAAAGAAGCGTTATATCTCACTAATCTTTCCCGACTCCCGTTGGTCGCTGGATAACTCGACTACAGCTTGCACAATACGCAAACTAAGTCTCGTTTACCGCGAATGCGGTTCGCTAACCCAAATAGCGGCACGTTTTTGATAGCGCAGGTAACGGCGGCCTTCGCCGCAGGCGAATGGCAATTACTTTACGCCGTTTTGACAGCGGTTTTTGCTGTCCAAGCGCGTTTGTGCCGCAAAGTTTTGA
>Ga0131853_10001680_pt1 | contig 39409 bp, 25 predicted proteins | sample TergutLab28metaG_FD_92764 | JGI IMG/M metagenome (GOLD analysis project Ga0131853, IMG submission 92764) | Labiotermes labralis P1 segment gut microbial communities from Petit-Saut dam, French Guiana - Lab288 P1 (version 2) (version 2) | ecosystem: Host-associated > Arthropoda: Insects >...
CCCAAAATTCAAAAAAAATTTTGAATCCTTACCCCCCCCCCCCCCCAAAAAAAATAGAAAGAACGTGGTCTGACCATGAGACATGGCATATGCAATACAAACAGTTCATAATTCTTTATTCCTGTGCTTGCTACCTACATGTTTTTCTAACAAGTTTCTGGTTTTCTGGGATCATATGGTTGTCTTTCATTGTGAGGTGTATAAATATACCCTAAAAGATGGATGTGTTTCTTTATTGAAAATTTTTCTTTTAGAAAAAAACATATTGACATTGCATACGCGGAATACACAATATTCTACAGCACACTGAACATCATTTCTACATCTACAATTTCATGTCCTGTCATGATGTATTTTAATGTTGCTTTAATGTCTTTGTAACCTGAATATGAGCCTGTTCTTTCCTAGGTGCACTTTTTAAATTACTCCAAATTGTGTACCTTTTGGTATGGTTTCCTGGATGCAATGGAATACGGCATAGTAATTGAGTGGAACTCCTGTATCTTGTGCCATTTTCTGTTACAGAACATAAAGAGCAGAATTATGGAAAGCCAGAGCTGTTAAAATACATAAAAAATAAAAATCCATGTACTCTTCTGCTTGTGTCTCTAGATATCCCGATTGTAGTAAATCCTTTGACTTCCCTTTCAAGTGATACTTACAGATATTCTCTGTATCCTTGTGTTTCAGTTGTCTGTGATTTCCGTATATGTATGATGTAGTATGTAGATCTTTTAATGGTTATAAGAGATGATTTTTTATTTATAATGAAATATCAGATTGCTACAAGAAAAGGTCCTTCACTTAAAGTGTTGATTAAACAGGTGTAATAGTTAATGACAGGCAAATTTTTTAAAAGATTTGCACTGCAGTAAACCTTACTGTCATGTCAGCCTGTAGGTAATGGGGATTAACACTGCAAGCTGTAATATGTTTACAGGTTTTACTTGTATGCAGCAGAATCCCACTAGATTTTTCCTTCATCCCTTCAGAAGCCATTCCAAATAATCATGCCATTTGATAGTGTATAACCTGTAAATTACAATTACAATAAAAATAATGAGTTTTACTGATATATATGATACTTTAAATACCATTCTGATGGTATCAAACCCCATATCCACAAATATGTGACTATTTGTATATGGTTGTTGAAATTTTGTACAGCACAAAGTATTTTTTGCAAACCACTGAGTGTGAACACAGAAAATATTTGAATGGTAGTATTTGTGGTTGGGTTTTATGGTGAACTGGAAAGCCTTCTGTGGAAGTAACACTGATTTATTCCATAACTAAGTATCAAGTGTGCTAGTCTGACATACCAGGTGCTCAATCAACAACAAAATGATAATGTGAGCTTTGTGATAAAATATAATTTAAACCATATAGTTTTTACAACCTGTTTTTACTTTTCAAAGATATTTACTGAAAATGTACAAAGAAGATTCTGATGGTTTTATGTGTATTATAACATTTCATATTTTGCAACATCCACTGAAAAGGTGTATGGCAGTACACACCAGTCAGTTGTATGCCTGCAAGTTATTTTTTGCGTATTGGTTTTGTACCATATTCACTGAGCTCTCTGACGATGGTATAATTCTCAAATGTTTATGATTTCAGAAACACAATTAGAAGCATCATACTTCATTTGAGTAACAACAAAATTATCACCACACACACACTCTCTCTCTCTCTGCAGTGTTATTGACAGTACCCATCTGTATTCACTGAATGCTGGTTTGAATCACACGAGGATCTATCTTACAGTCCTTCCAAGAAGATTCCAAATATGCCTTGGGAACAGTGTTTCCAATTTACAATTCATAATCCACATAATGTTCAGTGCTATACAGTGTCATTAATAAACCATAGAGCAACTTACCATCACAACTGCTTTATTTTCATTGCTCTTTGAATTAAGCTGACCCCACCATGGGTTTGTCACACGCAAAGCCCATACTTGTGAGCTTAGCTCCTCTATGAGTTGGCGTATGAACACACCTATATCAGCTTGGACTGCCACCTTAGCTGGAACACTGTTGTGCAGCTCCTCTGCACAAATGTCCACCTGTTACAAATGTAATTTGACACACATTCTAAAACAAACTTGGAAGTTTTATGCTATACAGTCTTAAATTTTCTCATCATCACCACTCAAAGTTTTAGTCCTGTTTGGCTACTAACATATATTAAGCAATAGGTCTTAGCAGCTTGATGTTGGGGTAATACTCTCTGAATCCTACTCAGGGAGCTCAGTGCTTTATGTTTTCAATTTCAACATAATATTTAGTACTGTTTAGACTGAATCAATTTGAACCACCCTGAAATTCACCTACTTGTACACATACTGTAGATTTTTCAATGTCAAATTGAATTTAAATTTGTTCGGTAGTTTTAAACATGTAATATGCAGACAGCAATATGAGACCTACCCAGAATGCATTAACTGTATGAACTTTATGCAAATAACAAGTAATATTTTAGTTGGGATGTACTTCCTTAGCATGGAAGCTGCAAATATGATGCAAGCTGTCTGAAGACTATTATAATTTTATTTCTTCACACCTAAATAACGAAACAAATATGCAAGGGTACTTGTTAGAAAATATTTCATTTTACTGACGTACGTGAATAATTCTGACATGTGGATCAAATCTGGGTGGTTGCCCAAAATGCAGAATCCAGTTGAGGCGAGCACCAAGCAGAAGGATTGTATCGGCACGTTGTAATGCCGTGGTACGTGCAGATGAGACACAGTGCACATCGTCATCATCCACAACTCCTTTCCCCATCGGTGTTGGCAAGACGGGGAGACTGAATGTCCGCACCAAATCACGCACTGCAACTTCTGCTCCTGAATAGGCTGATCCTGGATTGTGTGAAGTGGTTACATTGGCAAAAGAGATTACATTAATCTGTAATTCCACATGAAACATATTCTTACAGCAAAAGCATGTGAGTGTAATAAGGTAAATTGTCTGTACAATATTACACACATAGAAGCAATGACTTTCTAATATGTCGTGGCTGTTATTTGACACTGATGGGATGCACTGTTTTGTAACACCATGCCTACAGCAAGGGACCCCTGGGGCCACACATGCAGCTTCAAGAGTTGACTCAAGAAAAGTTTTTGGGTAACAAAGTCCCTGTCTTATGATTGTAATTTCTCATTATTTTTATGTTTAACTTTATGATTGAGATTTGGATTATATTATGACAAAATTAATAATATTTTCAGTTAAATCTGTGCTGTGTGAAACACTTATTACTTGCATACAGTGTATGTCTGCATTAAACTTGTTTGACAAAAATCTGAGTTTCCACCATTGCCATGTTTGTAACTGGTAGTTTACGATCAGTATTTCATATCTATTGTGAAGGGATGTTAGGATTTATATCTATATCAGATTTTACATGCTCAGTACCAATGGTAAAATATCAGATCTACACTCCATAGTGCTAGTGATGCTCATATACCACAAGTTCTTGTCTGTTATGTCATTACTGATTGTATGAAAATAGTACAACATCAGGCTGGCCTCCAGTGACAATATTCAGACAGTGTGTCATAAAATTAGTAATTTGTTAAAATCAAACAAACACACACACACATACACAGCATGGTGATACCACAGACTAGTTTCACAACAAAGGAAAATAATGGTATATCATACAACTATGTCCATGAGTCTCTTGTTACTAAACTTTGCACATGCTTAGCTGCAATGGTTTATTACTTTAAAAATATTGTGAGGTACCTCCAAGTGGTAATGTTACAATACCATTGACTCCTCCTCCACCCCATTCTGCATCATCATCATCATGTCTGTTTAAAGGTTTCTGCTCTATATGGGTCATAACAAAGAAGTCTGCATGGAAGTTGCCCATTTTAAGAAAATATACTGCTACAGACAGTTGTTAATAGTCATGCATTAAACTTTAGCACTATAACGCCGCATATTTGCTCACCCACTGTATTTGTATATTTTATATGATTCTCAAAATAAAAAGGGATTGTTTCCCAACCAGCATTCACCAGATGGTCATTCTTACAGAAACACAGTGTTCTCTGCGGTATGAACTACAGTTTCTTGTAAAATAAGCAAATTTGCCTACAAAGTCATCAGAGTTACTGAGAGTGCATACTTGTGCACTAACCTTTTCCAACTATCACAAGGGGTCTCCTTGCTTTCATTATGAGTCTAGCAGCTTCACTGACCAGTGCTGGATCTGGCCATATTAGTGGTGGTTCAGAGCAGATAGCAGTGCGTACTACTTTGCTACTGGCTACTCGTTGAGCCAACAGATTTGCAGGGAAATCTAAATATGATACACCTATAACAGACAAACAGTTGGATTAAACATATAAATTATTTTACCTAAAATATTATTGACTACTTGTCATCTATGAGTACCAATCCACTGTAAAATGTGTATTTATTACCACATTAAGTCCTGCAGTTTTCTGCTAAGAGACAAAAGAATACATTGATGAACTTTATGGTGAGAAGGAAGCATTGTTATATTAGTGCTTTGTAGTAACTCCTCCTGAAGATACTTGAGATTAGGGATCATACTGAGCACAAATATAAGTGTTTGTTCTAGAATGAGGACTTTTGCAATTTGATATTTACAAATGTTGTGCAAGTTACTTCATTCATGTATAGTTCTGTTTAACAGTAACATACTGGTATTTGTATTCAGATATGAAGGTGCTAATCAAGTACAATGAAAAGGTGCAGCAATCCTGTTCCCTCTTTCCTTAGTTATGTATGCAACCAAATTAAAATAGAGAATAAGACATAAGGTAGATATGATCACATGAAGCATCATAAATTTCACTTTTTCTCCATGGCGTTGTACATCCAAAATTCTACCTAGAATATCTGGAAGTTCATTTCTAATTCACAAATTTGCCTGTAAAATAAATTACGTAACTATGGGTCCACAAATTTGTCAACAGTGTTGGGCCATGTCCAAATTGTAGGATCCAAAACAGTGGCATGAAGCAAGTTCTGTAATGAGGACAAACAGTTCTGGAGTGACCTGTGACCCTCAGTTAACTTGGTGCTTTCTGCTCAGTGCATGTGAACTGATACACACTTTTGTGCGTAAGAAAAGAAAGATTGCATTAATTATGCTGAGTACCATTGTACAAAAGTCATCACCTAGGTGACAAGGCACCCAGGATTTGTGCACCCCTGGCCTTTGTAACTTATACTGGGCATGCAGCAAGAGTAAGGGAAACAAGGATGGTATAGAGAATTATGGTAGTGAAATCTCTAGGAAAGCAACCAGTTAGAAAACCAAAGAGGAAATGGAAAGATTGGTCATAAGGAATTGGATTATGGGGATGGAATCTCCTGCATTGTTGGACTACTTTAGAGTAAGATGCAGTGAAATTTTGCTAGTCTTACTGTGCGAGGGAAACATGCTGTGTTCATCACTGAATGTTAAAGGCCATGGTTGGAAATTGCTCAAATCATGCAGGATTTAGTGTTTCCAATTGTGATTTGTTACAGTCAGTAAGTAGCTCTTACAATGTGGTATTAAGAGTCAATTTGTAATGAAAATTTTCTGAATGTAGTATGATGTTCAAGATTTGCTAAAAATGGTGTACCAACATCCATCTGGCAAAATATCGGGGCTGCAATAATAGCCAGATGAATTCTCAGCCAGTATTAAACAATATCAGGCTATGGAATTAGATCTGTACCTGGCCTTCCATATACTGACATCCGGACAGCCTTTTCAACATGTGTAGGGATGACTGTCAGTTCAGGAGGTCGGGCACTGTATTTACAATAAGGTCTGGCGAGATCCACTTGAGGACATTCTTGGAATCCTCCTATGCCTTCATGATCTTGTGCACATGAACCACCAATCACAAGAAGAGGCCTAAGTAGGAAGCATTTACATTCTTTCAGTGAAAAAAATTTTATCTGAATATGTTGCAGTTATTTTCAACTGAAAGAAGTAAAGTTGTCCCTGTGCGTGCCATGAAGGCCTTTAGGGGAGCAGAGGTATGGCTATACTCATTCATAACCTTGGCACAAAATGAAGGTGAGTTCATCAAAACCATGCTCCAGCTATTTACCTCCAGGGGAGAAGCCCGGAACCCATTGAAGAGGAGGGTAAATGGGCCCCAGAGCCACTCTAGATGATACACAGAAGAGAAAAATCTCTTGCATCTGTCAGGATTTGAACCCTGGATAGTACAGCCCATAGCCTAGTCACTATACTGATCATGCTATATTGGCTCGCAAATTTAAACTGATGCAAAACCAAATGGTCCACACTATTACTGTCACTGCATAATACTGAATATTCCTGGTTCCTTCCTTTGTCGAATAGAATGAATGAAAAGCAAATACGAAAAGTATTCATTGCACAGAAGTTTTCCAAGTCTTACCATCTTTATAAAAAGTCAAAGGAAATCACTGTAATGATCTGAAATTAATGAATGTTTTATAGTTTTAATTTTACAACACTTTTTGAACTGCAGAGATTCTGCAGTAATGATTGGGAGAATGGCTGTGAATAGTGCTATACAGGATTTTATTTTCTCCCCAATCACAGCAGCCTTATTGCATAGTAAGCCAGCAACCACCAAGCTTGTTCATATATTACATATATAAATACTAAAGGTTATATATTTTGCTCCTTTTCATTCCCTGATAAAATATGGGATAATATTATGGGGCAATTCAACCACAATACATTAAGTGTTTATAGTTCAAAAAACATATTAAGGACTATGTTGGGAATAGGCCAAAGATGTTACTGCGAAGGTTGGTTTGTGAAACTAAATATTTTGCCAGTACCATGCTTGTATATTTCTCATTAATAATTTTTGTATTTAATAATTTGGATAGCTTTAGAACTAATTCTTTATTGCATGATTTTAATACTAAGAGCAAACATCCATTATATTTTCTATCAGTGAAACTCATGTCTGATAAAAAGGGTGTCACTTATTCTGCTATAAAAATATTAATCAGTTACCCTCAAACATATTGGAATTGCAAGAACTCTGAGCAGTTGTAAAACAGTTTGCATTCAAACTGCTAGTAAATAAACGTTAAATTTTAGAGTAATGTTACCAGCAGCATACCAACAGTTTATCTGAGCATTGGCCATGCCCCCAAGTGTATGGAGAAATCCTGGACCTGACACCACAAGACAAACACCAGGACGTTTGGTGAGGTAGCCTATTGCTTGTGCAGCATAGCATGCTGCTTGTTCATTCCTCATTCCCACAAAGTGTAGTCCAGCTTGTTGTAATGCCATGCCCAACTCGATCACAGGGATACCCACAATACCAAACACATACTTCAAACCCTGAAATAAAAACACTCGTAATGCATAACCTACAAATAATGGGGCGATTTCATATTCCATACCTTAAATCGGTAGTGAATTTAAATTAACGTTTATGATGTTCATGTGATATTATTACCTGTGCAACAAGTGCTTCAACCAAAATTTTGTTCCCGTCAATTTCTTCCTCGACAGACATTTTGCAAGTGTGTCGAACCTACTACGATAAATGAATAGGAATTATGTTGGGGCTAGTGGTTCTTCCAGTGTTTATATAGTGGTTATATAAGTCGATGCATGCATCAAGGTTATGTGGTACACATTACTTCGTGACAAGATACAACCAGCTGTCACTATACAAGAAAGAAAAAAAATCTAAGCAAAATACACACAACGTTTTACTGAAAAGTAAATATATTAACCATTCTAATTTTGCTTTCATAGAAATACGAATTCATTTTAAACACCACTTCAATTTATAAGTGTTATTTCCGCATTAAAACAAAAACACATCAACTTTTCCTGGTTGTGCTGTTGCACCATTTATCATTTGATTAGCTTGAGTTTTATTTGTGTGTGGGAAAGTGTACGTATGTGTTTGTATCTGGGGCAACCCGGGTGACGGAATTACCATATAAGCTGAATCGGTGAGTTTTTATAGCACCGTCATACATATTTTTTTCATGCTTGATAATTATATTATTGAACTACTCTTGTGAGGTTATGTTATTGTCTAGCCTTTGAGTGAAATTATTTTCCCCAGCAGTATGCGCATGTTGGATGTTCTTTACTGAAGCATGTTTAGGGCATTGTTTATTTTGGGAACGGATGTTTTATTTAACGTGTGTGTTACATTAATGAATCCTAACCTATTTCAATCATTGTGCAAAGCTGTGTGTTGTAAATTATGTGATATTACTTGGTCACAGCTGGTAGCCAAGCTACTGCAGAATTCTGAACGAGGAGAATGAGGTGTGGGTAAGTTCACTGAAGGTGCTGAATAAGTTGCCTTTACAACATACACAGGACAAGCTTGAAAATTCTTTAGGTAATGGCCAAATTGTATATACTTTTTGGGTGGAATAATGCAGTGTCTTGTTTTCAGAGTAAAAGTGCAAGTCGTTTCTCTTGTCTGATACTACCTCCGCTGTAAATTCTTTAGGAAAGTCAGTAAATGAAAATATGTCATCGTATCCCTATTTTGTTGGACATTGGCTATTATCTGAGGTGGATGAGTATGTAATATATGTAGTATACGAACAACCTTTTGCATATATGCACACATATTCATTGTCTGTTTTAAACTAGTTATTTTCCCTAAATATATTTGTACACATAACAGTATGATTTTAGTCTTCATCTCTGTAACCACATTTGCAGCGTAGTTTGCCAGACTATTGCAGATTTAGATGTCATAGTTCAGATTTCTTTTCTGTAAAATTAGATGCTTCCAAAGAAGAGTCTTCTTTAACTAACTGGTGTTCTGGTTGTTTCTGTCATTTTATGCTATCCCCTGTTTATGTTGTGTAGATAATCTGTATTATCATGGTGAGGGCCAAACGTTCATATTTTAGAAAGACGCTAGCATCAGGGTAGTATCTGAACTAGATGATGACAAACATGTTCAGAATTTATTACTCACCTAGTTTTGTCATGAATTTTATGTATATTTGCATTAGATCATAAATTATTGAGTTTTGGAACATTTTAAAAATTATTTACTACCCGTGTAGTAATATTGTGACTTTGCTGTGGTGTTTTTTATGGGGGGGGGGGGTAAACTCATATAGTTCTCAGTGATCACTGGCATCTTTGTTTTTATCCAACAGACTAACATTGTCAGTGCATACAGGTACTTGCTTTAGGCCAATTAGGTTTGATTTTTATCATATTAATGGTAGTTAACCTGCGCCAACTTAATGTTGTTACCTAGGTGATGCTGTTCATTCTGTCAAAACAGCTGTACCACTACTTCCAGGCATTTGAATGTTGACTGTCAGGGTGTTCTTGTATTTGGTTGTGTCATCATCAAGTGGTAATCTTATGTTTTCTATGACCTGTTGGAAATAATTATTAATTTTATTTATTGATGCCAAAGGAGCTGAGAAAGTGGAATGTTATACTCAATTTTATATTTTTTTACAGAATTGCAGTCTAGACACAGCAATGGTCTTGACTTTTATTTGTTGTTGACACAAAATATGGTAGCAGATAAACTAAAATGTATTTCTTCTTCATTTCGTGAAGTGTGTGATCTTATTTGTATATGTCTTGTCTAGAATAATGCTTGAAATAGGGTGAAAGTCTTTACTTCAAGAAATTTCTATATTTACTCATTGGTTGGAATATTTTCAATGTAATTAAATTGTGTTAACTTATCGATAAATATAAATTGCCTGTTTAAGAGCAAAACTATGTGTTTTGTCAACAACAGAAAGAAAAATGAGGAACACTATACTCACACTATCTAACCATGTAGAATTACAAATATCTTCCCTTGTGTTGCATTAAGTGACAATAATCATGATGATGATGATGACGATGATGGTGACGTAGATAAAAATATGTAATGGGAGAAGATGATAGATTAACTCCTCTAAATACTAGTAACCTTTGAGAATAAGATGCAGGTATAGAGAGCAACAGAACTGCAGGTAGGTACCCAAATAAAATAAGGAAGGAGAGTGTGGATCAAGATGGAACAGTGAAATGGATTCGACAAGACATATTACTTCCTGAAACAGCAAGATCCACAGTTTCGGTACTAGGTCAGTTAAAAGCTACTAATAAATACAAGATTACTCTGAATTAGCAATTTAGTATGGGCCTTTTACAGCACAGCAATTGTACAGCACCCCCAGTACTTGAAAATGAAAACTACATTTTTTATCTGACTAGACCAGTAATAATGAACCACATACAAATGTTCATGATAGAAAAGTGAAAGCAGTCCTTATAATATAAATCATAATTCCATTACAAAGTATGCTGAGGATGTAGAAAGGGGGGGAATTGAGGGAATTTGGATACATGTGGGATAGTGCAGGTGCTACTATGAAAACTTGGCAAGGAAGTGAAGAGAATGTGGTAGTTGGATAGAGCCGGGGCAGGACTGGTGTTAATATTAAAACTTGGCAGTGGACATGAAGAGAATGTGGTAGTTGAATAAAATCTGGATAGTACCATTGATGTTATCAGTCACTGGAGTTGTGCCTCTTAGAGCCTTGGAGGCAGTTTGACAGACTTGATGCATATGTATGTCTGAAATCAGAGATACAAAAATCAGTGATCCTTCAGATACTGGAAGGCTTGGAATAAAATTCCCCACCAAATCCTTAGATGATGTGGTGGTGGTTACAACAAGAACAATACTACTACTACTAATGCTGCTGCTGCTGCTACTGCTGCTGCTGTTGCTGCTCCTGCTGCTGCTGCTGCTGCTGCTATTGCTATTACTGATGCTAGTATGACCTCCACTACCATATCAAGATGTTTCAAGTGAGATTTGTTGTTTGTAATGAGCTCTGTCAGGGGTACGCGGTGGTGCAGTTGGTTGAAGCACTGCGCTACAAGGTGGAAGGTCATGGGTTCCATTCTCAATGGTGTCATTAGAATTTTTTCATTGACATAATCCTTCCGACCGCAATATGGCCCTGAGGTTGACTCAGCCTCTAACAGGAATGAGTGCCAGGAATATTTCCTTAGGGTAAAGGTAGCCAGTGCATAGGGCTGACAACCTTACCACCTTCATGTGTCGATTGTCTTGAAGTCTGGGAGCCTCAACCTCCTGCAGCCCTCAGAGTCTGTCCAGGCCTGTAATGGCATTGCTCAATGAGCTTTGTAAATTATGATATGAAAAAATGTTTTGTGAATGCAGAAATTTTGGAAGAGTTGAAAGTAGAACCATTTCACAAGAAACTAAGAAGATTCAAATCAAAGTGGCTATGACATGTACCATGAAAGTACAACAGGATGCAAAAAATAATGCTGAATTATATACCAGATGGATGAAGCTGACTTGGAAAACCTTTCAAGAGATTATTAGCTGAGGCTGAAGCAGGTCTGTCAAGGCCTAACTTGTGACGGATGATGATGATGATGACGATGATGACAAATGTTTAGTACAAGCATCCTGTAAAAGTTTATGAATATGAATGGTGAAGATAAATTTGACAACTTTAACTCTAGACATATATTACAAAACTGCATTGAAATTCATTGACTAGTTTCAGAGATGAAACATGTAGACATTTTCAAGGAAATAAAACAAACAATATAAAAACAGTCAATCACAACACATTTATTGTAAGTAAATGTTATTCATTATATATTATTAATTAATAATTATATATTTTTGTAGGTAATATTGTCTGCTTACAATAAATGTGTTGTGATCAGTTTTATGTTTAATAGGTTTACTAACACAATGGGTTGACATCTTGCAAGAAATAAAACATGGTTTTTATGTTGTTGATCAGTTTTATTTTCAAAGTAGAAATGAAAGGAGTACAAACTGCCTTTCTGTTCCCTTTAATAAAATTAACTCAACATGTAAAACATAAAATTCTTCCCAAATGTGGGGACTGGTACACATTTTACAAGTTCTGATGTATGATAAGTAATGACAGCATATTTGTGCAACAACATTGAACACCACATGGATTAACTGGGCTTGCCACATCTTTTCTGGTTCAGTTCCTCATTGGAAGTTGGTAAATTTCGGCTGTGTACATGTAATTTGTAACCATGTGGTGAAATTACATCTTGAAAGTGGAGACTGGAACAAAGCATAAAAATGAAATTATACCGTCACATTGGGTAGCTGTGTTTCTCAGAATGTTATGTAGTTCTAACTATTCATCAAATGTTGTTGGAGTTATCATATCAAGGAAGATTAGATGATCAGAACATGTAGCATGTATGTGAGATACAGGAAATGTGTGTGACATGTAATGAGAAAAACTGATGAAATAGACCACTTTTTGGGACCTAGGCATAAATTGGTTGGTAATATTAAAATATATTTTCAGGAAATGGGGTGTGGTGGTAAGGACTGGATTTGTGTGGCTTAAGATAAGAGCTATCATCATCTAGTGAGACCCACAGAGGAGGTACTGTTTGTCTGATAGCCTCAGAAATGGCATACAGGCAGTCCTTGATTGTTGCCTTGAAAAATGTTTTGCTCTAACGTTGGCAAATTTCAGTGACTAAAGATTTGATTAATGTGTCCGTGACTGAGATTAATGTTGTTTTCTCAGGTATTTCTGTTAATTCATATGTAAAAAAATACTCTATGCGGTGTTATTTTGATATTGTGTGTACTGTGCATTGTATAGAGTTATTAATTTATATGACCATCTTTATGTGCACCAAAATCAGATGCTAGTAAATCTCCTGAATGTTTCAGCATATCATAGGTGCCATCATCAGGGAGTCCTCTCATTGGCTAGCATAGTGCCCTCAAAATGGTCAATTGTATTGTTTTGCTGTGTGTTGTGATTCTTAGAAGTGTAAACCCAGCATTTAACAAAGACTTACTGTATATTGTTCTTGTTTTTATTCTGACAGTGGACTATGTCTGAAGGAAATTCTAAATTCTTCCATTATGAAATCTGCTATTGTTATCCTGGATGTCTGTTCTTTGATCATTTATTAATTGCTTTTGCTGATTAATAACACACCGAATGAAAAAGTTACATATTTTTTGTCCTCCTTGATAATTACTTAGTTGATGAAGTTTGTCTTATGGAACCTGTAAGTTTGTGCCTGTTAACAAAAATGTGCAGTTGGCTTCCATTATGCACCAGTCATATTTCAACAGTATCCACTCTTCATTGATCCTTTCCAACCAACCCACGTATTGGTTCTTGCTTCAAACTTACATCAGTTGTATTTTCATCTTAAAAAAACAGTAATTAATGTGCATCATATCACTTTACTGATGTTGCTGCCTGTAGCTGACATCATGTGATGCCTTTTGGGGCCAAGCAGGTTGGTGCAATGCTCTAGACTTGTATTCAGGAAATACCCATTTCGAATCTCAGGTCATGAGCTATCCTGACAGACTTTTTTGTTGTTTTCCTCATGTCCTCAAGTTGTTGGGTTGGTGGCTTGATTAGGCCATAACTACTTCTTCTTGACCTGCTTTCCAATTCACCATTCATCCATCCATTCACCATGATATAGTCCTAAACACTGGCAATGTCATAAAATAATCCACATAAATGTTCCATCCTGAATATTTTACCTCTGTTTTATTTTTTTCATGCTTAAGCCCTAGTAGTTCATTTATATGCAAAGCCAAATGCTTGCTTTCAAATATGCTGAAGAGCTGACTTAATAATAAATGAAATTACACTGCCCACACAAGGATATATTTCATGCTAGATGTATTATAGTTACCAAAATTTCAGTAGCATGGATAAAGATGCATCCACTGTACTGGAAATCTAGTATTAAGCACCAGTGCTAGTCTATTCATAAATTAGGTGAACCAGCAAGTTGGGTTTTTATGGATTTGTTTTTATCTTTTAATGTAGCTCATGAAACTGCAATAACCTAGACTGTATAGTACCAGGTGGTAGGTTGATTTATGATTGATGCATCCCAAAGTGTTTGAAAGGAAGTGGTTGTGACCTAATCAAGGTAGACCTACTATCTCAGCATTTGTTAGGAATCCCCAGTAGAAAATCGGCTGTTGCTGGGATAGTACCTGAAATTGTGCCACTACTACTCTTTGTGCAATACATGTTTGATAATGATCCTAGCATTCAGTTCTGTGCAGTCTGACATCCTGAGAGCATTGTCATTAATCATAAATACATAAGTAAATAAAAATAGGTGGCAAGTGTGAACTGTGATTTCTTACTAACATCTGCTGGAAATAAAACAATCATACACAGACTGACATAAGCATGCATGTGTACAGTGCTTTTTTGTGACAGCAATGGCTGGTATGCTGAACGGGCATACTGACATGTGTCTGCTCAATTAAATTAGTGTTTTTATCAATGGACAACTTTAAAATATGTCTTTATTTTGACTCATCCATTTGGTGGGAGCGCAGCATGTTAACATGTCAGTGAATGGGATGACTGATATCAACCTTCCACCAAAGGATATAATGTATCACCGAGTTTTTGTGCCATGAAGCACTGAGAAGTGGGTGAGATTTTCTTTTAATTATTTTCACAGCATCCTGCTATGGCCTACGCCTGGTATTCTGTGCGGAATTTTCTACGAAACTGTCATTTTTGTGTGTTTATATTTTTTGTTTTAAAACTCAAAATTATGAACTCTGTGGACATATATCCCTCATTTTTATTTTTATTATGAACTTTTAAATTAAAAATTTATAACAAGTTTGAGAGAAAGGGGGGTCATAGACAGAGGGGAGATTTGGTAAAGGCATTTTAAGATTTATCAAGCTGTAAGTGTCACTACCTCATTTTCGAAAAAAGAGCACTGCCTACTTACCTTTCTATTGTAAAAATTAATAAATGTTATAGATTTTAAAAAGGAAAATATTAATGTAACCTTTTCTCAAAGTATAACACGGCGGTACAGTGGCAGTCCTGGGTCACGATATGGGTGGTCCAGTAACTGGGCTAGTGCCTGGACTTCATCATGGGGTGAGGAAGCCTGTAAAAGAGGTGTTGTTTATGAAGTTGGATCCTGTTTTGTTAGCTGAATTCTTTGTGCCTTTCTTTATTAATACCATGAATGACACTTGAAGTAATGTACCCTTTTACATAAAGGCATGCATGCAGGTGTGTTGTGAGAGAAAGACGTGGATTGTTTTCAATGTGGGCATGTCAGTATTGTAAGAGATTTGGCCGCTGCAAATATTTGGTGTGTCTCTTAATGTCCTTATAAATTACTGTGCCGCCAAGTGGTGTGCATTTCTCGTTGCTTACATGTTCTACATATTTATTGATGAATGAGCCATACATTTTGGAAACAATGTAAAATCCTTTATGAATGTGGGAAAAAATGTATTTACTCTTATATTTCAACTGTAGTCCTATGCTGTTTTTGCCTCCTGCTGACATATCAGTGTCTAGCGCCTGGTTCATTATGTTTTTACATGCATGATGTTTCAACACACACTCATAGGTCAGGTTTAGTTCAGTGTCTGAGTTGCTTACCTTGTGTGTGACAGTTCATGTTTCAAATCTCTGTCATGTTTTACACTTTAAACTAGGACTTTGCCCATTCCCTCCAGCCATATGGTTGGCTAGTATGTAACATGTGCTACAGCCACATTCTTCCCTCCCAACTTTTTATTATTCATAATCATCCTAATGTCTTTATTTGATTGTAATATTCAGTTGCTTTTGATGTAGCATCATAAAACAAACAAAGGTGGAAACACATGCAAAAATCCTGTGAATCGTGATGGTTGTTTGTATTAATATTCTTCTAGTACTAAAGTTCTAGTTTTTATCCTCAGAAATCCTAGTTGCAAGAATTTTTGCCTGACTTAGAATTTCATGTTTATGTCTTATTCAGTATCTGAACACAGAACTATGTAGGTAACAATAATGCTTGTTATAAAAAAAACGAAAATATGTGTGTTAATATTTTTATATAAGCTCATTGTCATCAATATTGAGGAGCAGTAACTACAGAAAAATGTTCCTGTTATGATTCTATTTGTCTGGGAAGGACAAAATCGGTAAAGAGTGTATTTAAAAGAGTACATGAAAATTATAGCTGCTGCCAGAGCAGCTGAGGCTTTAGCTGATTTCCTGCTTTTACCAGATATGCCTCACCACAATTTACAGCCTGCAGACAGCAGCAGAACTTGAAGAAAAACAATGAACAAAATAGCAGTCTCTCTGTACCTGTGTGAACTTACACTTCTCCTAGTAGCTGCCGTTTCAATTTCTTGTCACTACCGGATGACAAAAACAATGAATTCAACAGACTAGACAGTGTGAGATGAGTAATGTTGCCGTTTGTCAGGGAGCAGATCCTGGACCATGGTGCCTAGATTCCATATTTAGCAACATTGCATTTTACCTTGAGCTTCAGTTGCAGTGGTTGCAGTTGTTAAGAAGCTGACTTGGCTCTGAGTTTTGAATGCATTGTCAGTAACATTGTGCCAGATGTCTATGTGGTGGCCCATTCATCCATTAATTTCCCATTACCCTCACGTTTATTTTCATTTGAAGGTTCAGTACCTTCCAGCCTTTTGCATGTGATTTTTGAATGCCTTTGAATGTTTCATGTCATGTATGTTTTCCTCAGCTCAGTATTCTAATGTTTGAATGGTGATTCCACATCCTTTGTAATAATGCATTAATGCATTAAACTACCTGTAGATTCATTTGGATTATTTTTAATTGCTTGTGAATAAGAACTTGTTCCTGATGTAACCTGTACTATGTTACGGTCACTGATCTCATGTTAGATGTCTGTATTTCTTTTGTGTCATTGGCTGTCTTCTGATTTACCATTTTTCAGGTGCATCAAGTTAAATCTTGATATATTTAAACTTAAGTAATACCTTCTGCATATGTTACAAGCTTTCAGCTGACTTCCCATGTATGAAAATTTCTAGTATGGTGCTTAGAAACATATCTTGCATCTAAGAGGTATTTCCTGTAGCTTATCTAAATCTTCAAGCATTTTCTGTGTTGCATGCATAAGTCACAAATAATTATGCCTTGCATTGTATATGCTAATATTTGCTTCAGTGCTTTCTGAAGACTTGTTTTGTTTCTGTGCACATGCACTAAGCTACTTATGCAGAATCATGCAATAGCTTATTGATATGACCAATACTTGCTTGTCGCTTCCTCGAGACCATGAATCTCTTGTCCTTTGCAAATCCTCCCCATTGGCTGTTCTCTCTCTTTTGTGCAGGGTACAAGGGGTACTGCTGAGGGGTAGACAGCACTGGGTAGTAGTATCCCCCGTGCCTCTCTAGCTGGTAGCGATGAGGGGTAGTTGATGGATTTGATACTGGTCCTTCCAGCCAGCCACCTCAAGGAAACATACAAGTGTTGTCTACTGTTCAACATTTTGTTGTTTCTTACGCTTTAGAGAGTGTATCTGTGTGTTGATGGTGAACACTAAGTTTTCGAAAAGTTGTTTAACTGTATCCAATTCTATCATATTTCCTTATCATTACATAAGGCCTTACTTACCAATCAAAATTAAAATAATGGAAACCAAAACTTAAGTTCCATTTAAACATGTAACCATGGTGCATCATTTTAATTTTCTGTGGAACCTTCATTTATTTTCTTGAGAATTTCTTTTGCCTTGGTATAGTAATAAGAAAAAAATGTGGGTCCCAACTGAATACACATGCCTTCTGAGTTTGTTCTTGATCATTTGTGTAGCTCATTAGTCATTGATGTTCATTTGTTTAAGGTAATAATGCATTGTTGCTGAGCTAATCCTGTTGCAAATGGCAATGCATAGAGTCACAAATTATTTTTCTTGTATTTTCATTAACATTGGTCTTATAAAAAACTACCTGAAGTGACATTTGCATGGCTTAATGTGATCCTACTTTATGTAACAATTTTCTGTACACAGCTATTCTTGAGATTTTTTTTTTTTTAAAGTTTTATGCTAAAGTAGAAGGCAAATTGTTGTTATACACACAATGAAGGCATGTGGGGGAAGAGAAGTAAGGGTACTAGCTCCATTCATTCTTAACCTTGGCACTTAAAGTATGGGTTGTATTAGAGTAACATGAACCATAGTTGCATTTGCATTACATTTTTGGCATATAACCCAGTCCCACATGCCATTTAGTAATTCCAGAGACAAAACTTATGAGTCCTGTCCTTATGTTCATTTTATGCGTTTGGTGAAAAGTACACCTAAAATGGATTATGAGTATGTATGAAATCAACTTTACTTCTTGGGTAGCACCTCAGCAATTTGTGAAAAGAGAGTTTATTCTGAACACAATTATGACAATAAAATTAAACTGATATCTTTAGGGCCTATATTTCTGCTGTTACAAGGCCCGCGAGTTTATCAATTACAGTTAATATCTTACTGTTGGGCCAAATTTTGAATGAATTGAATTTAATCAATAACCTAATTTTGATATAATCCTTCTGTCTGTGTTTCCGTCCTTCAGGAACTGTGCATGCTGGCTTACCCCTTAGTGTCAGGATATTTATAAAAAAAGTGACACATTGTGTGAAGTGATGCTTACCATCAGATTGTGTAGAGTCTTCTTCATCTTCATCACCCTCATCTCCTTCATCTCCTCGGAAAGATTCAGGAGTGTCCTGCCCATAATAGCTGAACCAGGAAGGATCCAGTCTGACAATGAATCAACCAGTTGGATTTGATGAATAATTTTTGAGTCATGCCACACAAAATGTTTGTTTATTTATTTTCAAAAATATTGATAAAATGATAAAGTTCTCATTTCCTTGAAACGATTGTATTTAATTACACAGTGCAACCACTTTGTGAAATGGATAGTGATCACCTTTGTAACTCTTTGACCTACCTGAACAGGATGTTTTGTAAGGTGGGTGGAATGGGTGTAGTCTCCTCTCATTCTGCACTTTTGTAATTTCACACATAAAAGTCAGTTTCTAGATCTTAACCCCTTAAGATATCACTGATATTGCTGTTGTTTACGCCTTAACTATGTATCACAATGCAATAAAAATTTTATGAGAAATGTTGTTAATGCCCTCCATGCTCAGTGCTAACATTCTTGTCTTGCTTTGCAGGTATCACAAGCCTATCTTGTCTGGAAAGCTGTCATGCACAGATTTATGGGAATTCCTCATTTCTTCCAGCTAAAGAGCAGGTTAGTACTGAGTATGTCTGCTACTTTTTATAGAGCATGGCTTTCCTGTCACATCATTGTTTGTTAAATAACCTCTATATTGGATACAGTGGAGTTAACCTAAGAATTAAATAATAGATTTTGTGGAATGTCTGTGCTCATAAAAGATTTCCATGTTTTACCTTGGGCTGCTATCAGCCTTGGCTCGATGTTCGGCTTCCAACAGTGATAACATAGTGAGCACATCCTCAGGATCAAGGTCAAGGTCTCGCTTCAGTCTGGCTCTGCTGCTGGTGAGGTCTTCAGGAGGCAACACAAATGACATCTCAGGACGGTAGCTGAAATTGATAACTAATGGTCATTGTCACGTAGTTTTCAGATATTTAATTGACTTACTAGAGTAAACCAGGCCCTCATCATATTCCAGATGGTTCACTGAATATGAATAGGTGTAAAGTTGTCTCTGTTCCCAAGCATCACTGTTGCAAGGGCTATATCGGATGGAAACTTAGGTGTTATTTGAACTGGCTAGTTATTGGATTCAATGGCATGTTACTGTTTTTACAATGTTAAAATTTAGCACCCATGAAGAAAATGAGAGGAACATGTAACTGTATGGACAGGGTTGAGTTATTTGGAGAAACGAGGATACATAAATTACTAAGATGGTCACATTACGTATATTTATATAGAGATTTGTATTTAGTAAGGTTGATTGATAAACCAGACCATAAGCCGCACATACTGTTGTAGGGGAAGAGAATACAAGACTAGCAGCTACTGAGGGGACAAGAAATGGGGGAGAGAAGACTTTAATGAGCACAGAAAAGCAGATCTTTTGGAAACATTAGGAGGTTAACTTGACAGGTCAGCAAGCTGTAACTCTCGGTGTAAGGACATGTTTGCTACTGTTGGTCTGTTTGAAACGACCTATGAAGGGTTGCTGAAATCAAAATTTTAGCCAATGGGAACCTTCAGATTTTGTTCAAAATTCGAATGTGTAGGGAAACCGGGGGATGCCATGGATAGTCAGTGGAATTTGATCAGTCAGAGCAGATGCGAAAATGGCATACTTTATTCGGATTTTTCTTAATAACTGTAGTCAATACAATGTTGGGTGTGAAACATGACCACAGGAAAGTGAAGTAGAGTGAATAAATATGGGCTTGTACTTGAAGTGTTGATTTCTCTGCGAGGTTTAGAACAGTACTGTTTGTGATAAAGTGTATTTCGGTGCCGCGAGACAAGAGTTACCATCAAGAAATTGTGATTCATGACTTGCATGTAGCAACTATCATTTTGTTCAAGTAAGTAACTGTGAACTTAATTCTTCCGGCTGTTTTAATTAAAACGAAGGACTAGGTACAGCGCCTCTGAAAACATCCCCGTAGATTCCCTCAAGTGGAACTCAGGACACTATAACTATAGCTAGTAACCTGCCCTACATATCTGTATCATAATAATTATATTAATTACAAGAATTAGGACAGGTGAACGGGACATAACCAGTGTACTTCAAGAGAAGGAGAAGAAGACACCATATCAAGAGGTAGGTCAGTTATAGTGTGGAAAAAATTAATAGTATGCAATAGTACAAATTCCAATTGTCTTAAGTTGAGAACTACGTTCTTCTGGGTTATTACACAGCAAGTAGCTGTAATTGCTTACCTATGTTTTGGGACAACATATCAGTCCCATCTTCTTGACCCTTGAAGATGGGAGCATCAGGTTTCCCGAAACATCGATAAGGAATTACAGCTACTCGCTGAATAATAACACAGAAGAATGCAGTTCTCATCTACTTCATGGCAGAAGCCTGAAATCATGCATGTCTTAAATTTTCTCCATATGACCTCAAATTTTGTCATGGCTGTCATGTTTGAAAAAGTGTCATATATTTGGGAACACAGCAGGCATTTATTGTAGCACTGTATATTCTAAATTTCAACACCAGCATAAGTTGGGTGGTCAGCTTCATGCATGCTGTGCTTCTGCAGGGAAAAGAATCCTCACACTTTACTGGTTTGGAGGCTGTGTAGTTCCCGGAATTTGTCTGGATGAGATTAAGAGATATTTCCCTGCCATGAACCTAAATCAAAACCCAGTCACTTTACTGACTGAAGGTTGTAAATGATTACTGTGTAGGAGGCTGAATGAAATACTACAGCCAAGATGCCTTATGGTACAGAGTGCTTTTATTTTCTAGTACCTGCGCTTTGATGGTGGTGAATATGTGAGATGTTGATTTCGTTTCCTTTCATTTGATCCTCCATAGTATTGATATTGGTTCACTGCACCTGGAAAAATTAATAGTCTGTCAATTATCCAGTATATGCATTATTTATATTATTACAGATATATGTTACCTGAATTACACTTATCAGATATAACCTGAGGCCATAAAACAGAATGCTAAATTTAAATTTGTGCTGCTGCAGTGTTGTTGTTGGTTTACAGTCTGCAAAAATTACCCATACAGATATTACATACTTTTTACATATATATCACCTCACAACATTTAATGAACCTGCTTTTAGTACCTATACAGTTACTGCCAGTCCAACCTCAGAAGTTCTCTTGGCTACTATGCTATTTTCACTGATCGCAGAAAATTAAACAGTATGCAATTAGTGTGGCCTCTAGTTGCTTGATGTGCATACCAAGTTTTATCTTATTAGCTGAAACATTGTTACAGGGGGCCAGACATGCACACGTGATACCACAAGTCTCTTCTGCTCTATAAATTAAGAACTCTAGGCCAAAGTATGTCCTGTAGAGTTTCATAATCCAGTTTCAGAATACAACCTAATAAAATTGTATATACAGTGGATGGTAGCTTACCAGGGTCACCATACAGTTCAGACTTGAGGAGAGCGTTTTCAACGTGTTTATCCAGTGCTGCCTTCCCCACGCCATATTGGTAGCCCTTTTCATACTGTGAGACTGTTTTGCCATGACCCTGGGCATTCTGATGATCTGTATTACCTAGGCCCTGGTGGTATTGCGCCCTTTGACTTCCTGGGTAGTGTATGTTGCTTCGCCCTGTTTCTTTTCCTCCATTGCTGTGCTGCATGTGGTGTCCACTCTTACTTCCAGCCTCCCAGGTCTTGCTGGTAGTTGATATGGCAATTGGTAATGCTGTCGGTAGTTCTTCGTCTTTGACATGCTTGTTTGAGGCTGGAATAATTATGTGCATTGTGATAACTTCCTTCTGGTGCATTCAGAATAGGGGGAAGTAATTTATGAAGCCATACTATCAAGTCAGCATTAAAGTTTTGAAAATATGAACAGAGAAAATATAACTGAAAGAAATTTATTCTGAAATCATATATGCATAATGTAAACATTATCTTTAGCTAAATAATACAATACGTTCAGTCCTGCTCTGTTTTAGGCAGGTTTGCAAGATTGTGAGAAGTGACTACTGGCGTCATCTTGTCTGCCTGTCTGTCCATCCACATGGAACAACTCGGTTCCCACTGGACAGATTTTCATGAAATTTGATACTTCATTTTTCTTTTAATCTATCGAGAAAATTCAAGTTCCATTAAAATCTGACGAGAATAACAGGTACTTTGCATGAAGACAAATATATGTTTTTGATCATATCATGCTCAGTTATTGTTAGAATGAGAAATGTTTCATAAAAAAAATCATAAAGAAAGTCAAAACACACTTTTTATATACAATAATTTTTTTTAAATTGTGCCATTTATGAGGTAATGTGGAAAAGTATTGTAGAGCTGGACAGGCCTCAAATAACAATATGGCGCATATGCATTGCATTCTGGGTACCTAAGGCTACAAACACACCCTCAGAATATGTAATACTTATTGCTTTTCCATTGCAACAATTGTTGCATGAATGCACCGCAGTGGTAGTTTACGCATACATTGCCCATCTTGTTAATATGTAACATTGAAATATTTTGGCTTTGTTTTATGTTGTAAACCCCTTGGAGATCTTACTTAGGAGTCTGGGTTCTAGTTTTTGGAAAACAGTGTGGCCAAACATACTGGCAAATCCTACTCACAATATATTTTTCTTTATGTAGCATGAAAAAAATTGCTGAAACTTGTAGGCAAACCATTGCATATATTTGATTAAAAATTGTCTGTATGGTTTCTCTAATGTAATGTTCCTGGCTTTTCCCATGTGAATTCAGTGTGTTTGTTATTAGTTAAAGGCTAGTTAAAAGACGAGTTGATGTAGAATTAGTCAAAGTGTGTTTTACAATAATGGTTGCTGGAGGCAAATTTCCAGTACATGAATTTGTGGTGACCAGCTTGGTTGAGGATAAAATATGCACTTTGCAAATTCAGGAATAATGTATTGAATGAACTGTCACGTATGTAAGAACTGTACATTCTTAAAAATATGGTCTTGTGGAATATAATGCTGCATTGTATATTAGCTAGATTGCAACATTCTGGAGGCATACACTGCCTATTTCTTCAAGGTGGAAGAATGTACATTTTATGTAACATGAATTGGCAAGAAAATTGTGATGAATGATTGGAGAAATATAAAAAAAGTAGAGGTCATGATGTGTTTCAAGGAACTGTCATGGAGATAACAATGAAAACTTTTTATCCTTGTGTTATGACTTCAGATAAGTTAGAGGATTGGTATGAATCTAGTCTGGAAGGATAGAAGAGGTATAGCAGTCATGACCTGTAGTTTTTCAAAGAACAACCCCTGGTATTTACCTCAAAGAATGATAGTTGAATTAAGGTAAAAAGTATAAAGTTGTCCCTATACACATCATATAGACACGTAGAGAGAGTGTAGGTACAGCTGTACTTATTCTTAAACTAGACACTAGGTGGAAGTTGAGTGGTCAGCTTTGCACTCCTGTTGCTTTATTCCAGAATAAAGAATTCCCAGTACCCGTTGAATAGGAGGCACAGTGGACACCAGGGCTAGTCTGGACCTTTTGGAGAAGAGATAAATCTGTTACCTCTGGGGGATTCGAACCCCCTTTCCGTCAAGCCCGTAGTGTAATCACTGTGCTGACTACAGTATCCTGGCTGCAAAGGTAAATGAAGGCCCAGAGTATCGCCATGTAACAGCATAACTTGCAGAATGAAATACAGTAGTTATATTTTATTCTTTGGACAGCTTGCCCTATTCACTTCAGTTTTGGTTTTGAGGGGATTCACCCAGTTCAGTTAAAACTAGTAATGTCTATGATTTATATTGAACCTTTGTCATAAACAGAAGCACGTGTGGGTTTGTACATTATACGCTCTTTTCTTTGTCTGAAATATTCCATGAAAATTCTGTCATGTCATTGTAATATTGATCTGCAGGAAAATGGCTGTGTCAGAATTTCTGCCTCTTCGGGTTTACAAACTGTAAGTTGCAGGAAATACTTCCAATAGTATTCAGTCATACTATAAAATATATATTTAATCGTTGAGGAACTATAACATTTGGATGCCTTTCCTTCGTATTGTTAAGGAAACCACAGATGTAGCCTTACCTCGCTTCTGACTAGGAGGGTAGAATTTATTTTCAGTTGAAGGGTGGTCTTGTTGGTTTCCAAACATCATCACCTCCTGTGCTCTCTTCACTGTAATAAGAAAATGTTCTACCGTCTGTTAAACCTGAATTTTTGTAGGCCTTGTGGGCATCTCATATAAATGTGAGGAATTGGATATGAAGAATATAGGTTTTATGTCACATGTAGATTACACTGTTTGAAAAGTTTAACAAAAAAAAAAGTTAACCAAACTCCTCTCTGATCTTCAAAGGATCTGTTATGCTGTCCTGCAATACCCATTGGATACTGTGTTCAGTGGACTATCTGTGCACACAACTGTTTCCCTAATTCAAATATTTGTATATGGTTTGCACTTGATGAGTTTTGGGTACATTGTACTTTAGCACTCCACTATAGTGTGTCAGTAATTACTGAATTCAATTTACATTGAAGTTTCAGGCACCCTTAGACCATGATGTAGTGTCATGGTCATAAACTGATACAGTGTATTTGGTAAGCAGTGAGAGATGTCCAGCAAACATGGTCATCCATGACCAGCTTGGGGATCAGACATGCTGCTAACACATCTTCACTGTAGAAGCATTTTGTTACATAACTTTTACATTAGGGAGGTTACAGTTGGTCAGATATAAATCAGACGGGAGAGACAAGGCGTGTATTGAATTTTGGTGGAGAAACTACTTGGACTTCAGTCATTTGGAAGACAGAGTATGCACAGTAAGGTGGATAACACTGAGGTTGATATCAAGCATGTAGTGATGATAACAGATGGTCAGCTCTTACATAGGGTATGTTTATTTGTGTGCTATTGTGTTAAGGTTTTTAATCTTTACATTCTGCTGTTAGACTGAGAGAGTTCACAAGCCAGAAAGTTTCTCTTCTGCATCCTGCCTGGGACCAATTCAGCCTCTTAACCAATGCATACTGAGTCATTCACAGGTGTGAAGGTGTCTAGAGTAGTATTACCCAACCAGGGGTCCAATAATTGTGCCTGAGCAGTCTGCAAGTTCAGTAGATTCTACTCTTTGTCAATAGAACCTGAAGCTTTTTTTTTCTGTTAGGTTCTTCCAAATCCTAGTGCTATGACAACACAGTATCACATCCCAGAATACTTTAATCTTCAGCAACACCACTGTGAGAACCTCATGTCTTGCAAAGTTTTGTGCATTTTGTTTCGTATTGGCAAATATTGCAACGTTAAATGTATTAGTAAGAATTTGTTATGGACTTGCGGAACGAGGAAGGTGGAGAAACCCTGATGTGGGGTGTGAGTCTGACCATTCGTCTCCTTATAGGTCTGTGCCCTACTTGTAGTTTAGTGGTTATTATTTCTTCAGTCTGGGCCCAGAGACCAATAAGTTTTGTCGTGATTTTCCGCAGTGCCTCCATGGATGTGCCGGAATACTACCTCAGTTATGCTCGACCACTTCGTTCCACATGCTTCCCATTTATCATTGAATATCGTCCTCTGTTTCGCGAACTGCTGAGAGGTTCATTAAAGATAAAGGTCACCCTATGACATTCCTGTACAGGCAAAGATGGGAGGTAGAGTTATAGCTCAACCCACTCGCAACCTTGACGGTAGAAGGGGATAATGTGGCTATTTACCCCCGGGAAAGGCCCGGTACCCACTGTACATGATGTTGGGTGGGCGTCGGTACCGGTCCTCCGACCAGATCGATCCCCGGACCGTCGAGCCCATAGCTAGTCCCTATGCCGACTGTCCTTTCCCAGCCGCCGAGAGCGCCATTGAATGAGCTATAAAATTAAATTCAATGTCGTTTCCAAGCCATCACACAAAACTTGCACAACAAGTAACATTATTTTAAACATTATCACCAAGGCCAACCTTTTGTTTTGTCTTACACCATCTTCTACCAGCGCAGCAGTACAGTAAGCTTTGTCATTTTTGGGCCATCCTTGTAATACGTGTGTGGCAGATAATCCTGCTGTACGGAATATCCAGGTATCACGAAACCATAAAATGTTCTAACTCGACTTCCTAACGAACAAAAGCAGCTGGTCTTTTCATCCTCATGAAGATTTTCAGTCAGCCCTCTTCCCCTTTATGTTTTCTCTCACGTGTAAGTGCTTTTACATTTGCATTTTCCGCGAAAAAAAAAGGTAGAACGATGACACGAAAAAATGTAAAGGGAAGTAGCAGAACATCAAAATTTCCCCATCGTCATGCGTAGGCGATGAATTTGATGATAAAGACTGGACGGTTTACGGCTAATCTTCAGTGACGCAAAAGTAAATGTCGATATACACATTTATGGTCCGACAGACCTTAGTTTGTGGTATGTTCCATCACACAGCGAACATAGGTTTAGGTAGTTAGTGGGTCTTTGCTACAGTTTTACTACTGAAATGCTACTTTTCTATTGCAACTTTTTATTCCCTTTCTTACTGGGGAGTGACCTCAAAGCCCATGTCTGTCTCCACAAGAAAGACCGTGCTTTTGTGGAGCCAGAATGTTCCAAATTGTGTTCACAAAATAACGCCATTTAAGTCCACTACGTGAATGAATAGAACACACGTTGCATCTCCAAGCCCCACTTTACATAACATCCATTTTAATGTAGCCTCGCATGAATATGTAGGTCTCCGAAAATATATTTTCGTTTGTGGTTTTCCGGCCAACGTTTTGTGTAAATTTCTCGGTTCACGGTGAACGGTGCATGACTTGCCATTCAGTGGGTATAACAAGGTAGGCAATGTACGCGTAACGTAACATTGAGGCGCGTTCTTGCATCCACTGCTGCGGTGGAAAAACAATGATTATTACATACTCTGTGTGTATGTAGCCTTAGTTATCCGGCATGCAGTGCACATGCCGGATAACATTTTGTCGTCTGTGGCCTACCCCTGTCTACAATATTTTTCCACATTATCTCATATACGGCACGATTTTCGAAAAAATAATCGTTGAACATAAAATGTGTTTTGATTTCCTGTACAACATTTGTCCGAAAAAATTTCTCATTCTAAGAGCGAGATATGAATAAAAATGTAGATTCGTCTTCGTATAAAGTACCCGTTATTCTTGTCCGATTTTAATGAAACTTGACTCTTCTCGACATTTTTTCGAAAAATACTCAAGTGTCAAATTTCATGAAAATCCGTCTGGTGGGAGCCGAATTGTTCCATGCGGACGGACGGACAGACATGACGAAGCTAATAGTCGCCTTGCGCAATTTTGCGAACGAGCATAAAAATTGATCACAAAAGATCGAGACGTTCAACCCACCTTAACAGAAGGGACAGTAACAGTGTCCCATAATTCGCTCCTCATTGCCAGTCACAGCGTTGTGAGATTGTCATATGGCAATGACGTCAGAAGAGAATTGAGTCTAATTCGTGGTGGGTGTAAATCGAAAGCTGGTGGGGGTGGGGGCGGAGGAGAATTTTTATCCCGGCGAGAGCTGATATGTGAGAGGAGGGTGTGTATTGGATTCGACTGGTTGACAATCGGCACAAGTGGCGGGCTGTTGTGAAAACTGTGATGAACCTTCGTGTTGCATAAATTGTGAGAAATATCCTGACTAGCTGAGGAACTGTTAGCTTCTCGAGAAGGTCTCTTGCTCAATGGAGTTAGTGAAGGCAGAACATCTGAAGGTGCAGGAAATGGGGAGGGGGTTAACTCTCCCACTTAACAAAGTGAAGTTTGTTTCAGTGACTGTACACGTATGACCTCTTTGCTCTTGGCTGTGATCGATGGCTGGTTGGCGAGCAAGCAAGACGTTTTCCAGGTGTACCTCCTGTAACTGGAAAGGTCCAGGCGCGGCTACCAGCCAATCCTTCCACCTCGTGTTCTATCGATTTGTATGTCGCTGCTTTCTGCCTTCCTCCCCTGTCATTCTAGCATATCCCTCCTGCAACTTGTTGCTTGCTGTGTGTAATTATGTGGGTGAAATGAAGAGCTTAGTTTCCTAATCTGTAACTAGGCCATGGGCTTTATGCAGTGGCAATAATAGTATGTTATCCAACTGCGAAATGAACGTGCTTTGCCTGCCGGTACCACGAAAACGGAACGTTCATTGGAGTTCGTAGTTTGAATGTTACCGAGGAAAACATGCGAATGCTTATTTCACGTTTGCTGACGGAGATAGAAGCAAACCGCTGACGGACAGCTGGAGTGAGATCGTATTCCAACTTGGCAGCTGCGCTGAAGTTCTTTAATTAAGGCCTGATGGTGGCTTGAAAAATAAGTCAAATCATGTCGCCTAATTAACTTGTACTGTAAAGCTGTATATGGCAGCGCACTAATTACCTATCTAAACGTATTTATTTTTTTGGTTATGAAACATTACTTTTGCTGTGAGGAGATATATACAATTTTTCTAACACAGCAAAAAGTATCGTACATGTCATTACTGTGATTAACCTTTAGACGCCTAATGTCAACTATAGTGGTCGTACCGCACCGCTAACCTCTAAAGTTGCATTTTGTATATTTATTCAACAAATATAGATACTGAATATTTTAAACATGGTATATACTCTCCATTTTTTCTCTTCAAAATGCAGTTTGTTTCATAATTCTAACGTATTTGATTCCTGTATTATTCACATTTTATATACAGGTGTGCTAAAATTAAAAAAAAAAATAATTCCGGCGCCAAAATGTTAAGATGGTGACTTCGGTCGGAAAACGTATTACGTGCTTGGTAAAAACAAATAAATCATAGTGTAGTTTCATGAATATGCGTATTGTTTGGTCTTAGAGCAGTGTTGCAGGGTTTTCAGTTGTGGATGTCTTTATAGACATTTTAGTGATACATAACGTTTACAGCTCAAGCACTGTCATTAAATTACCTAAGAATGCGTACTTTCATTCTGAATTTAGATGTCGAATTTTGTGTTTTTCGGTTGGGAAGCCCGTAATGCTAGGGACTTGTTCTGTTTATTTGTGTAATTTCCTACGTTATATCACAGTACGTGTGGGAAGTGAAGTTATGTCAGTTCTGCTGTATCGCAGTTGTTGCGTCCTTATTAGACGCCACTTTACAGAAAGTCGCGTAATAAAACTAGGGTCACATTAGAACAAAAATTCAGCCTGTGTTACTGCCTCATATCTTCATGCTCGTCGCCAAATTTGCGCGACAGCGAACACTCGTATGCTGAAGTTCGCGTTATACAAACAGCTTTCACCTGCTCGTCAGATGTTTTACAGCCATTTCGTATTAACGAAATGGCGTGATAGCAGACCTGACTGTACAGAATGGCTGTACTCCAATAGCATTCTGCTTTACATTTTCAGACGACGAAAATTTGCATTTTGACGATATTTTCTGGGAAATACAGTGATTCTATGCAACTTGTATTTTACTCCGTTAGACGAATGACATCACGTACAGACACACAGACAAATACTGTAGCTTACGTTTCTCTGCAAGTTCCGTTGTTAACGGTACGTGGGTGGAAATTTAAAAGGCTAAAACAAGTTTCAGGGAAAACTGTGACGTCTGCTTTCATTCAGATGCTTATATATATATATATCCTAGTTTAAGTGATTTATTTCTGTACACAAATTTTATTGGATTTTGACTACATTAAATTTGTCGGGGAAACGTAAACTTTGCGCACCATCGCTTTATTTTGACACTTAAAAATGGTTCATACAAAATTTGTGCATGTGTTCATGATCTTTCCGAAACCGGTCCGAAACGCCATAGAAGAAGAAGGAGAAGAAGAAGAGAAGGAGGAGAAGAAGAAGAAGAAGAGGATGAAGAAGAAGAAGAGGAGGAGGAGGAGGAAGACGAAGAAAATAAGAAGTACTAGTAGTAGTAGTAGTAGTAGTAGTAGTAGTAGTAGTTGTTGTTGTTGTTGTTGTTGTTGTTATTTTTCTCCCTACAAAACTTCATGTGCCTGGCTTTAAAGCTAGTTTGTCTTATCAGCATCAAATATATTTCGCGCGACCTTCATGTTATTTAACATCGAGGCCATAAAGAAGTTCAGAATCGTAAAGAACCCATTGGAAAGACACGTTTTCTAAGAACTAGAACACGCATTTCCCCGTTTGTAATCGTTACGGTCCATACCAAATAATATTTTTCTATGTTTTCAAAGGATTCTTTTGCAGTTTTTATACCATCGTCACTGTCAGCCTGAAGGTCTGGACCCTTAGTTCCTCTCCTTCCGCGTACTAAATATGTCACTGCCCTCACTAGTTTCACGTCTACAGTGACGTAATGTGAATCCTTAAGGACAGCTTTATTAACTTGTCCATCTCTTCCATTAAACGTTCCCTGTAAGGACAAAAATTTTAAGTATTCTCGTGTACCTCATCGCAGAACCATGAAGACGTATAGAGGGTATGAAGTTAAGGCTCCGTGCATCCTAAACCTCATTAATTACTAGATGTGAGTTGTTGCATTATGTTCCAGCTAGGAGGTTGGAAGAGCCCTAGTGGCAGTGGGCGAAATGTTGAAAGGCAGTAGTCAACCCCTACCGGGAATCGAAATAAGATGATGTAGCTTATTTTAAAGAATGTGTTTTCGATTCTTGACGGAGGTACAGGTTTTACTTTTTTGTTTTAATTTACTGCCGTGTAACCGGCTGTGGGGTCTACCTGGTTTCCTCTCCAACGTACGTGTATACTGGGAGCTCTAGTCCGGTGAGTAAAGTGGCCAGAGTTTGCAGTTGGTCACTCAGACCTTATCAAGTGCCGAGGTTAAGAATAGGTGGAGTTGTATTTACACTTCCTCATACGTCCTTGTGGTCCGGCCCGAGATCGAATGCTGTAGCCTGTGCTACTGAGTGAATTTACGCGACTTCATGGAACTTGTCTGTTCTAGGAACCGAAAGTGAGCTAAAATGGTTCCGAAATCGCGTGCTGTTCATTCTCGTTTACGGCATCCCCAGAGTAAAGTCTATTCTTAGAAAAAAGAAAAGTAGCAGTAATTACGTCTTAATAAACTCCCAGATATTTTGGGCGCTAAATTCTATTTGTGTGGAAACTTTCTGTCCGCAAAAGTAAGGTCAAATGTAAGGACACGGACATTTCACATTAACAGCAGTATATTTTAGCTAATGTGCTTTTTTTTTGGCACTCCAATGTAACTTCGCCACCTACACAAATTCTTCGCTATGTTCTCGGAATGTTCATGTTTGTGATAAAGGGGAATTTCTAAGCATGCGAGGCGTGCTTCGTAGAATTATCTGCATTTGTGTAAGCAGTCACGAAATAACGTGTTTTGATAGAAAGCAGAGCAACGTAATACTTCTTATAACGGAGTCCCAAGGTATGTTAATATCCAGTATATCTGATGTAGATAGTTTCAATTAACCAATGACCCAATATATACAGCCGTTTAATAACGTATTTTCATGGGGAGTTAAGTGATTTAAAACATGCTTGTAATGGAGTTAAAGGTGCGTCACCTTGTACCTGCTGCAGTTCGGTTTAATGAACTAACGATGTGATGTGTACAGGCACGTTGAAATAGTGTTTGCTTGAACGTTAAGTACTGTAAAACCTGCGTACTTTTTTTTTTTGGAACCGCAAAGTGTCTTAACACATGTCCATTGGAAATCAGTTCGCGTTAAATACAATGATTTTTAAATAAAATAGGTGTAACGCAGTAGGCTTACGAACTTCGTGCATTTACGGTCCAAATGGAAAGTATGTAAGAACGCGTGCTGCATGCGCAAAATTTAGTGCTGCTGAGTACTTATAGTAGGCCGTACATTATTCATTTTTCGAGGCTTTCGCAAAATTGCGAAAGGCGACTGTTAGGTTCGTGGTGGCTGTCCGTCCGTCCGTCTGTCCGATCGCATAGAACAGCTCGGGCTCCTCTGGACGGATTTTCATGGAATTTGATGTTTTATTAGGCTGTTTTTCGAAAATCTGTCGAGAAAATTCAAGTTTCATTAAAATGTGCTAAGAATCATGGGTACTTTACATGAAGACAAATATACATCTTTCATCGTATCTGGCTCATTTCTTCTTAGAATGAAAAATCTTTCAGGCAGAAGTTGTAGAGAAAAAACACACGTTCTGTGTTTAATAACTTTTTTTTAAATCGTACCCTTTATGAGATAATGTGAAAAAAATGTACAGCCGGACAGGCCACAGATGGCAATATGGCTAATGCGCGTTGCATACTGGATACTCAAGGCTGCAAGCACACACTCAGAATATGTAATATTTATTGCTTTTCCGCGGCAAAAATGGTTTCGCGAAAGCGCCTCAATGTTAGGTACGTGCGTGTCTCATTACTGCCTGGCCCTTTCGCGACGAAGGTTCGCAAATGCGCCTCCTAGCTTCGTCATAATTTCTGTCTATGCGCGTAACAGATCGATAGCCACGGAACGGATTGTCATCAGATTTCATAATATTGGAGAGTTTTACAAAGACAGTTACGGACGTTTTAGTATTTTGATTAAAATCGGACGAAATGATAGCAGAAAACTGCACGCGGTTCTACTCGCTTCTTTGACGTAATTCCCATATTTATCGGAACGAAAATATGTCAAACAAAAGTTGTATGGGGAGGGGGGGTTGGTGGGCGGAATGAGACACATGTGTTACGTCCAGTACACTACATATATACTCCATAAACCTTCCGACCGTTTTCGAGATGGATGGGAACGCAGTATTTGTATGCAGTGTCATCTCGTAACTGGAAAATTTGGGGACTGATTTTGATCGAATTTTAACCGGATGTTTTTATTTGTTCTCCCCGCCTTTTTTATGCTGTTCATAAGAACAAAAAAAAATTGATTTTCAAAATCCGTACACAATACCACAGCGAACACGCCGTGGTTGCTACTCTGTGCGTATATTTCCTAACTTCTTTCTTTTATTCATGCCATGTTGCTCTGGTTTAGGCCTAATTTTGTCCTTTTTGTGACAGGAATGTTCGTCCTGATCTCAGTTGCACGAAGCGGGCATACAGTACAGGATAAAATTATATGAGCATAATAGGAAACTTGAAGACGAAGACTCTTCCTTCCTTAGAAATGTCGTGACCCACGCACTCAGCAGCACAATGTCACATCCTAAAGATCTGAATCCTTATCCGAATAATAAATTATTTGTTGTGCCATTTTGAAATGCACACAAGTCTTCCACGGCTCAAATATCACAGAATGAAAACCGGGGAGCTCTGATATCTTTGAAAATTTGAAAAGTGTAGTACTGGTCTCGTGTTGTATTTCCTAGTAAATGAAAATGTGAAGTGCACAGTGCCGTGTCTGCTTTCTGCAGGTAAAATGGGATTTTTTTTTTTTAGATGTAGAATTCTCGGTGGAAAGCGGAGGAAGATTAAATGCTTCAGGCTGCTAAGGCAAGGCTGCTCTTTCTTTAGATTAGACGATGCTTGTCCCAGGTGAGATTGATTTCTGTTTCCATCGATTGAAAGAGTGACACAAATAGCTTAGTGCTGTACCGTAAACGAAGGTTATTTGCCTTAGTAAATAAGGGCGCACCAGCTGCTAATGTGGTACCATGAATAAAAGTTAAATTTGTCTGAAGATACAGTACGAAAGAACTGTTCCTCATCTAGGTTGTGCGTCTGTTTATAAATTAGGTAAAGTGCACCCTTGTACAGGCACTGAGGCTCTGTACAGGCCATCCGACCCATAGGGGGAGTAGAGGTATAGCTCTACTCTTTCTTGACCACTGCACTAGAAGGGTGTGAGGGGTCAGTGTCGCGCCCCAGCCGCTGCTTTACCCCCGGGAAAGACCCGATACCCATTGTACAGGAGGCTGGGTGGGCCCCAGGGCCGGTCTGGACAGGTGCGGAAAATCTCGCCTCCACCGGGATTCGATCCCCGGACCATCCAGCCCGTAGCCAGTCGCTATACCGACTACGCTACCCGGTCCCCCTGTTTATACATTAGTTCTGAGTAATATCCTTACTTGTTTTTAATATAACGAGTGGCGCAGAAATTACTTGATACTAGAGGCAGCATGTTAAACATCGAGTGTCAAGTAACTGTAGCGCCACCCGGGATATCTACCTAAATGTGATGGTTAACCTTATGAAGCATGAATTGTCCTTAGGAAATGTTCGAAGGGCGAAACACTTCTGGCGCGTTTGCGTAGCCATGGCAACAATAGCAAGACTGGAATCTTGGTAACCACGGTAACCAGAAAATTAACGCTAATGTTGATAACCACAAAAAAAATAAACTTCGGTCGCGAAGGTGGTAATGTAAGTGACCAAATTAATTAAATGTACATAGGTGTTCAAGAAAGTATGTTATTTTTGTCCGATTGTTGCCAGTTTTGGAATGAGAACTGCGCTCCTCTGGGCTGTTTCGCAGCGTGTAGTGGTAATTCTTTACTGACTTTTCGGGACCACCCATCGGTCCTTTTTCAAGGGTCAGCGCAGTTTTCGTCAACTTCGCGGCACAAGCCTGAAGCCACACAGAATTGGAATGTTTCGAAAAATTACAATAAGCCTATCCAATATCGATTTTCACGCAAAATCATCCAGTTGCTTCATGCGGACATAGGTCGGACGGACAGAAATGACGATTTTGATGGTCGCTTTTCGCAGTTGCTGTGCGAAGGCACCTACAAGTTATTTTCCATCTCACAAAGATGTCGCTTCTCCATTACAAAGGTTAGTCATTTAATGCTGGTTCTGCACGTTTTCTTTCTTTTTTAATTCTGGGGACTCTTAAATACATTCTTTTGTAAGAATAAAAGAGTGCCGACCTCGGTGTCCTATACGGACGTTTACTTTTTCAAATTATTTAACGGTACAGACGCTCCCCGATCTGCAATTTCAGACTTACCTGATATTTAACCATTTAAAAGCCGAATTAATTCTCATCTGCCATTTGCTGGCATTATTAGGAGCTCACCATATTCTCCACGTTAGCAGGATAAGGGTTAAAGAGGAACAGAAGGCTAAAATAACTATTTTGAAACGTGCTTCGAATTTTTTCTTGCGGGAACTACAACAAAATGGGGGCGAAGATTGCGGGAGAATACTACTGGGCGATAACACTGGCCGCGGGGCTGTCACGCTGCGGCCGATCAGTTTCCAGTGCGTTAGAGTTTGGATTTTAACCGGGTTCCCGTTTATGTACACATATAAGATGATCATTTGTATGCGGATTTCCGACTGACGCAAAATTTGACTTTGCGTTAGATTTCCGTGAACGCAACTATTGCGTAAGTCGGTGAATGTCTGTACTGTAGATTTAAAACTTCCCTGTCCTGGGCAGTAGTTGGAATTTGAATTCAACCATCATAATATTAAAGCGAGTGGTTTATTTATAGTTACCACAGTGCTTTCAAGGGTTATTTTTTACGTGTTATTCAAGTTTGCGACGTTATATCAAGTATCGGTGAGAAGGTTATGTGGTGGGGACGTTAAAGATAATGGAATAAACAACAGCAGAAACGAATTAGTAGCTTAAGCACGGTTAAGAGGTGTAGTTGTCTCTTGTGGCTAAGCACCGCGCCGTTGAGGTGTTTAAGGGGGAGTAGAGGTAAGTCTGTACACATTCTCAACATGAGAATCAGAAGGACACAGGGCCGTCGAGAGCGGGATAGGGCCTCGGGTGAAAATTTTTTCCGGGGCCCCCCAGTAAGGGCGGGCCGGCAAGGGGGAAAGTACGCAAAATGCCGTCAACACGACAGATCAGTAACTAATTACATCCGATACTACCGAGAAAGACAAAAACACATGTAACATAAAGGGGCCCCGGGCCCCCTTCCGGACGGCCTGGCTCCGTTAATTTTTACTGGCTTCCCACTCCCCCCCCCATGTCGTCGTGACTGCATGGAGATGGACTGTCAGCTTGACGCTTCGTTTGCTTTCGGTGAACGTCTCCGGTAGCCTTGAATAGGAAGCGGAGTGTGCTCTTCCCTAATGAGGCACCGCTGATACCACTTGACTAATCCTGCTCTGTTCAAAAGAGTACGTAGCGCAGTGTTGGTGTAGACGTGTTTATCAAATTATCGCTGCGTTTGATGCAAGGCTTCCCGTGAATATGTTCCGTAAAGAGAGAAGTGTTGTGTTTAATGAAGCTGTCAGTTGCCAAGATTTCATATGGCCAGTGGCAGATGGATGAATCAAGAGTGTGATGCATTGGTGGAATGATACTGGGAGGGAAAATGCAAAGTACTCCAGAAAGACGTGTTCTTTTACCAGTCTCTCCACCACAGGTCCCGCATCCCCTGACATAGGAACGAACAGAGGGACTAACTGCTTGAAACATGGCACCTCCCAGGTATATAACTGCGAACAGCAGATAGTTGCTGTAAAGTTGCCGAACTATGAAGTTGTTCTCGCACTCTTTTTCTAGCCCTGTGTTTCTTGGAAATACCTCCATCTGGCTCCCGAACATAAATATCTGCCCATCCTTCCACGTGAAGGATCGCGAGGAAGGAGAAATGGTTTGCGGACCACACTTGTATGATCATGCACATGAATCACTCCAATCTGGGGGATACGGTCAAGAAGGTGTAACATGTACGTAGCTTAAGCGTAGAGAAGAAAACCAGCTAGATGCTACTGAATAGTATATTGCACTTGTAATCTGCTCAATATGTTTCGGGCACTTATATGCCCATCATCAGGAGCTCGAGACCATACTTGTGTTATTACCGCGTATGGTGTGTGTAATGTCCTAGTTGCCGCTGCCCTGCATCTGACCGCCGACCACCAGCAACCAAGGCATTACACACCATATGCGGTAATAAAACAAGTATAATCTAGAGCTCCTGATGATGGGCATATAAGTGCCCGAAACATGTTGAGCAGATTACAAGTGCAATAAACCATTCAGCAGCATCTAGCTTGTTTTCTTCTCTACGCTTGTACAACGATGCACGGACAAACATACATCAAATTCAAATGTACGTAGCTTGTTTGTCACTTTCGCTTATCTCTGCGATATCTCGTTAGAGGCCGATTAGCCAAATCTTTGTAGTAATTTATAGAAAGATAAACAGACAACCTACATACACAACTCATAGTAACACAGTTGTCTACACTTAGTCGTTGCAGTGGCCAATTCAGATAACGATTTTCCTCTGTAAAGAAGCAGCATATCAAGGATAGCTGAAGAATGGCTTGTGGTTGTTTCTATACAGGGAGGCTACGAGACGTCCGTACTTTCGATAGCTGCCCTCTAGTTCCTTATCCTTCCTCCTACGATGCAGGGACCAGAACAGTATCCCCAGTTTCCTGCAGTTCTAGCAAATCGTATCCCAAGCCTCCAACAAAGATCTACAGACGCGTGGCGTAACATCCCAGAAGACTTGAACCTTCCGATGTATCATTGCCTTACTTGTACAAGAAACTTTGCCTCTCGCACCCAGAGAAGGATATAGTTTGGTTGTTAAATGCTTCTGGCTTTGGTGTATTAGGCCCTGTACTCGCGTTTATTCGGTCTCCGGACTTTATCCACCGTCTGATGCGGAGTTTTGAGAAACGATCTGTTTCTGCGTGTTTAAAATGTGGGGAGGTACCTGCCTAATTGGGCCCAGTAGAGTCTCCAGTGGTGTGATTAGACCCTTGTAACAAACCCAACGCTGAGGATGGATAGATCCTGCGTCCGCAACATTATGTGCTGTTGAAAATATCAGATGACGATCAGTTCCCACTAGCTTAAATGGTCTCATTTCACTTGAGAAAGAAGTGATGAAGGGCATTAATTTGATGGATGACGTCCCGTTGTGCTTACAGATCATATAACAACGAAACTTCTCTTATCCCTCCAACACAACCACTTATTTTCTATCCTTTTCGTCAATTTAAACATAACGGAAAGAAAATAAGTGGTTGGGTTGGACGGATAAAATACGTTTTGTTTTAGGTCAAGAGTATGTTTAGGTCCAGAAGATTTGTGGTAGCAAAGTGCACAAGAAAGTTGTAGGAGGTGCTTTCGCAATTATTTAATACTGCTCTGCCAGTATGATTAAATAAAGGATGATGTGAGGAGTACGCAGACTTTTACTGGTAAGTCAAACAGGTTTAAAATTTGCACCGTCTAAATCAGGTGTTGCACCATTTTCAGCGCGTGTTTAATGAATGTTTCGTACCCGATACTAAAATGTTTATTGTTACATTCGGTAAGATAAAGTTTGTACTACAACGTGCCATGAAGGTACGGAGAGGATAGAGGTTTATCTGTACCCTTTCTTTAACCTCGGGGCGCTCATTGGGGTGGGTGGTCAGCGTCACGCCCCAGTCGCTTTACCCCCATGAAATGGCTCCGGTACCCACTGTACAGTAGGCTGGATGGGCTTCGGGGCCGATTTGGGCGGGTGCAGAAAATCTTGCCCCCCACCGAAGTTCGAACTCCGGACAGTCCAGCCCGTAGCGGGTCGCTGTACGGACTGCGGTGTACAGGCCGCCCCTTACATTCTGTAGCATAGATAAATCACCCGCAAACCCCGCGGCGTGGCGAGCCCCAATTGTGAAGGTGGCCACCACACGTACAGAATACTAAACTGTGTTGTGTTATTTCGGATTGGATTCCGTCATTTTGGCCGATGGCGGTAATCTGGATCCCTGTTAATGGGATCTAGGTGTAACTAGGTTACTAATTATACGGGTGTGCCCGATTAGCGACTCGCACACGGGGGGACCAACGAACGGCTATATACCCCACTTGTTATATCATATGTAATGTACTTTAATGGATTTGATGTAAATACAACAGTTCATTTGTGGGCCGGATAGCTCAGTCGGTATAGCGACTGACTACGAGCTGGACGGTCCGGGATCGAATCCCTGTAGGGACGAGATTTTCCGCCCGTCCAGACCGGCCCTGGGGCCCACCCAGCCTCCTGTAAAATGGGTACCGGGTCTTTCCCGGGGGTAAA
>Ga0131853_10001681_pt1 | contig 39409 bp, 6 predicted proteins | sample TergutLab28metaG_FD_92764 | JGI IMG/M metagenome (GOLD analysis project Ga0131853, IMG submission 92764) | Labiotermes labralis P1 segment gut microbial communities from Petit-Saut dam, French Guiana - Lab288 P1 (version 2) (version 2) | ecosystem: Host-associated > Arthropoda: Insects >...
AGATGGACGTATTAACGTCTGAAACATGTTGAGCAATATATAATAAAGCAAGTGTCATCTAGTTGGTCAACCTTTATTCAAATATCAAGATGATGCACGGTCCAATACGCATAAGATTTACAAATTTTCTGGTTTCTTCCATGCTGTAGTATACTGCTGTCCCGAAATTACTGGTAGATGTGACTTAAATATTGCAGACGGTGGCGGTGGGTTCCTCTGAAATGTCGGTTGCTCTCTTGAAGACGGAGGCCGTAGGTTGTTTCGAGACGCAGACAATCATTTGCCAAAATACACTGTATCATAACCTAGCAAAAGGCAATCTTTCATTATAACAGCTCTACAACAGCCGGTCTACGTGTGTCCCGGTCTATAGGTTAAAATGGCGCCATAGCCTGAAGAAGGAACTGGCATGGCGTCCATGCGAGTTTCGTTACCGGAACTGGTATCACTCGAAACTGAATTGTGGAACTACATAAGAAGATAGATTACTAAAAATATGGATACGTTGTAACCAAAACAAATATAAGAAAATGAGAAAACCAAAACAGGTTTATTACAGAATTAGAAAAGTTCAACTTTGCAGCTAAATGGAAGGGTGGGGAAATATCCGCGGTTTATACTTAACAACCTAATTTTATTGTATAAGCATTTTTTGTGATACTTAAAAACACATGAATATTGCATATATCCTTTTTCAGACACGTTCACAGAATAACGAAAACTGAATAAAACTGAATATGGGTTTCGTCGTGTCTCTCTGTCCGTCAGTCCAACCGTCCGCATGGAAACACCCGGGTGCCACTGGATGGATTTTCATGGAATTTGGTATTTGGTTATTTTTCGAAAATACGCTGAGAAAATTCAAGTGCCATTAAAATACGACAAGAATAACGAGTAACGACTAGTCTAGATAAGACAATAATGGCAAACACTAGGTCATCATAGACTAATAAGACGATGTAAGAGTCTAAATATCATTACCAAACGTACACATGCCCACCCCCACACCTTTTGTAAACGAGATCTCGTCTTCCTCTGCTTACACTGACACTGTTGTTTATATCATATTATATTATCAAGTCACTCAATTATTTTACCAACCACTGCACTTACATAAATTTATAAAATTTATATAAATGCAGTGGTTGGTAAAGTAATTGAGTGACTTGACAACATGCACGGTATAACAACGAAAATATTATATTACGCTTTATAGTTTCTCTGATAATTGTATCCAACCTGATGATGGCCAAATCAGAAATGGCCGAAACATGTAGTTGATACGTTATGTATAATTGCAGTATAGTTGTGTTATGACTGCTATGCCTATGCATAATAGTTCCTTTATGATCTTATAGCGAGAAACTTTTCAGAAAAAGTTGTAGAGAAAATCAAAACACACATTTTATGTTCAATAAATTTTTTCCCGAAAATCTTGCCCTTTATGAGGTAATGTGGAAGAATTTGGTACAGCCGGAAAGGCTACAGATTGCAATATAATATAGCGCTTGTGCTTTGCATGCTGGATAACTTAAGGGTACAAATACATACTCAGAATACGTAATACCTATTGCTTTTCCACGGCAACAATGTTTGCACGAACGCGCCTCATCTTAACGTTATACGCAGACTGTCTGCCCTCTTACACAACCGGTACGAGTTTCGACCTGACTGGGTTATCACCACGCTTGTAAAATGTGTGCAATGACGCTATTTGTATGTTACAATTAGCGTTCTACGGCTAGAAATCTCTTCTTTACGGCTGTATTAAAGTTACATTAATTGTATTAAAATACGTCTTAATGTAGCTCAAATAGTACGACAATGTCATACACGTGTGTTTGTGCCGCACGCGTGTGTGTGTTGATCAGCATTAAAATAATTGGCCCTATTATACTTCACTGTGATTTCAGGAAATTTATTAAATGATGGATAGAAACAGAATAATAATCTGATGTTTACTGGACCGTGCATCATTGTGATAACTGAAGAATAAAAAAACAACCAGATGCCACTTGATATTTTATTGTACTTCTTATAGGCTCAACATGTTTCGAGCATTACTATGTCCATCATCAGGAGCTCGCAACTACGATGTTGTTTACCACATTGGTCGTATCGTTCTTGCTTTGCTGTATGTTGGAGGTTAGGTGCAGTTAGGCTGGAGTAGTGTCTGGGTTGCAGGCTTTAGCCTACAACATCGTAAGCGCGAGCTCCTGACGATGGGCATAGTAATGTTTGAAACATGTTGAGCCTATAAGAAGTACAACAAAATATCAAGTGGTTTCTAGATGTTTTTTTGATTCTTCGGTTAACAGAATAATAAATTCATATACAACGAATAGTTTAAAACGCTCATTTCAGACATTTTTATGTGAAATCTTTGTTTGACTTCACGAGTATTTATATAAATCTACAAGCATATTTGTTTTCATTGTTCTAGTGCAATAAACAACGGACTAACGCATTCACGTGCTATAAATTTGCCTTAAAGAAGCTGTATTGGTTTGGACAAGAAGCTTTGCAAACTACTTGGTACAAGAGATTCCTGGAAAGGCCGACATAATGCCTCAATTACTTATTTCTCGTATTATTCTGATATTGTTACAATTCAATTATCTACGTAGAATAATATTACAAAAGCATCCAGCCAGCCGCTTCGGGCGGCCTGTCTGAGAGCACGCACACAGAAAAAAAAAGAAAAAAAAAGGATATTATAGGACAATATTTATATACCTATTACGGGTACAACTTTACTGCCTAATCGGAAATATTTGGCATAATGGAGAGTAGGTAATTTAAGTACAGATCTAATACGTAGTAAGGTTCTGTAATACACATAGAGTATGTGATAATGCGGATTCTGTTTCCAGCTCGTGGCATCACACGGAGATAAGATGTGTTCGCGATATCGTACTCCTTACTTTCTCTTTCTGCAATATGCAGGCTGCAAAACCAGCGCAAGAACAGAAAATCTGAGCTACGCTCTTACTGAATCTCTGAAAGCTGAATTTCGCCAATTTATATATAAAACTCCAGTTCCTAACTCCAAGAAAACAAACGATTTCCACAAAAGGCAAGAAAAAGTTAATGGTGTTTAGGGAAATAATTGGGGGTTGTAAAATTCATAACAAACGTGAATATATTATATGGCCAGAAACAGAGACTTTAAGACGGGTAATATTCTTAACACTGGAAATCAGGTGGTTACTAGCACAACAGACAGTGGGTTTGTGGAAGGAAACGTAAATTGGTGAATACATTCGTTTAAATACGACAGATTTTAAGATTAGACAGCAGTATAGTGATAAATTTTATGAACGGAAATACGACTTACTAGACTTCATAAACACACAGCTGATGGAAATATAAACATAATTTTAGTAATTAAAATGATAAAATCGTTTAAGAGGTAGTAAAAATGTGCAAAATTAATAGAAGATGTGGTAATACGTGTAGAAAGATGTGCAAAAGTGTAAATCGCCGACTTCGGACATATAAAATAAAAACAAAGTCAGGCTATTTGGTGTCACGACCGAGATTCGAACTAGATGCCCGCCAAGTATAACTGTAGTGTGATAACGCTAGGTGGGCCTTCTTGGAATCCGTTTTACTGTTCAACACACAAGGATGGGCTATAAATTTCACAGTTGTGCTCAGCTGTGCAAGAGCTCCCTTATGCCTTCATGAATGCGTGTTTTTCCAGAAGTTCCTAATGAGGCGGTCTTATTTTTTCGTATGCAGACTTATGATCTAGTTAATTCTTGATGACATATAATCATACTTACAGCCAGAAAGAGAGAGAGAGAGAGAGAGAGAGAGCAGTGGAAGGAACGTGTCGTACAGCTCTATAGTTTTACGTATACAGCCTGCGAGTTATGCAACTTAAATGAGTCTCCTGTTGGTTGTATTGACTATGCTAACAGGCGCAGTAGGTTTTTTTTGCGACTGTAGAAGCGAACAGGTGGTCATTTGCAACACGTGCCAGTGTAGATTCGTCCATTAATGTCTCATGCCGTCTACACAGTATTCCACGACCAGAAGAGTCTTGGACTGTACCTCCAGCGAAAGAGTTATTTGTGTCAAAATAGGTTTCTGATTTTTCTGCCTAGTATCTGTATCCTTCTAAGTAAAGATGTTCGCGTGAGTGCCATGAAGGTGTATGGCGGAATGGATGCATAGTTCCACTGACGTTTAACCTCGACACTGGAAGTAACTGAGTACTTAGATTCAAGCATGGGCAGCTTTACTCCCGCGAATTATTTCCTTATGTAAGGCTGACCTAATTTATCTTAACATTTTTACTCTTGTTAATAGAAGTGTAAGGCAGTTATCGTGAAGTAGCATGGTAGCATTAGGCGTTAGAATGTTTTCTGGAATGTGTGTCGCTTTCAGTTGGTAAGAACTCCTGCTTCGTGTGCAAAATATCCCTGGTTTAAATCTCGATCTGGGAACCGACAATCAGGACTGAGAAATATCATGGTTTTCTTCGGACTTTTCAGATATTTAGAGGATACTACCTGAAATAAGGTTATGGACACTTAATTTCGGATCCTTGCAGATTTATTATCCACTAAACATCCTATCATTCGACGCCGTATAATGTGAGCTGCTGGAAGATCTGTTGAGTGAATCAACATACTATTTTGGACACAGGACATTAAAGCCATGTCGAAAAATATCAGACTTGCCATTGTCCAGTACATGCCTCCTAAGTACCAAATGTGTAATACTGTTTCTTGGGGATGTGGAAACAAAACTGTACACTTTTCACCGTACACAACTGTCATAAAGTTAATAAATTTGTTTTAAACGTTTGTAACGGGCTTTACTGACGACGACGCTACCATCGTGATAACATAATTACGACACTTATAATATTAAGGCTGCCTATTACTAAATACGCACTGAATTATTATTATTATTATTACTGTTATTTTTTTTTGTTAAGAGCTCAGATTCCTTAACGCCTCACATATCTCATTGTACTTTTTAAGACTTGTGTTCTTGCAACAAAATTAAAAAAATTCATAAAAATGTATGAAATAATGTTGTGCACAAAATTTCCTGAGGGGTTTCCTGCAGATTTCTGAGCTTTCGTTTTGTCTTTTTACAAAACTTTGAATTGAACAAGGACACCTCCATACAGCGTTACTGTCTGTTGGCGGTATATCGAGGGTGTCGATATTTTGAAATACTCTATAAAACGGAATTTCCCTTCACAGAGTTTCATCGGCGTTAAGGGACGGTGGTGTTATATCGGGGGGGGGGGGGGGGAGCTGTATCGGGTTTTGACTGTATGCAAATATATTATTTGCCGCCATAGACGAAATGCACGTTAGTGTAGGTCAGTATGGCTGAAAAAAGTAATTGTCAAACGTTTATACTTTCCAGTACCAAATTTTAACAGTATCGATAGGAAAGTTTAGTTTCTGAACTAGGCCACAGACACATAGACAGACAGACAGACCGGAGCTCTACATGACAGGTTTCTCGTTTTTGTAAAACACTCAGTAACTCAGAAGTAAGTGATTTGACTCATTATTGATATACAGAACACTGAATAAACTCTCTCAGACCTGTGTTTGCACGATCCATATTAATAGACAAATCAACTTCATTACTTGGTAGGTGTCCATTAGAGACTATGCATTGCAGACGTTCATAAACAACAGGAAGTACAGCGTTGTTAGTGTTGTTTGATGTCAACGTGGAGGGCTGAATGATAAGGCGGTTGGAATAGTAATTCTAGAGGCGTGTCACACAAAATTCCTTTAGGAACATGAAATAGGAACCGGCTACTGATGACTAATGTTATAATGCATGAAATCCGACTATTAGTGTTTATGAAAACCTTTATTAATTTCATATATGACGGGTCTCATATAAAGCCTAAGAGTTCTACTAAATGATACTACTTGCTATTTGGGTCGATCTGAACGGTTTATAGAGGCACAGTACAATACCTGCATATCTGAAAACACGTAACAAAACTGACTTCTCTCCATATGCTATCACGTACCATTGGAAATATTACAACGTATCTGGAGTTGAAAGAACTTATGAATAGTGACGAAATGCAAACATCCGTTGCTTTGTTTCTTTTAACTAAATAAACCGCGGACATTCAGGGTGTTACGTGAAGTTTGAATATTACCGTAGAAGATAATTTCCTAGGTCAAAAACATTTCTATCAACATGGGTCGTATTCGTAATGGTCTTCCGTGTCCCTTTGAATTCCAGGAAACGCACTCCTGTGAACCGCGCGTATAATTCATGGAATCAAACATTACGCTACGCGACCTTGAACACCTGGCGGGTCATGTAAACAAATACCAAGCTTATCTATGGCCTTTCATGTCCACTGTTCGTAACTGAGTGACGATAAGTGTGCGGCCGCGCGTGCGATTTCCAAAAAGCTGTTTCAAACACAGGTCAGTGTAAATTTAGGTCAATTTCATGCAACGAAGTTTAATTTAGGTTTTAAATTTATTACACAACCTGTATGTTTGTTACTCTATTGTAATTATGTGCAGCAATCCTTACCTGTTATTCTAAACTTTACTTTATCATAATTCCGATTTTTGTATAAAATTTTTGATCGCTGGTACCTAGGACATCATTTCATACAGCTATGCCTACAATTCATAAGACACTCTGTATAATGACTTCAGAATAAACACAGAAGTCAAATTTTTATAACATAAATCACAACATTTATATGCAAGGAGCTTCTTTCACAAGGCTAGAAATGACACAGACTAGCCTACATAATACAGGGTTACTATAAAAGAAATAGACACTTTCAGCATTATGTAGTATCAAAACCGTTAGAGTAGTGGACACACAATTTGCGTAGTAGCGTAGAGGAAAGATGAAATTTTTTTTCCAGGCATTATTTCGTGACGTCAGCGCCCTTGACATCACTGAAGCAAAATGGCTGCTACTGTGGTAGAGAGGGCTTTTTGTGTGCTGGAATTAGCGAAGACAAACTCCGTTACTCTTGTACAGCGTCATTTCAGAAGACGATATGGCAAACCTCCACCTACAAGGCAGTCTATCTATGACTGGAGCAAGAAATTTCAAGAAACTGGTTGTTTATACATCACAACATCCGTTGCAAGTGTTGACGAGGATATGCTCAGGTCTGTTTGGACAAAATTAGACTATCGTATTGATATCTGTCGTGTGACAAAAGGCTCACACACAGAACATTTGTAACTTCGTCATATAAACTTAAAGACATGTACTACAAAACCATGTAAGTAGTATTTTGGCTAAATCATTGATAATTTCGTTTCAATACAACATTGAAAGTATCTATTTCTTTTATGGTAATCCTGTATAATATTTCATACAAACGTAGAACTGACCAAATCCAAGCAGCAGAATCCTTGAAAAGATCCTGGTCCCTGTTCTGAGACAAACGAACCCAGCACGCTTCCTATGCCCCACAGTTTCTCTATAAACTATCACACTTTATTTGAATACAAGCAAATGTCTTCAAAGTTGTCCTTAAACTTCAGTTCGCCCGATGAAAATATTACACGAATTTCTCTTCTCTCACATGCGTGCCACATGCCCGGCCAGCCTCATCCTCTGTGATGTGATCATCCTAATAAGAATAGATAAATTTTCTTATTACGGAATTTTTCAGCTGCCGTTTACCCTGTCTGTCGCAGATCCAAATATTTCAGCATCTTTCCTCACGAAAGCACAAACTATTTTCGTTAGTGCTATGTGAGACACAGTGTGATAACAACATAACACAAGAAGCGAAACTATAATTCTGTGTATATATATATATATATATATATATCATTACGTTTTATATAGCAATAATTTCACGATATAATTTAATTCTCACATGTAATTAGTATGTACTGTTTTATATATTAATATTATCGTGATAAGGAAGCAGATGTTATTATTGTTATAATACATTTCTTACTACTAGCATTCTTAATATCTTAATATTGTTCAGCTGCCCGGGAATTGTTCCTTCTGCCTATTAGGATAGAGAACTGGTTCTGAAAGAAGGAGATATTCGGTCGGATTCCTGGATTCGTAATGTACACATTCCAATTTCAAGGACAGACACAGCAATGCAAACGAATGCGTCAATAGTGTATGCATCCAGATCGAAAGGAAGATCCGAAACTGTAATCGCAGGCATTTAATACCACGGGGGCATCAGTCATTTGAACATCCGTAACTGTATTATTATTATTATGATTATACTTGCATAAAGTTGACCCTAAACGTCGCAACTGTCTCCTGTAGGCGCGCCTCGGCGACCACTGCCATCAGTAGGGGCAGTGCGATAACAAAGAATTTTGTGTACTACACCTACAGTCGAACACAACTATATTTCACCTAGTAGTACAGTAGGAATACAACTACATGTTTCGGCTCTATATGTGGGACATCTTCTATATATAAAAATAGAAGGTAGTGTTATATTCTATACGATAGTCAGTTTTACTTAAAAATTTGTCAAATTAATTACGCTATTTACATTTACTATGAATCTGCGTTGTTCGTATTGCTATTTTTATTGGTATTCATTTTTTTCATGTGTTTATATGTTTGTGGTTAGTTATGTAACGTATTATCCATGTTCCTGTGCTATTCCTGTAACTGCTCCTTTGGCCGTTGTGTTAGCATGCTAATAATAAAGATGAGATTATTATTATTGTTATTATTATTATTACTATTTAATAGAAACACCATTTTCCTTTTTTGATTTTAATTCACTGTCAATGTTAATTCTGTTACCTCATTTAGGCATAATTTCAACGTGTCATATTACGTTATACATAAAGAGAGTTGTAAAATGCCACCACAGTAAAACTGATAAAGTTAAATTACTTGACAATAAATGCATTACCTCTATTCTACCCCGGTAAGAATGTTACATATTTATTTTAGAATAAATCATTAACTTTATTTAGCAACTTAGACCACCGTAATTAGAATACTAATAGGCTAATTGTTTAGTTTTGTATATACTTACATTGTTTCCTACCAAAGTCTATCTACTGTTGGTAGTCACTCTAGTACAGGAAGTAAGCTAAGAGAATAAAAACTTTTGTCTTAAGAGAATAAAAAATTTTTCTTAAGACGGTACCGAAAAAATGACATGCACGATGTGCCGCATGGAATAAAGTGCTAAACGTTCTGTTTCAGGTAACAGAGTATTACTTCACAGTTACTCTTACATCAGCTCACAAATAAAGCCATCAATTACACGGCAGTAAGTTACCTTTGAACACGTGCAGTTTAAAGATCCTTCAATTGCATCGACTTTTAAAAGATTATTAAGTAGTAGAAAAAGAAGACGTCACGTTTTCCAAAATCATCAGAAAATATGTAATCAGTGTGATAATAAAAACCGAGTTTACAATACAACTGAACTGCAAGATTATTATAAGAATGGGAAGGTGAAGTAAGATTATTGTATACCTTGTGAAGACGCAATTTAACCTGAAAAGTACTAAACAGCCAGTTCATACCGGCACGGAACACACGCTGTCACAGGGTTGAAAGTCAGCCAGTCACTGAATGCTGCATTGAAAAATAATTTATCTTTCTACTGAGAATCATATAAAACAATATACACATTGTGTGGGTAGAATGTAGGGTTTTGAATCTGAAATATGGTGGTACATACAGTAACCAATGGGTATTAAGGGGTTATTCCGATTTTTTACCACTCAAAGATAGTATCATAATTTTACTAAGATTAATTATAACACCATCTCCCTACAACAAATGTCGCAAGGGAATCGATATAAGGTTGCAAAAATTTACACTGTACGTCAATCATTATATATATTATGACAAGCCTTTCAGCCGCCAGCAAATAAGCGAAACTTTTGTATAAAGTCGTACATTGATAACAAATACATGAAGGGCATGGGCCCTAATACTGTTTGTTTGGCGCAGCAGATTTACAAGGACTCCGTAGAAAAATCAGAAAATTATCGATTATTCTAACACCTATTGGCCAAGTTAACGTAACTAGCGAAATTTCAAAGCTTTTAATCTTACAGAGACACACATTATGGAGGAAAACAACGGCAATACTTAGTTCACGATATGCAGTAACAATTTGTTCATGTGAACTCAGCGACGCCAGAACAGTATTAAGTTACGTGACTGGATTGTTCAAGGTGACGTAATATTCTCAAAAACAATGCTTAGTCTATTTTTTCATAAAATTAATTACTGTCATAAATAGTAAATTCAAATGTTTCGAGAGAGTGTTAAGCATCGAAAGAGGTGTCTGCAGTTACTAAATATAGTAGGCCCACATTCATTTTCTCTGAACGTTCGAACAACCGCACTCTGTTGAAGGAAGTTATGCCGGCTGTAATTTATTCCGCTACGTCTACGTTACGGTTAAGAGTACGTTAACGGTGAAATATAAATGTCAGAGTTGCCTGTAATATCAAGAAAAGGGTGTCCATGTAAATGAAACAATTATCTGAAAATATGTGTAACGCTGCTTACGTCAGGTGCAGAGAGAGTGCTATTAGACAGAAAGCCTGAGGAGAAAGAGGTAGAAAATTTGTGTTACAAACACATTCAAAATCACAAGCCACAACAGAGGTATTTTTTTTTGCAGTAAGAAGCAGGCCGTCCAATTTGTTAGAACACACCACCGTTTTTCTTTTTAAAATCTGTGACATTTTCCGCACAGTGCTTACGAAGCGTCTCAGGACTTCCAGAGACAGATTTGTGCCACCATATTTATAAGTTTTATTAGTAATTTTTACAGTTTTCTGGAACATACAATTTCTATTTCCACTCTGTTTCTGATACGCATAACCCATTTAAACTGTAAATTTCCTCTAATTATGTAGAGTAATTCTACTCTTCAGACAAAAGAGACTATCTTACATCTTAAAACACAATTATACAACGAATACTCCATTTTCACTGGAGAGATTCCAGTTGTACGGTTACTTAATTTTCGTAATTTGTCCTTCGTCTATTATTCCGATTGGAAGGCAGAGTCTTACAGCACTTTGTACTGTCACAGCCACCTGGCTTTAGTAGGTGCCGTACAGTGCTTTCTTCTTTTACGAACAAGTGCCGGTATTCATTTCTCGATACCAAGTACATCGTTAGGTGCCCCATCTTAGGATTAAAAAAGACAGGAGAAGTATTATAAACTTAACACTGAAGCGCGTTCGCGTAGCCACTGTTGCCGTGGAAAAGCAATAATAATTACGTATTATGTCTGTATCCTCATTTATTCAGCATGCACAGACCATTCACGATATTACACTGTCATCTGTGGCCTGTCGGGTTCTACCACATTTTTTTTTTATATAATCTCATGAAAGTCACGATTTTCGTCAAAAAGTATTTTGAGTTTATCTACAACTTTTGCCTGAAACGTTTCTCATTCTAAATAGAATTCAGCGAGATGTTATCATAAATGTCCTTAAGCGTTCATATGAAGGTACGTTATTCTTGTCTGATATTAATGAAACTTGAATTTTCTCAACAGATTTGCGCCAAAACCAATAAGATGCCGGCACGCTGTAACTTTGCTTACCGTTACAGAAAAAAAAACTGGCCAGGTATTTTTTTTCCGCCCTTGGGCCTGAGGACGAAAACAGCTCCACTTTCCGAAAGTTTTTTACGCTGTGGAATATCAGAAAATGCAGAGCGCCCCAAACGTTTGATCCCAAGAGAAACATATCGTTGACAGATACTTAAGGGCAAGACGTTTAATTGTTATATCAACATCAAGATTCAGAAAGACAATTCACCCTTAATTTTTGTTCAGAACTGTACCTGACATGTCGTTACTGACTTAAGTAATAACTGCACCTTAGATTAATTAACATTTCGCTTCCTGTTCTGCTATTGAGCGGCGTTTTGTGTGTTCAGTACAGGACAAGCTTGTGACAGATTAGACCGTTAAAAGTATACGCAGGAAATGACAGTCAACTGTAACCATACGAACAAATCAATAACCACTTAAGCACAGGAATATAATACTAGTATATCAAATCGCACATGTTGCAGCATCGGGCTGCCATCCTCAGGGAGTCATTATAACAAAGGTATATATGTCATATGCACATTGATTGTAAGAATATGCACGGTAGGAGTAACGTACAACATCAATCCTATCTTTTAATACAGCTTTTAAAAATTACATTCATTCATTCCCATGTTCCTAAAGACCCGGAGATGTAAAATAAATACAACAGAAAAATAACTATCACGTCTTTTATTTATCCAACTGAATGCACAACTAGATTTTTCTAGAACAATCTAGTTGTGCATTATTTTCGTTGTTACACCGTGCATGTTGTTGAGTTACTCAATTATTATACCAACTACTGCTCATATAAAAAATTTATAAAATTTACACATTAAAACAATAAAACGCTCCGACATGTTTCGGTCCTAGGGCCATCATCAGGGAGACGTATCGTCCTTGCTAAAGTTACACTATAAAAAGTCGCATTAATTTCGCTGTACCAGCTGGGTATTGTGGCAGCATGCTGCCGCAATACCCAACTGGTAAAGCTAAGCAAAGGACTATTTGGTGATAAGTGAATAGCACAACACGGAACCCGTTACGAAGTGTTGGAACACACGTATGGATACAATTAGGGTTAATTCCATTCCCTAATTACTTCAGCTCATGCAAAGCAAGTTTAACGACGTCCGGCGATATCCGACAGAAGTTAGATGCAATTATATGGTTTATTATATCGTATTACATTTGTAACATTAAATTTTCGATCGCGTAATCTTTTCTCATTTTGATCATTCTATTGGAACGCCAGCTGAAGAAAATTTAACAGCAAGTTTCTTACAGGCGAAAGTATGTACACGTCAAAACTGTCTGACGATTAATGACATCTGACAGGCATTGGGAGTGACTAGTTTCTGTGTGAGTGAATAACAAGCCAACATAGTAAATCACTGATAAACTTAATATTACAGAATGAGCGAATTGTAAATCTCTTGTTTAGAAGATAACTAGGCCAACAGTGTACAAGTTCCCCCAAAACATAGGATACAACTCAAAACTGTAGGCTCCAGAATGGCGAAAAGATGCAAATATTAGGCGCCACCTTTAAAAAAATTAGTCGCCATGGCGACCTGGCGACCTGGATATATGTAGAAGAGATACAGACACATTTTTTCACTACTTCGGCTCCAGTCGCTGATATGAAGCTCTCTGTCCAGTATTTCTGGAATAGAAATAGGAGCAGGTGCGCTTACAATGTTCTCTCTAGCCACGACAGAATAACTCTCTGCTTGTCACACTGTAGCTCTCATATTTGAAGAATTGCGCAGGATCTCGTATTTTTCTTCTGCGAAATATTGTATTGCCCCAGCAGCTTTGATGTAACATGTTATCTTTCAAAGTATTCAGCTAGGATTTGGCTCTTTCATACATCATGTAGCAGGATACAATATCAATTATGGCCTTCACATTCACGTTTAACGTTGTAAAACCCTGCACTGAAATAAGCGTGTTTATATTTTATGTCTGTCAATGTTACCAGATTTCAATTTATATTTATTTGTCAAGAAAATCAGTAGCTGAGATTTGTAACGTCGAATTATAGGTGTGAGACATTAAATTTTTAAGAATGCAGAAGGAAGGCAGTTGTGGGATAATCTGAAGTTTTATTCTGGACTTTCCCTTGAGATATTGAAGAATACCACGAAGGATATCATTATTATCTAGAGCCTCTGGACTGAGATTTGAACCTGCGACATCCCGAATACAAAGCAGAAGTGTTACCTAATTAACTGCCATTCTCTTCTCGAAATCACACACCTAATTAGTAAAATCAGAAAAAAAAATTAGAAGCACTGACAAGACCAGCAAGTGTAACAGAAGCAACCGACGTTGCACTGAAAGTTTTCTCATAATTTTTCGCCACTTACGAATACATTTTAGCAAGTCATTATACGATACGGTTAGAACAAAAGTTCTAACGTGTACACGGTCAGAAAACATTAAACCGTGTCTGAATTTGTACAAGCGTTGAAATAGTTTCGGATAATTTGTTCCTTCAATCTATAACAAATTGGCCACAAGAGAAGTTTGTGTGCAGAAAACAACCTGCATGGTTGAATATTAGATCCAGCACAATTAAACAAAGCTGCTAAATGGAACACAACACTCGAACTACGATGGCGCTGTCCATAGTTCTAACGATGCCAACTTCCCTTCGCTGCATTGTAATATTTTATGGATTTTACCAAAATCAAATTCACCTGGCAACATTTCATGTTCGACATTTTTTGGGTTCTGGCGACTGCGGCTGTAAACAGTACCGCCTCATATGGTGTGACGTGGTGTAGTTTGGTACACATTTTCAGATTTTCGGAGGAACGAATTTACTCCATATTTAGCACTTTAATCCTGAAAATAAAATATGCACGTTTCTCCCCAAACGTCAGCATATTTCTAACACATTACAAGGAACTACATCCCAAATGCCGCACTATTAACAGTTTGATGTGGATTGCGTCACTTGAGGATAATACGATGTACGTCGAAACTAAGGTATGGGCCAACATTCCAACTGGTACGACATGCAAATTATGCGTCTGCTTTATGATTGTCATTCCAGCAATCCAAAACAATACTTCCTTCCTTCTTCTACCTTATTACCTCGTGCAATATTCACCGCTTTTTAAACATCGTGTTTAATGTGACGCCGTGTAGTCTGACTGATACTTACCAACATTTTGAACGAAACTTCTCTGTATTCTGACTATTCCAAATAAGGAGGAAAGATACTCTTCTAGATTGTTGACAACTATTTACCAAAGTACACGGCGTCAAATTTCATAAAATTTTGGGAACTTTGTATCTCAAATGGATCACTTACACTTGATATTGAAAATGGTACAGTGCCTTGTATTTTAGTGCTTAAGCATCCTATATGGAAAATATATACGCTGCATTTCAAACCTCTTGTTATTACTATCTGAAAAATCTGCACCTGCTATTCGTAATGTACTGGTTTTTTTTCCCATAAAGCATGTTTGGTTATGCTTCAGATATTACAAATTTTAGGCGGGATGAATATAAAACATTTCGTCCCACTAAAAAACTCAGAGTTTGCAAACTCGGGGGTAAGAGGCTTCTCCTTCAGAAGCCCCTCGGGCAGTCAAGGAATTTCCTCATTTTACGGAACCCGAAGGTTTTTTTACAATATCCCGACGTTGTCATTGTTCTGAGACCTCCCACTCTATTCCGTTAAGACGTATTTGAATATTATTCTCCATCTATCACTAGGTCTCCAAAGTGGTCCGTCCCTCTTCTTCAGATTTCCACACCAAACTCCATGCCTTCCTTTTCTTCGATGCATGCCACATGCTTCGCCCATCTCATTCTCCTTGATTTCATCTACTTCATAATATTTGCTTAGAAGAACATGTTTTGGAGGTCATCGCTATGAATTTTTTTTACTCTGCTCGTACGTCTACGTAGTTAGGCCCAAATATTATTCTCAGCAACCATTTCTTGAACGCTTACACCCTATGCTCTTCTCTTCGAAGCCGAAACCTATTTATGCGCCTATAGAACAAATCAGTAAAACCAGAGACTTTTTTAAAATTTTAATCTTCATAAGCAGCAGCTGATGGTGTCGCACAAATTTATGTGCGCTCCAAAATTAGTTGCCTATTTAAATCACATACACCAAGCCATAATCCACAAGCTGCTCTGTGCTAGACGCAACAAAACCTTGCGCCACGACTGAAACTGTTTTCATTAACGTTCAACGATATTTACAGTGCCTTTATCACATTAGTTGTACTGTTTGCATCACTGCATGTTACCTTCTGATAATACGAGTAGAACATGGGTACTTTTTATCGTTCTGTGTATTTTGAAATTACAATACTGCAACAAGATTGTTGTTGGTTCTTCGTATCAATATTTCATTCTCTTTTTGTTTATTTTAAATACATTTTCACATGGCATAATTTTGTCATGAATATCATGAGAAAAATTAATAATTTTGTAATGCAAACAGGCAATTTCTGGATAGAAATGCACGCGTAATTTATTTTACCCACTCCGTCTACACCTACTGAAGGAAAACACAATCATTTTGGTTCACTTTAACGGGCCAACCTTCAATGTTTAACCTTCAATGAACGGAAAATCCAAACGCGAATATTCAGGTACATTAACCTTTTAAAAGCCGAATTAAATCCCACCTGCCATCTACTGGCATTATTAGGGGCTCACCATATTCTCCACGTTAGCAGGATAAGGGTTAACATAGCATCACATACTGTACCTCATGACGAGAAACACGGACTAAGAAGTGTACAAATCACACCAAAACCAACTTTATAACTAAGGGCATAAAAAATGTACGGTCTTTTGGAATGTGACGCCGTGTAGGATGATTGATGTCTATAATTTCTGAAGACCCTACAAATCAAATCAGAAGGCATCTCTTCCAAGAAGAATGCAGTGTTATACTTACTACCGCAAGAAAATCAACTCTCCTATGCAGGCATACTTATTTGCTTGGCAGCAACTTTATATTGGCATTTATTTTATGTCATTACTAACTGGAAGTTGATGTTTGTGTGAAATGAATTCAAACCTAACGAAATAACATATTATTTATAATAAGATTACAATAACAGTGAGAAGTTCTTGCAATAATTCAGATTAATACATCATACGTAATGCACATTCAGCAACTCTGTAGTTGGTTGATTTGTGATACATTTTAGTACCAGCTTATGTCCACGTTTGTTCCTTGTGCTGCAGTTGCCTTACTATAGAGGGTTCCTTATCTGAAACACCGCAAAACATGCAAAGACCTGTACAATTTTTAAATTCAAATGGAGTTTCAAACAGACTGTACAAACTAAGTACCAATTAACCCACTCTCTTTCCCGTAAGTTTAACTGATTTAACTGTAGAGTTTTAACCGCGGAAGATATTTCAGGGGTAAGTAAATCAGTCCCCTAGAGTTACAAATTAAAATATATCCAAAGCATTATCCTGGGAGGGATTCGAAGCCGGAATCGCCTAAATAACTCCATAGTTCTAGTCAGAAATAATGTGTCCACTCAGTATGCGTGTGTAATAATTTTATGCGATTTTTAATTATTACTGCTATCCACACTCTTCTGGGATGTCACGAAACGTAGATTTGTAGTTAGATAACGACGTTTCGGGACAACCTATCGGTCCCATTTTCTAGGGTCAAGCAGTCCAAATGGATTGTTTTTGGACTGCTTGATCCTTGAAAATGAGATCAATAGGCTGTCCTGAAACGTTGGTAACTTACTACAAATCCACGCTGCGTGACATCCCACAAAAGGGGTTGTCTCAATTATACCGCAGCAGAAGCCTGAAATCAAGCATAATTCTTACTGCTAGCTTGAACAGAAATGCAAGGAATTCCGAGAGAACAGACGGAAAAACCCGTGGCGATTCAACCGCGTACCCCTGGATTGCTAGGCTAGTGTTCTTGCTACACCATTGTGCTTGATACGAAGTCAGAAAGGAGGGAAGAGGCCTATATTTAAAAGCGAAACTACAGACGAGTTTGTAATTGTAAGATCAAGGCAACGGTAAATTTGCCCTTACTGTTAATAAAAATCCAACCAGATGCAACAGTATGCAGATATTTAGTTACTGCAAAGTCACTCTACATGTTTCGGGTGTCACAGCACACATCATCAGGAGTACTAAAAACTGTAACCGCAACCTCCAGTACAGGTCATAATATCGGTACAGCTACTTCCCTCCAACGTGGCCTGATCAGGCCACGTTGGAGGGAAGTAGAGTGACTTTGCAGTAAATAAATATCTGCATACTGCTGCATCTGGTTGGATTTTTATTAACACCGAATTATGATGCACGGAACCATGAGTTAAAAAAAAATTTGCCCTTACACTTTTATGAAGTACGACGCCAAACGGGCGTAGGGTTCACTGGAGAAATAACTGAGAGAAGTCTTATTCTCGGCACTAGATGGAAGCCCGCAGTCAGCTTCACTCCTCAGTCGCTTTACCTCGGGAAAATACCCCGATACGTATCACACAGGAGGCTCGTTGAACCCCAGAGGATGTGTGGAAGCTTTGGAGAAGATAAAAATCTCTTGTCCCTCCCGGCACTGGAACCTAGAATCCTCGGCCATCTAGACTGTACAGTTGTCTTTATACTGACTCAGCTACAGCGGCATTGAAACTGAGTAACATTTGTTATCTGACGTTAACTACCAGCGTATTAGCTCGGCATGTCTGACTTCGAAATCTAAAAACTGAGAGAAACAAAATGCCTTATGGTGGAATCAGTATCTTCACACTCCGGGAAGCAGACTGGAGAAGATAAGAACGTAGCTGTGGCTGAAATATGCTGGAGTTATGAGAGATGGAAGAATAAAGAATGGGCTCACATGACTCAAAATTGAATTAATTTCTCTCCGTGATAGTAACACTTAGGACACTTCTTAATCTAAGTGGTATTTAATTTTAATATCAAGCTTGACTATTGCTTATATTAATGGTCTACTAAGACCGAAGTAAGAGGCTATCAATGGCGTGTTAAAAACAGAGTTCTTTTGAAGGTAATTTACTGAAAATAAGTCTTTTTTATGATTTAGTGCAATTTATTCGACAATGAATGGGTTTGATTTTACACAGCGCAATTCAAACAAAAATCGCAAACATGCATCAACTCTTTGAAAGAGATTCAAGTCTAAACCAACTGTAAGACCAGTACCAAAGCCCTAGCGTCTTAGGCCCTACGGCTATTAAGATATAAACCTTGCTCACCGAACGGAATGTTAATATACGTATGTACACTAAATAACTTCAAAATTAACTTCCTTTTCAATAACGCTTGTTACAGGACCGACTCTCACACTCTACATGAAGACCAACTGCAGTGTGTCACTTTCAGCACGATAACACCGTACAGTACACGATGATGAGTTCTGCCGTTGTTCACTCAGCGGGTACAGGAACGGGAAATGGAATCAAAACCGCAGAGTACAGCGACGGAGAAGACTCAACGAACTCCGGCGAGGAACTGGAACACCACGACGAAGAGGACATCACCCCGGGCAGCGTCATAGACACTCCAACCTGCAAGCGTCCATTTCAGGACAGCCAATCCGAACCCGACCAGTCTCAGGCTAAGAAGCGGCGGAAGCAGTCGAAACCAGTTCGGGTGTTTTCACTCACTGAACCATCTAGCGACGACGAACCGGAAGGCAGCAATGAAGGTAAGGTACATAATGAAGGATCACCAAATTCAACCTGCGGCCACAAGGAAACCAAACTGCAAATGGACCATAAGGCGGAAAGCGATTTGGAACCAAACACGGAGTCCGGTCCTGTTAAAGTAAATGATGACGAATCCTTTTCGCAATGCCCTTATTGTCCTGAGGTTTTAAACCCTGAGGGGCGTCTTAAATTTCACATTGAGAACGGACATTTTCAAAATCAGTTTCAACTAGGCCCCGATAATTTAGTTAGTAATAGGTCAGAAATACCATTGAATCTCTCCCATTTACCAACAACACACTCCACTTCATCTGTAGATTTCGTAGTAGGATCTCTAATGTCAGAGCTCCGAAATAAAACTGATGATAAAATCCATGGGACCAAACCGCCAGTAATACTACCACAGGCCCTCGAGTCTGGGAACTCTGTCCCGCTGGTTGAGGAGAAAATTTCTCTACCTGGTTACATGCCTTTAGCTCCACACTTCTTGTTGCCGCTCATGTCACAAAATTCAGTGATTAACGCCTCTCCCTCACTCACGCAATCCCAAGGCCAAGTCCCTGGTACAGCTCCTATTCGAATATTCAATCCAGACGCATACTGTGAATTGTGCAATAAAGAATTCTGCAACAAATATTTTCTGAAGACACATAAAGCAAACAAACACGGAATATATGTTGAAAGTCCGAGTACAACTATGGGTGGTACTTCGATTCCTGGTCACCCATACCCGGCTCCTCTGATTCAAGTAAATTTAAACCTTTCCAGAATGGCATCTCCCGTGCCAGGGGCACAAAACTCTAAACCCCCTTCAGTTCCTCCCAAAATAGCGGACGCCTTGAACGTGAACAAGATACCTGGAAATGGACAGCTGAAAGCATTTTGTGATATTTGTCAAAAGAAATTTTGCAACAAATACTTTGTTCGACGGCATAAAGCGAAGATCCATGGTATTGTCGACGACTCTCTCCCGCTTTTAGGCAGTACGCCTTTTCCGAATTTACCGGACTGCATTAGAAAGCAAGAAATCGATGAAAGGGGCAGCACATCAGCAGGTTCAGACACTGGATCCAATGTTCTCGAGACAGTTTCCAGCGACATGCCAGAAAATATGTCGGAGCTGGAAGAACTTGGTGTGAGTTTCCATGAGAAACACGAGAGCAATTTGCAAGTAAAACTTAGTCCTGCGAATTCTGTAACAGACGAAGGTCTGGAACCTACAAATGTGAAAGAGGAACCTGAACAGGAATCAGAAGAAGGACGTTTCATTGGAGATTGTGTGGAAAATTGCCCAGGAAAATCTAACAAAAATTCCCCAACTCCCTCTCTACAAAACCAAAAAGAAGTCGCATTATCTTCAGAGAGGTTACGAAAGTTGGGTGTCATCAACGCCGATGCATTTTGCGAGATATGCTGTAAAGAGTATTGCAATAAATATTTCTTGAGGACGCATAAGATGAAACGTCACGGTATTTATATTTCAGACTGTGAAGGGAAAGAACTTAAGGCAGGTGGCAGCGGCTGTGTTCCGTGGAACCACAATCAGACGAGCCCATTAAATTTAATAGTAGGGGAGCAGGGTACGAACAGTTCGGATTCAGGTGAAAAAGTAAGAAACGATTTCTCTGACAGCGATGATCCAGAATGCGATATTTGTGGGCGGCGTTTTCAGAGCTTCTATCTGATGCAAGTACATCGTGCTTATCTGCATGTTACGGATAACGAGAGGAAAGAAGGGCAAGAAGATCCAGGGGAACTTGAAGTTAGAGCTCAGGAGGACATGACTGAAAATTGTAATGACGAAAAGTTGTCCCAAATCGGAGATAAATCGGCGGTTGAAGTGGGAACTTTTAACAATAACAATGATGGGAACAGCAATGGAGGGAAAGATGCGATTAGTGAAGACCTTCAGAAACTTCAAACCATGATATTACAATTAAATAACCTCAATGTAAGTAAAGTGAAAACGTGCACGATCTGCAACAAAGTGACTGAAAATCATTACTGCTTGACTGCACATATGATGGCTGAACATGGTGTTCTTATGGAGGACCAAAGTAGCGTTGAAGAACAAAAACTTCCACCTTTGGAGATGACTGGCCTACCTCCTCTCATAGACACACATACGTATTGCTTCTTATGTAAAAAAGACTTCTTCACTCAATATCAACTTAAACAGCACGTGGATGATTTTCACACCTGCAGTGTAAAGACGACAGCGACAGCAAATGCAGTGATGAGTAACGTGATTAAAGAGGAGTTAGATGCGAAGTCACCACCAGAAAAACCTCAAAGTCAGCAAGTGGTCCACGGAGGACCTGACAAACGAATTTCTGTAACACCAACGAGCAGTTACTGTGAAATTTGTAACAAGGAATTGTGCAATAAGTATTTCATGAAGACTCACATGCAGCGTATGCATGGAATTGAGATAGAGAACGGAGCACAGATTGGCGGTGTTATTTGTGACATTTGCAACAAGGAACTCTGTAGCAAGTATTTTCTTCGCGTACACAAACAGAATACCCATGGGATTATTGAGGATGGGTCCGCGGCTCATTCAGCGAGGGACAATGGGAATGGGCATAACATGCAGATTCAATTAGAGGGAGATCAAGCTTTGAAACCATCCGAGCTAGGTGACCTAAGTCACCGGTATTTCAGCCATTTTACTGAAGTTTGTTCAATATGCAATCGCCGCTTCCGAAGCACAAAGTGGTTGAAGGCTCACCTATTAAACGATCATGGTGAAAATGGCGTAGAAAAATGGAAAGAACTGGAAAGTCAGTACCAATTAGTCTCCCAACAAGGAAAACATCAATTACAAACAAGCAGAGTCTCCGGCGTAGTGAATAACTCTTCGTCTGGTTCAGGGTCCACTTACAGCCCTACTCTGAAAATTCCAAACAACTGGAACAGTCAAGACCAAGATACTGGCTGCTCAAGACCGCCCGTTTTGATGCCTTTAGAAGGCACAGGTGATGTGGGTGGGCAGCAAGTTTTTGCGAGTCTCTTCGGTTCAGGAGATGCGACAGTAAAGAGTTATCACTGTTCCTATTGTCCATTTACGACACCCGTTCTTGCATTTCTCTTTGTCCATGAAAGGTCCCATGCAGGATTGTCTTCGAACCCGTTGCCTAACCCGGCAAAACCGTTTCAGTGCCCTGTTTGTCTGCAGAGTTTTCTCCAGTCAGAAGTGTTCCAACATCACATCTTGACACATCAGTTCTCAGGTGTTCTAAATCCATTCATTGTTCCTACTTCGTCAGCTTCTTATCCACCACAAATCGGAAACATGCAAGAACGAAAGAAGACTCTACAGCAACATTCTCCAAACAACGAAGAAAACGGAGACGGTATTAAGAGTGAAAATCTGGAATGTGAAGTAATTGAAGAAGACTCGATTAATGCTGCTGGGGGAAGGTATAAGTTTCGGTGTTCGAAGTGTTTTCAGCGCTTTAGGTCTCGAGAAAATTGCTTGGCCCACATTCAGAATAGGCACAGTTTAAATTCCACTAGCCTACCCGAAACAATAGCTTCCAGCTCCCTTGAGACAACTGCGATCAAAGTAACGTCCCAAGGCCTGTACAAATGTACTCGATGTGGTTTCTCCTCCGTTCATATGGCAATTTTGAAGAAGCATATCAGAAGGGAACATATGGTAGATAAGAGTAATTTTGAACTGCGGCAAGAACCAGAGGCGGCGGAGTCATTATTAGAATTAAAGGAAGCTGCTACTGATGAAGTAAAGAAAAAGCTACAGGAAGCAGCCAGGAAGTCTCAAGTCCCTGCCTCTTATGCCGTCCCGCAGAATCAACCTCCTTTCTTAGACCAGTTCATCATGCAACCATTCCTTTTGGAAGAGCCCGACGGAACTCCGACTTCTGAGCAAGTACAACTAGACCGAAAATTTGTTCCTTCCCTCGTGTTCCTCCCGGTCAAGGAGAAACTTTCCGAGCCCCTCACAGTATCTTTTACACTAACGCCAGCTTAGCATCAGAGGCGTTGCTACATAAGAAAATGTAACTTAAGTTAAGCCTATTCAATTGGCGGAGAAAGCTACACCTGTGATTTAGTTTCCAAAGTGTCTGTATGTGTGTTATTGTGTTTTGCTTGATGAGTTGGTATTTTTCATAGAGTTCCACACATCAGCACAAAAATGTTAAAAAGACTGAGCGAAGTTGTCCGTTTTAGGTTCCCAGCGTATCGAGGACATTATATTGTTGCAATGTAAAATATAAGGTGATGTTTTCAAAGTTCCTATTGCGCCTTGATGTTCTGGGAACCGCACTGTATCATCGCCTAGCTTGCTCAAAAAATCTGAAAATGTCCTGACTTGGATTAAAAAAAGCAGTGTTCGTGGAATCGTATTTTTCTTCATGTAATATATATATCTTAAAATGACTTCCAAGCTGTCCTTAAAACCAACTCAGGGTTTCAAAGCATCAAGTACAATCACTGTTCGACACACACCTACACGAACACACCCTGCGAGAAGGACTGGACGGCTACTCTTCACTACAGAACACTGCACCGACAGACGTGAACCGTGAGTGACCGACGGACCGACAGACTTTGTTTTTGGTGGTTCCTGCTATCGGAACAAGAAGCCCTAGACTAGAGGAGAAATATTTTACATTGCTAGTGTTACATTCTCCTACCATCGTTTTAACATGTTATATTAATATATTCTAATATCATACCTCAATTGTCAATCAAAATATTGAGTCGGACGGGACAGGGGGTACTGGTTGTTATGGCCAATGCTGTTTCTGGGGCCTTCCCCTGCTCCTTTGCTCCGGCTCAGAATATATTCAGGGAAGAATTTAATATTTAGAGACTTGTATAAACAGAAAACGATGAATGTGTATTATTTATATTAGATAAGTTTAATGATTTCCTATTTCAATGGATCTATTTACTAAGATATAGATAATGAAAAGTCTTGGTGAGTGTGAGGTGTGCTAGACTAGTCCATTAAGTGTGTAGAGAAATATCTTTGCACGTCCGCGACGCCATATGGTGCCGCTGGAACCAAAGTGACTTGAAGTGCAAATCGTAGTGTTATCAAGATTTAACATTCCAAGCAGATTATGATTTGTGTCTTAAGCTAGAGTACTGGAGTTGATTTACATTGTCTTTCTAGCACATGCGTAATTGTGTAAGGTAGTAAAATATACGCAGAGATATAGTCCATAACATCCACATCCGAGCCAATTAATAAATCCAAAAGACAAAGTTCCTGATAAATAAAGTACAATATATGTATATTTGTGTGTGCCTTTAAGATGTTCAAAACTTAGGGAGGTTCATTTCACGGCCACGCATAATTTCCTGCAGCACTCTGCACACCGATTACCATGACTTTCTCCCTCAGAGTAAATTAATTTATTTAATATCTCAAGTTCCAGAGAAAAATATCGTTAATGGGAAAATCGCTTCAAAGATTGGCAAAAGTATTTGTTTGCTTCTGCATGGCATTGATTATGGTTAAGTCAGCAATTTAAACTTACCGTCTTTAAATCCGGAAGCTGAATTAGTTTCCCATTTCCAAAGAACTTAAACCTGAAATTTTAAAAATCGGTTAGATATACGTTAGTGCATAAATTTAAGTTTTTTTTTCAATTTATTGCTTGTACAGATTGTTTACTGAAGCACGTCATTGCAGCTATTAGAAGACTTTAGTTCATACTCTCAAGAGTCCAATTTCCTAAGACTCATTTCAATATTATTCTCCTACAAATGCCTTATCTTCTCTTCGAATGAACATTTTGTGAGTCCACATTGCATGCCCATTATATTTCCTCTTCCATGCTGATTACCCGAATAACATTAAACAGAGATTAAAAACTCTAAAGCTCCGCGTTATGTAATTTTCTAAACCAGCTTATCACTTCCTATTTCTGAGGTCGAAATAAATGTACAAGATAGAGAACACGATAGATTAATATCAACGTGAATTTCGTCACCTAGTTTGTTGCAATGTTTAAAGCACCAACATTCTGATCCCTAGGCTGAACTTGAAGTGTCTGGTCCATTTAAGAAAGAAACAAAGGCTCTCGGTATATCTCAAGTGATAAGTTGTTCCGTTTTTACCCATTACTGTAATACTCTCACGTATTTTGTTCGCGATATGACATCATCATTGATCCAAGTCATTTGGAAGCATGCATTGCAGGTTGCTAGGATGTAATACCAATTTCGAAGAAGAATGGGTTACTTAGATGGCTCAAAACACTTGTACAGCTTCTCATTTCATGTCAGCCGGACTAAGGATGCTGTGTGATCAAGCCATATATGCACGTTAGCTGGCCAACTGGACAACCTTAGTCTGTCATGTTCGTCTTGTTTTGAAGCCACCACTTTCTCCATCTCCTCTTTCATTTCATCTTTTTTCTACTCCCTTTTCCCTTCAAGTCCAACCCCTTTTCCCCCCACCACTCTCCGCCCTTCAAGAACCCAACCCATTCCTTGGAGCAAGGAGGTTATCATTGGACTGGAAATACTAATTTTAAGGTGAAATACACATGGGATACCGGAGTGCGAAAAATGGGTAACTAGAGTGCGTAGTTGTGATAGGTATTTATGTTCTTAAACCAATCAATTCGAAGCAGTGAATATTGCAGTCTTTAGGGCAGCAACGACGTGCGTTTCGTTAGACAGACATAACGGTTGCGGAAGCATTTACTGCCTCCAGCAGCTGCAAAGTTCTAGTTTGCAGATGGAGTCACCTATCAAAACACATGGCGTCACACTCGAGAACACAATCATGATACCGCAGTACGAACTTCGTATTATACAAGTGGAACCTTATTTGGGTACAGGGTAATGCAGCAACGAGCGACAGTCTTCTGGTAAATGAATAGGACCTATACTAACCCTTTACAGACCAAGGCGAACCTCAATTATATTTAAAGATTTGGTTTCTACCGCACAGTAAACACATTCCGTCTCAGTTATAAAACCGGCCATTTAATGCTCTGTAAAGAAATAGTTGCTGTTTGTTCGGAGACCCACAAAAATCAACAGAAACAAATGTACATTTTGTGGACGGAAAGTTGAAATTTTATGCGCGTTCGCAGAATTGCGAAAAGCGACTGTTAGCTTTGTTATGTCAGTCTATACGTCCGCATGAAACAACTCGGCTCCCACGGGGCGAAATTTTCATGAAAATTGATTTCTGAGGATTTTTCGAAAATATGTCGAGAAAATTCAGGTTTCATTGAAATCTGACAAAAGTAACGGGTACTTTACATTAAGGCCTATGCACATTTGTGATAATATCTCGCTAAATTCTTCTTGGAATTGGAATAGTTCCAGACAAAATTTGAAGAAAATCAAACCACACAATTTATGTTCAATAACTTTTTCCTGGAAATCGTGCCGTTTATGAGATAAGGTGGAAAAATATGGTACAGCCAGACAGGCCACAGATGACAATATAATATGGCGCATGCGCTTTGCATGTTGGATAACTAAGGCTACAGATATACACTCAGAATATGTAATACCATATTGCTTTTCCACGGCAACAATGGTTACGCGAACGCGTCTTAATGTCACATTATACGTACGTTGTATGTCTTGTTACATGTTGGGCCTGGTGGTACATAAATCAACTAACTGTTGGGCCCTAAACAGTTCAACTGCGTTGTCACCTCTGAATATTTAATGCCAATACAGAAAAGAAAGTAAGGCCCTGGTCGTCACAGTAACTTACTTTTAATGGCAAAAAGATGCACGATGTCTAAAAAAATCGTCTCTACAACTTTCGTGTTTTGGAATGTGAAGCCGTGTGGAGTGAAATTTTACCAGCTTTTCCGAATAACCTACATCCTCCATTATGACAGTACACGAGTAACGATGAATATCTTTCTCTGGAAGTCCGGTATACCTCTGCCAGACCACACGGCGTCACGTATAATAAGACAACAATGATCATGATTACTGACGTCATAATTTCAAAATAACACCTAATATTTTTGTTCCTAGAGTCCAAGCAATGATTTTGGAATCAAATCAATAATGTGGTCATTGCATTTCATAAGGGTCAGGAATACTCCAGAAATATTTGACCCGAGTTTCACGGTCTTATCCCTTCACATGAAACAATTCAAGAACGTCAAAAGAATCTGTTACAAAGGCAAGACTGTCCAAACAGTGCAACCATCACAAACCACCGGATAAAGAGATTGGAGTGAGGGAAAGTTTGGGTAACATAGCCGATTTTTATAATGTAAAATGCAGATTTGACACATTTGTGTACGATACTTGTACTTAACCTGAATCCTTAATAAAACAACGCTCCTTAAGTCACTAGTTCCTAAACCGTGTTCCGTGAAACCCAAGGCGCCAATGAAAGGTTTTAAATTTATATACCGGATTATTCTTCAATCAATTTTAGTTCTGCAGATTGTTTTAAACAAGGAACATTGTGTTCCTCAGAGAAACCGGAAGTTTCCTTTCTTGTGCGATACATGGAAATGGCACCGCCGCTACGAGACTCCTTTCAAAATAATGGCTCAAATGGGAGAACCCAAAGTGCACAAACCAACCAAAACGCGATTAACTGTTTTAGGTACAGGTTGGGCGATGAGACTTTTATATAAACGTAAACATTTTCAGCCTCGTTAAACTTTTAACATAATAATTCTAGTGGTGTCGGGACGGGGTCAGTCATATTTTTGGAAACGAAAAGAAATACACAGCACAAAAAGGAAACCTGACTTACATAATAATAATAATAATAATAACACCTCTTAAAACACATCTAATAGATATATCATCGTTTACGGAATATTGAGATTTGGATCTGAACGTTTTGAAATTCAAATTACTTAAAAGAGCATAACGCTTTAAAATCTCCACGCAGGCAGCAACAGTAGAAACTCTCCCTGTAAGCTCTACAGCAATGGGTGTAATATTACGTTACTATAGCAACACTTGCACATAAGTATAATAAATCATGCAAAATCGAGCTTTGCTGAGCCGACTCCCGTCTGTGGGATTACACAGAAAGGAAGAGACTTAAATTTTCCTTAGGACGACTTACTTATAATGTGGTAGGTTTAAGGAAGCTAAGTATCCAAAGACTGAAGTTTTTATTCGTCTAGTTGTGTTAACAAGCTGCGAATACAAGAGTTAATGTGACAGAAAGTATCAGAGGTTTCGAATGACTTATTCTATGTGCTTCCCTTGAAATTGAATTACTGTACTTCATTTCTCTTTATTTTTCACATTCTGACCGTGCATCTTGATATTATCCAAGTTTTATTTATTCATCAAATGATGCATTAGTGAGTTGTCTTAAAAAACAATATTAAAATTTACATGCTCCGACATGTTTCGGTGCAGATGCACGATGGTGGTGTGGCTGCATATATGCAGCCACACCACCATCGTATTAACCACGCACCGATGTATTTTAATGGACTATTTTAACTACTATAACTTTAGTAAGCAAAAATTAATGTGCTCCCTGATGATGGTGCATCTGCACCGAAATATGTCGGAGCTGTTTTAATGTATATTTTAATATTGTTTTTTTAAGACAACTCACTAGTGCATCATTTGGTGAATAAATAAAACTTGGATAATATCAAGATGCATGGTCAGAATGTGGAAAAAAAAATAGAAATGAAGTACAGTAATTCAGTTTCAAGGGAAGCGCATAAGAATAAGTCATTCGAAACCTCTGATACTTTCTGTCACATTAACTCTTGTACTCGCAGCTTGTTAACACAACTAGACGAATAAAAACTTCAGTCTTTCGATACTTAGCTTTCTCAAACCTACCACGTTATAAGTGGCTGCATATATGCAGCCACACCACCATCGTATTAACCATGCACCGATGTATTTTAATGGACTATTTTAACTACTATAACTTTAGTAAGCAAGAATTAATGCGCTCCCTGATGATGGTGGATCTGCACCGAAACATGTCGGAGCTGTTTTCATGTAAATTTTAATATTGTTTTTTTAAGACAACTCACTAGTGCATCATTTGGTGAATAAATAAAACTTGGTTCATTTCTCACATTCAATGCCTTGTTTATGCAGTCAGCAAGCCTTATAGGAATGTTTTTCAAGTTTACGCTAATAAGAAACTATAGGGATTTGATGACACACGTGTTGCCATCAACCACAACAAAGTTGCATTAGTTTCGTCAACACAAGCTACGTGTTGCGGCCATGTATACTATCTTCAGGCATTAAAATACATGGCTTAGAGGCCAAAATGAAATACATAGATATATTTTAAATCTGTGAGATCTCACAAATTGTACAAGACGGTGCTAAATTTATGTAGCATTAGAACATAACAATTTATGTATTTTTATATTAGATTTAAAATTATTTATTATTTTCAGGAGCAAATTTAGGAATTCCACAACACGTACTTTATATTGTAAGTTCTGATAGATATATAGAATCTGTAATTTCCAGCCTGTTATTTTAATTACACACCAAAAAAAACATGTCTATTCGGAACGGATTAAAGCTGTGGCAAGAAAAGCTGATAATTGTGTAGAATTCTGGAGTCAGGTGTCACGACGGACTTCTTAATCGCTTCAGATGAATGTTACTAAGTCCGATTGGAGTTCCTACCCTGAATATAGACGCAACAAGGTTTTCTGAAAAACTGGTGCCTATCTACCAGACTAGACCTCATTATATTTCACATTTCAGCACTTTTATGTCACAGTATTTTTTTTTGGTCAAATTACCGTTAACTATAAGCAGTGTAATAAAAATTAGGCACAATAACACCAGAGCTGCAAATTTCCTTGTCTGCTAACTTTACGGCCATAAGGTCTGGCTAGACATATCTGTATTTCAGTACTGGATCTGCCATTGATAACACCGCGGGAATTTGAGAGCGAATTGTTTTAAGAAAATACCATTTTATTCGGGACCAAAACTGGTCATGTGACGGCGACGTAACAGTATCTGTAAAAGGTATAAAATACCATATATCTGTCACACAGGATTCTGTCTGCCATTAATAACACAGTGGACTTAAAGGCAAATTATTTTAAGCGCGTAACATTTCCCTCTGAAGCTGAAATGTCGACCATGTACGCACCTATCATCATGCTGACGGAGACTTCATGGTGTTTACGTGTAATGGGTGGAAGAGACAATCGCTAACAGAGTTTTAGGAAAAGCTTAATACTGAAAGTATCAGTTGAAATTTGAAGACAAAACAAGCCACCAATCGAACGTAAATATTTCTTGTACTTCGTAGGAGTTTTTGCAGCAAGGAACTGCCAGGACACATGCGGTTAGTAGCTGGCATCTCACCGCGGAGACACGGGTTCGATCCAAGGTCCGTCCATGTCCGATTTCTGGTTTGCAAAGTGGCATTGGGAAAGGTTTCTCTCTGAGAAATTTGGATTTGCCCTGTCAATATCATTCCAGTCAAGCTCCATACACGCGTTCTGCTGCATGTTCCTTTCATCAGAAGGACAAAGGGGGAAGCATGGGAATTTTCCAAAAATCACTGCTCTTTAAAAAAATCACGGATCATTTGACGGGTTACTTACACGGATTTTTGCAGTTATCTTTCATATCTTCAATAAAATGTAAGTTGACGATATTCCTACTTTCACTACTTTCGAATTATAAAAACATTTCATTTTTGGGCCAACCCTTTCAGATTTCGAAGTAAGGAAAAGATTGCTGATCAGCACAGATATCCTCAGTAGAAATCTCGGGCTGTCCATTTTCATTCTCCATTAATAATGTTCATGCGAAATTGGTGAGCAAATCCCAAGCTCACAGCCAGTGATACAAGACAAATTATCGAGTCTTAATGCTGCCGACATGTAATCGGCAAGAGACTGGTTTTAGTTTCGGTGGAGAAACGAAACAACATGAGTTTATTCGTGCCTTTTCTCAGTCTTCTAAGCGAATGAAGGGATACGGCATTAAATTAAACCAAGACCACTTCCTTCCGCGATTTTATTGCTCGGTTATTAAGAACGACGTTAAATTAACTATCACGGGTAAACGGTTCAGTATTCTTTTGTTCCTCAGACCCTGAACGTGATTGTAAGGGCATTAATAAGCATCATAAATTAGTATCGATCACTTCCTTTTCCTTTCTCCGGCCCTTGTTCATGGTCATTATTCTATGCTTTATATTTAAACAACATGCAGTCCATAGCATAAATAAACGATGTATCAGACTAAATAAAAATTATAAAAACTCTTTAAAGCAGGTTATGTACAAGAAAGTTGTTCGTGTGCCTATGCACCATGCACTGTTAATCTGTACGTTAAGAGTGCAGGCAAAGGCCCAGGCTTTCTTGACTTGTAGCTTTTAACCATCGATACAGCTAAACGTCATTCTGGAGAGGATATGGCTTCTGCTTTGTATTCTAGGAGTAGCTGTAAAATCTTGGTCCGGAAATAGGGTAAACTGACTTAGAAATTGTGTGGTTTACCTCAGTTCTTCTCCCTAAACGCTTGTTCGTAATGAATATTAGACATATGCCGATTTTTCTCATACCATTTCCAATTCACTGGTCACTCGCTAGATCTCGATAGTCTAAACTTTTGACAGCACAGTTTAAAAAACAATACAGTTACATTATGATATCATACGAACCAACATGACAGAGGCTGAAAAACGTACATGACCGGAAGAAACGCGACCCCTTCGCCGATCTTAAGCAGCTCATCTGGCCCGTAACCAGATATTTTGCTGACTGCGTTACGTTCCAGGGTCCATTACTTCAGTATCAAATATATTCGAAATGTTATTACATAAATTAGATAATGCGACAAGTGTAAGGCTAAACGTTTTGATAAGTACATTTTTAATATAAGAAGGCTCATGCATGTCATTCGGTGGCAACGTTATTTTATGCACATGATTCAGCTTAATTTTGGGGTAAGCGGTGGCGAGGATGGTTGAGGCTACAAGCCGGAGAGTCGCGCGTTGAATTCCCGAGGAGGTCATTGGAATTTTTTATTGACCTAATCCTTCCGGCCACAGTATGGCACGGTGGCTCGACTCAGCCTCTAACTGAAATTAGTACCAGGCGTATTTCCTGGGGATAAAGACGGCCGGTGAGTACAGCTGGCGTTACCACTTTCATGTGCTGACTGTGTAGAAATTCTGGTAGCCTGAACCTTCTTGAACCCACAGGACCTGGCCAGGGCTCTATACGGATTGCTGAACCTAATTTTGCCTTTTTAATTCTTCGGTTAATTATATATAATAACAGTATTTGGTGAATAATCTACTTATGTTAATCTATAAACAGTAGAATTAAGAACTGAATCCGATACTTCCACATCGCTTCTCTTTACCCTGAACAGTAAGCTTTTAAGTACTTACGTGTATTATATGCTGTGCAATATACATCGCACATATCGCAGCACGTGGTTGGTAGGCCTGGATATTTTCGATATCACAGTTCTTTGAGCACGAGTTCGTGACATTTCCATGGAGGTAGGAAACATGTTTGGCGAATTAGTGTCGTACAATGAGTTTTAGAAATTATGTTTTAAGGTTACAAACTACTTTGTATATTTGGCTAATTGCGCTTGAAAATTTGCCGAATGGCGTCAAAACTGTGTTTGTTTTAGGGACTGAATATTCGGATATTTTTAAATTTCGTTATCTCACTTATTCCTTACTATTAACTCATTCCTTCAAACGGTTAAAAAGAGTGAAGGAAATTGAACGTGCTAAAATAAAGTGACGTGTAACAAAACATTACAGACAATATTTATCAGTGCAGCCACCTGTTTAAAAAAAAAAGGTGGGCTTAAGACGTAACATTGCTGTTTGCGTCCCTTATTTCGAATTTAAAAACTGCTAATTGATTTTCATGAAGCTTCGTAAGAAGACTATACCGTTATAATGATATTCTGCATTTCATATACAATCAGTAATAGTGATTTGGCGGTTGTCCGAATTCGTGAGGTTAGAACGATTCCAGTTATTTGAGGATTCCGAAAAGATATGTATAGAAACGCAATTTGGAGAAAAACGAAAAATTTGGAAGGGGAAAACATTTATCAAGACGTAAAATAATACGGGAAAGTAGAAAGTTTATTTGTCGTTTGTTCTTACGTCGTTGAGAAATGAAACACTGGAGCCGGTCACGTGAACTCTAGTGAAGGGTGTACATCAGAAATACACATATTACGTTTTAAATATTATTTTTAATGCAAGAATTACAAACATGGCAACGAAGCGAAAATTAAGCGTATGTGTAATTGTAAAGAACATCTGATTTTGAATTTTTATGAAATTCAGAGCTGACTGCACACTGCACTGCGTAAATATGTATGTTTATAGTTACTGTCAAATTTATTAGAATTTCAGGCTGTAATTTGAAGTCCTTTTTCAGGACTTGCTTTCCCCCCTCTCTTTCCTGCCATTTCTTGCGTTCCTCCTTTTCTACTTCTTTCTTCTTCCACTTTCTTCTTCTAGTGCTTCGTTCTTTATATTTATTCAATTTACATATCATTTACTTATTTTTCAATTATTTCCTTTCGGACTTCTCTTTTTCTATCTTCTCTCGGCTTGCACTTCTTCTTTCCTTCCCTGCTGACACACTAGTCCCCTTCATGGCCTACAGTTCTCACTAATTCGCGAACAGGCCGGATCCCGGTACGCGCTTCCAAACGACATGTACAATTTTTTTTCCGTCTCTCACACACATCCGCCCTGCAGATAGAGACAGTATTTCTCACCCAAGTCTTCATACTTAATTACCGCATTACATCATACAATCACTATGACACAGTATGTATTACTATTGTAATATAATATATTCTAGCGAGTTTTCAATATTAATGTGGAGATTCACTTAATATGGCGGAGTTTTGTCGAAACATGTAGGAGTAAACAGAAGGTTTATTTTGTGTATTTTAGATCTGCATATTTTGGCTTTATAAATGAGAAACCTCACTTTGTTTTTCAATATAACGGGTGCCAAAACATTTATACAATGACGTGACAACAGTCCGTAACAGGCAGTTGATGAAATGTTGTTCCTCTGAGGGACGGGGAGGTTAATATGTCATCCTCCGCGATCTCCAGATCTGACGTCACTCGAACATTTCTCTGGAGCTTTGTGTAAGACGCGGTGTCCGTTTCGTAAGTGCCTGTAACCCGGAACAATTTGAAGGGCAGAATACGAACATCTAATGGTAAAACTGAAGAGCTTTTGAGAAGTGTTTGGCATGAAGTCGAATACTGTCTTGTGTGCGGGACAACATACGGAGCGCACCCTGAACTTGTACAGGGTGTGACAGGACATGTCATAACGTTGCGCCTTTACGTTTTGTGTCGCTCTTGCTGTGTTACCGATGGATTCTTGTAATACGTGACAGCCACCACTTGTCATCTAGAATAATTTTAGTCTTCAAACGGTGAAGAATCAAATTTATCTCTTACAAAACCAATGTATGCACATCTAACGTACACACAGTACACAGTCTCTTGTTTACTGCTAAACTTTCCGATGGAACCGCGCCACCTTCAGGGAGTCTACACACCAGTATTTACAAACTGACTAAAATACAATATATTACAATAATAATAATAATAATAATAAAATCAGTCCCATTACAGACCCGAGGTGCCCAGGGGGTTCCAGGAAGTTAAGGTTCCCAGATTACGTGACAATGGCCCAGGATGGTGGTAAGGTTTTCAGCCTTATGCACCGGCCGCTTTTTTACTCCCAAGAAAAACTCCTAGTACTCATTTCTGTTAGAGGCTGAGTCGAATCTAGGGCTATAGCGCGATCGGAAAGATTATGTCAATGCCAAATTCCAATGACACCATCTGGAATCGAATCATCGACCTTCCGATTTGTAGTACAGCGCCTTAACCACTGTGCTACCGCGGTCAACAATAATAATAATAATAATAATACATTACAATAGCAATAATAGTATATTATTATTTTAATTATTATTTTAATGTATTACACCCTAGTGGATTTTAAATACTGGTGCACAGATTCACAGAAGATGGCGGTGTTTTGCCGAAACATGTCGGTGTACACAAGAGACTGTATTTTTGTGTGTGTTAAATATGCATATATTGGTTGTACAAATGCGAAGTTGTCCACAATGCATCGAATGAAAAACGTTAGAATAGGTTTAATGATTAATTTTGAAACGATTAGTCCTCTGTAACTGAGCTCAGTTAACGGTGTGTTGAATAACTCCACGGAACATGGTCCTTCTTGGGAAAGTAATAGTTGCACAGCTGGTCAAAACGTTTCTAGCATTTCATGCAACGCGAAATTTCATTATCGTGTCCACACTACCGTGCATATGATCCATATCCAAAGCCACATGAATCCAATAAAACCCCCCAAACCTCATTTCTTTAACACCCGCCGTTTTCCCATTTTCCCATCTACTCTCAGATCCTCAAGGTGACTGCATTCCTTCAGGTGTACCACAACACAGTGCCATATGCTTTCCTCTTGCATCCGATGCGTTACTGTATTTAATCCACAGTGTACTCTCGATTATAGGGAATAATGGTGGGGACGGGGTGCATTGATAATTGAGAAATATGGATAAACCGAAGCATATATTTTATTGAACCACGAACAAAATTAAATCTGTAATTTATTTATTAAATACACGATACATACATAGCTTATGCTTGCTGCTTATGTAAACAGTCCGTGATTTTGTGTGCTTTTGGGATTTCGCAGTAGAAGTGAAAAAAAACATCATTTTCCTCCTTCGTCATTAGTCATTATCAATTTATGATCTTGCAAGTATAATCCGCGGCGGATAATCGACAGAGTGCACTGTATTTTCTGTTTTGGCTTGGAAGAATCTGCCGTCACTTGGTTTACGTGTTACTCGTACAGACTGGATTTCTTCTTGGAACCAGATCGAAGCGATAGGGGAATCTCCTTGTCTGTAACAGGCTGACAAACTTCACAACACAACTCTTCGTGACTTCGTGCCACTCCTAGACCTCCATGGTCCATACAGCTTCCGTTGTACTTCGCCGCCACCACCTCTTTACTCTTTTCTCAAGTCCGAGCAGAATCGAGTCGAGTCCAGTCTCCCCCTCCAATATTACTCTCTCTTTCTCACCCTCCCTTACGAATCGTCCCTGTTTCTGCTGCCTTGCCACCGTCCTACCTCCTGAGCCACCCTCAACCCTCATAACTTGACTGCCACTACCACCACTCACAATCGATAAGAACATTCCCCACACCCCCTTGCACCCCCTCACACAAAGACCAAGCGACCGACCAACCGACCCGGTCCATACACAGAAGACAGAGATGACCAACGGCCGCCATCTTCCAGTGACGAACACCGCGTAGCCGTTGACAGTTTGATATAAAAGCGAAATTTTAGACCTTCCAACCCTCTGCTGCGTTCAGTCTACCAGCTCTTCAACTATTTCGGCGCATCCTTCGTGTAATCTCGAATTTCAAGACAGAATTTATTCCGCGCGAAGAACATATATTTCTGCGAACACCGCGCGATGTCACTTTCTTTCTATCACGAAGCCACAACTACCGGTTGATCCGTACACAGTGATTATGACGCGGAAGGCATTCCTGTGCTTCAATAACGACTGACACCTGCGTATGTTAATTTCGTGGCATCGGTCCTCAGGTAACCGGTTCGAATCCCATCCAGGACTTGCAGTTCTAAGGCTCCTGTTGTGTTTCAAGAGATCATTCACACAAGTGTGACACATAAACCACAGTAACTTACTTTCTGTCTCGCCACTGACCGTGTTACTCGTCGTTCTACACTCCAGGACTCAGCTTTGTTGAGCGGAATAAATCCAATTTCGATCCACACAATGGAAATAGCCCAAATGTGACATCTAGGATATAGAGGGGTCGACGGACATGATTGTAGACCAATATATCTAAGCTAAAACAAAGACAAAGCGGAGAAAATGGTAAAGGTTGGTAACGTAAGACAAGCCGGGTATTTTAAACTACAATATCACTTGAAATAAAAAATGTTGAGACGTGCAGGAGGCCTAGAGCTCTCCAGTATGGAGCACTACTTCACTCTCGTACATTCATTGTTATTGTATGTCTGTGGTGTAGTATCTGTTTTCGCTAAGTTCATTACAATATTTGTAATAAATAATAGCCTGGAAGGTACAATTTTATTTACAGCCAGTAGAAAGATTTCTGCTTAACAGTGAACAAATGTGATCTTCGGCTATGTCATAGTTCGCATAAATCACGTGTGTCAGCGTCTGCAGGACTTTTTCAAGGTGGCGCACATTAACTTTAGGCGAAATGAAAAGATTCCTTGGAGATCATGCCGGACAACACAGTAACATAGATTTCGTTTAATTAAAATTCTTAATTCATACTTAGAGTGAAAACGCAAAAAAAAAATTACGCAATTTTTGTCTCTGTGGAAATTTTATTGTTTGATTTAAAAAGTTATTAACCCTTACCCTGCTAACGTGGAGAATAGGGTGAGCTCCTAATAATGCTAGCAGATGGCAGATGGGATTTAACTCAGCGTTTAAAGGGTTAAACACGAAAAAGTTAATTGTACCCAAAACGCAAGCTGGTGAAATTGCACCAGCTTGACTTGGCCTGCCGAAGACCCCGCTCGCGCATGACATGTCACTTTCCTTTCCCTATGACCTTCCACGGGCTTAAAAACACGCAGCCGTTTACATCGACGAAAATCCCTGTCACACTTACCTACACCGTGCCTGAGGACAACCACCAGAATATTCCACCGCGTATCGAAAAGAAGGCTACTTATTTCAATGCTACAGAGGGGCATACTTCGAACACATCGAGTCCTTGCCACTCAGTCTAAAATATTTCCGAACAATCGCTTCCTGCCGATTCTGGTGGCCATGCGGTCTAAGGCGTAGGTCTGCTGCCGCTCTGTTGCTGGGATCGCGGTTTCGAATCCCGCTGAGGGCATGCATGTTAGTTTCTTGTGTTTGTTTGTGTTGCGTAGGTAGCGGCCTCTGTGACGAGCTGATCATTCTTGCAGAGGATTCCTACTGTGTGTGTATATGTGTGTGTGTGTCTAATTGTGTGAGATCCATAAGACTGAAGAGGCGGCTTAAACCCGAGCTGGCCTGCAGCACCACAGAAAAGAACAAATCTGCTTACAGACTTCAATAATTCGAAAGATGTATTGCAACAGTTCATTTTCACATTTTATGGCAGCTACTGTAGAATGCTTAACATTAACATTAACATTAAGGCGTGTTTTGGAACCCGGGACAGCGCAGTCGGTATAGTAACGAGACTACGGTTAGATTCCGGGAAAGGGCAAGAAAGGTTTCGCTTCTCCAAGAGGTCCTAAAAGTTCTGAGGCCCACCCACCCCCCTATTCAGTGGGCACTGGAGGTATTTCTCCCCCGTGGAAAACCGTTGGATGTGTGACGTTGACCACTCACCATCTTGTGTCAACGTTAAGACTGAGTGGAGCTAACTTTCACTCCCCCTATACGCATTCGCGTCCTTCATTGTTTATCTTTGTTGCTGCTTGTTTACTAATAAAATGCATAGAATGAATTTTGTAGATAATACAGTGGTGAATAAATCCATTTTCTTACTGTACTGCCCTGCTTAAAGGCTGAAGCATCTCACTGTTCTGCCTCGGTGCGCCCTAGCAACAGTGTCCCTCTATATGCCTACCATAAACGAGCATGCTGTAGTAACTGTTCGGTTTGTGGTTCCGTATTTTGATAATGTAAAGTTGCTTGCGACTACACGAGTTCATCAACACACTAATTATAGTTAAACTGATTAAATAACTTCAATTCAATTCAAATAATTTAAAAATTGTTTGAAATTACGTTAAATCTTGTTTTACAACAATTATGAATCAACATTAATATCAGAAATTAGATTACATAATGTCCTGCTTACTAATTTTTGTATAGTTGAACCGTGCATTTTGATATCTACAAAGTTCACACACACACCTACAAATGCACTTTTTATTAAACTTGACGAAGTTTTAAAATTTACAATAAATATCACTTTGACTTGCTCCTACATGTTTCGGTCTACGACCATTATCAGGGAGCCTTCGCTAGAGCCTAGCTAAAGTTATATTTAGGTTAAGATTCTGTAAAAACTATGTCGTTATATGTTATGCGGTGATGTGGCAGCATGTCATA
>Ga0131853_10001682_pt1 | contig 39397 bp, 30 predicted proteins | sample TergutLab28metaG_FD_92764 | JGI IMG/M metagenome (GOLD analysis project Ga0131853, IMG submission 92764) | Labiotermes labralis P1 segment gut microbial communities from Petit-Saut dam, French Guiana - Lab288 P1 (version 2) (version 2) | ecosystem: Host-associated > Arthropoda: Insects >...
CCCAGTGGTCTCTTTCCCTCCGGTTTCCCCACCAAGACCCTATACGCCCCCCTCTCCTCCCCCATATGCGCCACATGCCCTGCCCATCTCATTCTTCTCGATTTTATCACCCGCACAATATTGAGTGAGGAGTATGTTAAACTAAGATGCAATATACAACACGCAGGTACAAATAGTACACTTCATGTTACTGGCTGTAACTTTCCCTGCTATGTGAACATAACTGATGTCTTGAGAGACAAGAGAATGCCATATCTGTGTTGCAAAATAGTTTATGCTTAAAGGACCCTACAAGCTATGATTTCATCTAGTCACATTTATTATTTCCCACATTTTTTTTTGGGGGGGGGGCGGGGGGGCTCAGTGCACAGTGCAAATTCCAGTTTGCTTGTAAATTTCATCTTTTTAGCCTGACTTTGAAGTATAAAGCTGTCTATTGTCACTGTCTACTTACCATTTACACATACAAGGAGAAAATACTGAACAGATTTGCATGTAGGTGCTATCAGCAGCCCTCACTAAACTTACTTTGCAAAGAAAAATGCAAAACTGCGAAAGTAATACCTCTACATAAAAAATGGGATAATGAAACCATTCAAAATTATAGATCTCCATCTCTCCTATCAGCTGTTTAAAAAATATCAGAATATAATGAAAAACAGATTTGCTGCTTTTATGACAAAAAACAGCATTTCAACAGAAACACATATTGGTTTCAGAGGGAAAGGTGAACTTCAAGAGCAATACATGAATTTCAGGAAAGTATCCAACAGTATTTCTTAAGGTTCTTTTCAATGTTCCAAATATTTTGTCTCCTTTAACTTTCAGACCATTACAAGAAGCAAATACATGAGGCAAGGTTTACTTAATGTTTCCTTCAGACATTTCAGTTACCCTGTTTTCTGGTTACTGCATATTTAATAAAAATGATTGCAGAAAACTATCTCTTAACTAAATGATTACTAAGCCATTATTGAGTTTTGTAACTAAATTATATACTGCACCAATGATATCTATTATCTGCCAGATAAATAAACTGTGATTCACAGTACTGTTGCATTTTAATTATAATGATATTATGGTCTTCTGCAATGTGATGATGTGTAATTTGGTAGACAGGTGCCAATGCATCAGGAAAACCTATTGCCTTCATTCTCAGTGCATAAGGTGGAGCCCGCAGGTTCCTCCAAAACACTGGTACCTGAACAAGGGAATAAATTCCACATCATAAACTTAGTATGCACTGCCACGAGAACCTAAATTCCCATACAAAGGTGAAACAATCCACAAGTAGTCAAATTACAAATTTGCAAATGACTACCATATTGAAAAACATGAAGTTTAGAGGGGTTCCATAAGAATTAAGTATTACACCTGCCCAGCAAGTAATAATGATGGCCCAGTATAGCAACATTAAGCAACAGGGACAGACAAGGGAAACATCACTCTTCTGGGACATTACATAATGTAGATTGGTAGTTACCTACATTTTGGGATGACCTGTTGGTCCCATTTTCCAGTGTTGGGTTAAGCAATCAAATTCTTCTTGGACTGATTGACTCTAAAAGATAGGACTGACAGGTTGTACCAAAATGTCAGTAACTACCTTACAATCTATGCCACATAACCAAGAAGAGTGATGATCTCATCTACATCGCAGCAGAACCCTGAAACATGCAGGGAGGGACTAACCATTCCTCAGGTTAAGCAACAGTGTAACAGATCTGATGTGGGAACAGGAATGCTGAATATGACACAGACCTCTTGTGTTCCAAAGGGTTGGTAACATGGATATGATACATATGTATATCCCTGACTTATAACCATTAGCCATACCCTACAAAGAACCTGATAATGGAGACACAGCAGGTCCACAAGACGCTAGTTTTTAACACTGCTGTGGTGCAGCTGTTAGGATTTAGAAGATTAACAATGAAAGCTTCAAATGTTACATAAATAACTGCAATGTTTTCTTTTCAGACATGCTTTTTAACCAAATTAAACATTCTACAAAACAAGAGATCAGTTGTTTGTACTGTATTTTATGGTACGAAACTTCAAATAAATGACCACAGGAAGTAAAAGGGCAAGGGTTAGGTGTTAATGAAATGACATGTTTAGGCCTACTCAGAGGCCATCATCAGGTTTACAAAGTTCTAAGAGACTAAATAATGCTTGTGTGTGGCGAATGTTGAGATCTCATCATCAGGCCTATAAATTATATACGAGACAAACTGTGTGTGAGCAGGTAAGGCGGTGGACGTGTGTTGGCATGTGGTATCTTGGGTGGGAGTCATTCCCCTTGGGCACTGCCATTGTTGGTGTTGGGGGAAGGGTCCGGATGGCGCTTAGCAGGTCTATACGCCTCACACCTGTGGGAAAAGATAAAAAAACTATATGTGATGGGGGACAGTAGGTGTGTCATGATCCCTACCTGGGGTACCCTGAGCGGTACTTACGTGTGGTGTTGGAGATCCGTAGAATATACGTCTTGTTTGTTGGTTCTAGTGTTTGTCACTGTGGTGCTGGATACTGTGTGTAGTCCTGGCACATTCATGTATTGCATATGAAGATCACTGTAGAATAGGCGTCCTGTCTGTTTTTTTTTTTTAGTGCGTTAGTCACTGTGGTGCTGGATTCTACATGTAGCACGGACAGTCTTGTGCTGCATATTGGATCACTAACTGTATGCTGTCACTGCACTGTTATCATAGTACATGTTCTTGTCGGGTTTGCGTGTGCAGACTGGCCTCTGTTGTGTGGTTGTTATGCATTAACTTTGGAAGTAGTCTGTGTTGGAGTGATGGATACATGTGGCCATCTCAAGACAGGGTTGGGAGGGAGAGGGAGTGGTTTATGGCTGGTGGGGTTTCAAAAGTGTGTCGAAGATCTTGTTGGGGAAGATAGTTGAGTCACCGTTCAAGTGGTTGTTTTTGGTGTACTCTGCATAAATGTAGAATCGTTCAATGGTGTTTAAATGTGCTCCTTTGTTTTGTATTTGTAATATTTGCATATTGTTGTCGATGGGTCCGAAGGAGTGTGTGTGTGTTCTACGAGGTGTTTGGTGAAGTTGGACGATTCGTTAGCCGTTCTGAACGCATTCTTGTGTTCTTGGAACCGCGTGGCAAAGTTCTGGCCAGTCTGTCCCACATAAGCCTTACCGCAGTCGGGGCATGTCAACTTGTATACTCCTGATCATGAGTGTATGTCTGAAGTCTGTTGCATATGCATTCACGATTTTTGTATATTGTTGTTAGTCTGGAATGCAATCTTTATGTTGGTTTTCTTGAATAGGTTAGTGATGAACATGGTTTCTCTGCCCATGTAGGTGAATGTGGCCCATTTTTGTGTCGGGGTGTGTGTAATCTTCGTCTGTACTCTAGTTATGTCAGGAGGTGGTTGTAGGATGGGAGGGTTCTCGTGATGGATTGAGAAGACATTGTTGTACAGGATGTTCTGGATGGTGGTAACTTCTGTGCTGTAATCATCTTGTTGTAGGTTATAGGTGTATAGTCTGTTATAAAAGAATCTCACTGTGGCGTATTTGTGTTGGGTGGGGTGGTTAGGGGTGTATGGAATGATGGTGCCCGTGAATGTAGGTTTCCTGTATACGGCAATTCTCTAGTTTGTAGGGGTCCTATGGATGGTGATATGAAGGAAGTTTATCTGGTTGTTTGTCTCGCATTCCAATGTGAACTTCAGTGTCCGGTGTATTGTGTTGAAGTCTGTCAATATGTTCTGGGCGTCTGTGTGGTTGGTGTCGTAGGTGACCAATATGTCGTCAACATATCTGAAGTATTTTATGATCTAATGTTTGTCTGACAGGTTGGTATGTGAAGTTGTTCTAGGTGTTGTAAGAAACATTCTGCACATAGGCCGGATGTTGGGGCGCCCATGGCGAGTCCTTCATTTTGGATCAGGATTTCTCTATTGCTGGAGAAATAATTCTGTAGGGTGATGACATCATACCACTCTAGTAGTTCGTGTCGGATCTGGGGGTTTAGTTGTAGACTTTTTAATGTGCTGGAAATTATGTCTCTGGTTTCTTTCACTGGGACGTTCGTGTAAAGGTTAGCAATGTCGAGAGATGCCAGGCCGTAGTGGGGGAGAGTCAGGGTGTCTTTCAGCTTGTTTATTAGGTCTGTAGTATTTCTTATGTTGTGTGTGTTAGGAAGTGGGGCCAGCCGTTTAATTTCGCGTGTGAATAATCCAGCTAATTTGTGGGCTGGGGCATTTCTCCAGTTAACAACAGGTCTGATGGGGTGTTCTGGTTTGTGTATCTTGATGAGGCCTTTGATGGTCAGTGCTGAAGGTTTCATGTTTATGTATCTCCATCTTGCATCTTGTGGGATCAGAGTCTTGCTGTTGTTTATGCTATTTCTAACTTGAATTTGAAAGTTTTTTGTGGGGTCTTTTGATACCATTTTGAAATTGTTAGCTTGTATGAAATTTTGAATTTTGGCATCATATTGTTTAGTTGGCAGAACTACTACAGTTTCCTTTGTCGGCCCATGCTATCATGGCATCATTATTCTTGAGTTTGGTTTGTATGGATTTGATGGTTCTGCTCTCAGAGCGTGTGTTTTGTAAACCTGATGACGGCCTCCAAGTAGGCCGAAACATGTCGTTTCTTTAACACCTAACCAATAAACTAGTTGCGTTTTGACTTACTTTGCCCTTTTACTTCATTGTTACACACACAATGGTGATGCCTCAACTAAAGATGACCAGAGGATTTTCCAGCAAAGAATATCCTTAAAGTACATAATCCAATTTGTCCAGTGATGATCAAAAGACTTAACATGTCTCAACATGTTCTTATTTGTCTTGTGAGTACAAATGAAACACACATGTGAATTACAAAAATGATAAAGTTTATGTTATTTTGACTAAAAATATTAAAAATACAGGATGACAGTTCTTCAAATACTACTTTGATAAAAACACGTTACAAACTGACTCCTGACTGCATGTTAAACTTTGATGTGATTGCTGCTGCACTGTTGTGGAAGGGATAGCATTCAGACACAAGAACGTCAGTGGCTGACTGGCCAGCCACCCACCATCGTATGAATGAAATACAGCATGTGACACGTTCTTGGCTTCATATTACACACATGTTTTGGTAGTAAATTTATGGTCAAACTAAAAATTCAAACTTGAAGCAAATTCCACTTGTCTGAGGGTCACTAACAGTTCAAATTTCAAACTGCATATGTCAGCCTATTACTGAAAACAAAATCAGTACCTGTTTAACCCCTTTGTGCTAGAATTAAATGCCCATAGTGATGTGCATAAGACTGGAATTTAAATGCTCCCTGCATATGAAATGATACACGTATACAACATTCAAAGCTAAGTTGGTACTTTTATAGGTCACTTTTATTATGTTCAACACAAATGATATTTTGTATAATGCTTGACATATCCATAATTTCATCATCCACATCCAAACAGTCATACTCCTCCAAAATGCCTTTTCTTTCAGGTTCCCCAGATGGCAGATTACCTTTTGCAAGTTCAGTATCTTTCATTGATAACTCCACCACACAAACTTCAGAATCCAGAAATTGTTTGCATGGTTCTGTATCTTCATCTTTGTTTGCAAATGTATGTACATCACTTTTAAGTTTGAAACTATTGTCCAATTTGGTTTCATTACCTTTCTTTTGGTTCATATGTCCAACATCATGATCAACATTTTCACCCAATTTACTATAGAGATAATTAGATGTTATCTTTGGTTGTTTCTTTGTAGTTTTAGAACCTGACTGTTTTTGTCTTGCATCCTTCTGTGATGAATTCTTTGGGTTTCCTTTTCCAGCTTCAGAGTTGATATCCAAATTTCCCAGTGCTCTTTGGATCTTGGAAATATCGTCAGTGCTACTTACTGATTTCACAAAAGCACAAATATGGCTCTGCTTATTATAATTCTTGGACCCAACATTCTCCTTGCACTGGCAAGAACAAGTTGCCAGTTTCCTGTTTGTCATTTTGCCTGTAAATGTACAGAACACAAAAATCAGTTGACCGATACAATACTGTAATAGTAGGCAGTTACAATAAAGAAAAATTTATTTAAAAAAAAACTGTACGTAGTATTCTAACACATAAAAACCAAGTCTGTAAATTTAGACAAAACTTGGTATAAATGAATCAAAATTTTAGTAAAGCATCAATTTAAATAACTTCAGTCCTATCCCTTGTAAGCTATAAATTCATTAATCTACATCACAATGCTGGATTATTTTACATTTGTATACAGAAATACTTTATCCACCAAGTGATCAGAAAATATGTTCACTTTAACCATCTGCCATTATTCCAAACAGAATACATTTAAGAAACTAGATTTTTTTTTTCTTTGGGTGAATGTGTGGTGGAAATGGCATTACTAGGTCAGATTTTCTTCCAAGTACTTCAGTTCTCCAAGTGATACTTTGTCCACCACAAAACCTACAAGGATTAGCCTGGGAATGAAACCAGGCCTTAACATTGGGAGGCCAGCAAGTAACTGCCTCAGCCACGGCACAGCCACCTCATTTCTTCCAGATAGATAATATATTAAACACCACAAATTGACATTTGGTATTAGCAGTGCTACAGTGTCAATATTATGAATGAAGTGTAACATTGCTCACCCTTTCTGGACTTTGCCTCCTTCTCCTTCATATATTCCTCCACCAAGTCTGGATATGCAGTTCTAAACATTTCTTGAGGCTCAGTAGTAACTAACAAATCTTCCATGTGTTCCATACTACACAGAACACCATGATTATCTTTCCATCTAACTTCAAAACTTAGAACACCTTTCAGTACGCGTTTCTTAATAACTGCAATTGGCACAAATGGAAGTTCAGCTTGGTTTGAGATAATGGTGGCATTCTGGAGATTATGTAACTGCCACCTGGTTACCAGTGAAATAAACTTCTCCACAGCATACGATTGTGTCCAGCTAAGAAGTTTAACTGCGTATTTCTGTAAAATAAACTTTCAAAATTATTCAAATAAACTTAAAAACCCTAAAACAAAACATACTTCACTATTTATGTTATTGAAAGGGTTTTCATAAACCTGCCTTGATGCTCCCCAACTCATTCCTTTGACCCAAAAATAAAAACTGTACAATAATGTCAGTTACAAACCAATATGATTTAATTTTCATTTTATTTTTCCTACCCTAATTCTAGTACAAACATATTGTAACTCTGTGAGATTTGAGGTTCTCACAATGGTGACTATGAAGATTGCTTTATTGGATGTTATGCTATGTAATTTGGTACATACAAGGAACTAACATTTCACAGGAACATAATGCTTCCATCTTCTACTCTGACAATGGAAGCAGAAGTTCCTCTGAAATGTAAGCAGATTTGTATCAGACCACATGACATCACTTCACGATAGAGAAATGAACCAAATGTAGTTAAAGTAATAAAATCCAGTTGACTGAGGTGGGTGGGCCATCTAGTGCGAATGGATGACAATGAATTACCTAAAAAGATATTGTGGACAAACACTGGAGGTCAACGAGGATGTGGCCAACTGAAATCAAGATGGATTGATGGGGTAGAGAAAGACCCAAGGCAACTGGGTTGTAGAAATTGGCGGACAGAAGCCTGGGAAAGAGCTCGCTGGTGACATTTGCTTGACGAGGCCAAGGCCCACCCAGGGCTGTAGAGCTGATGATAATGGTGATGATATGACATCACTGCAGAGAAGACAGTATTCTTCATGTTGTAACTCATATTGTCAGTACTATGTGGCATTATGAAAATGAGAGAATACAAGGAAACTAGATATCTTTGACACAAACATCCTATTTTCAGTTTCATTAAATTACTATACAATCCAACAAAATAAAAACTGAGTTACATAACTCTGAGGGAATATTAAAAATTTCTCTCTTGCATAGTGTTACATAAAACCTTATGCTACACCACACAACAAAATGTCCGTTCAACAATACTCATAACCTTACATGAGAAGTGCCCACAAACACATACATACAGTAAAAGATAAAAAAAGGTAAAGTTCACCCTAGAACAGGCAATGAAGGCCCAGAGGAGGAGTAGATGTATAGCTCTACTCATTCTTTAACCTCAGCGCTAGATGGGGTGGGTGGTCAATGCCACACCCTGGCCACTTTACCCCCCGGAAAAGACCCAGAACCCATTGTATAGGGCTGGGTGGGCCCCAGGGCTCGTATGGAAGGGTGCAGAACATCTCGCCTCCACCAGGTTTGATCCCTGGACCATCCACCACATAGCAAGTCACTATACCAACTGTGCTATCCTGGCCCCTAAACCTATAGTACAAAACAGAAATAAAATTGAGATTTCAGGCCTTTGCTGTGATACAGTTAATATTTTCACCCTTCTGGGATTTTGCGTAGCATAAGGTAGTTTGTTACCTATGTTTTGGGACAGTCAACAGCACCTCACACAGAAATTTTAACACTGTTACAAGCTTAACAGAGGCCAAGTGTTCAAATGGATCTTTTGTGGTGTATGTCAAATAAAAGGTAAAGGTAAAGTGATCCTGTTACAGGCCCATTATGGCCCAGAGAGTGGGTAGAGGTATATCTCTACTCTTCCATGAGCGTGGCACTAGAAGGGGGTGAGTGGTCAGCAGCACGCCCCAGGCGCACTTTACCCCCGGGATAGACCCGACACCCATTGGTGTATTTCAAATACTGCTATAAAATACTAAGTATTACTTAATATAAAATAGGTAAAATGTCATGATGTGCCTACAAGTCACACATAATAACAGTGTCTCAAACTAAAAATAAAAGAAAGTGGGGTGGCCAGCACAGCTGTGAATAAGGAAAGGGAGAAAGAGAAATAACTCTCACCACCACAGTTTCAAGCTGTAACTATTGCCAATTTCAACTTTAATTTCAGATGTAATGCCAGTGCTTCAAAAGACTAAGTTTTTTGTAAGAAGGCAATGAAACCTTATGCAAAATGTACATAACATCCAACCCTGCAAACCAGTGGTTCTCAAAGGTCCAGTGAAAAGCCCAAAAGCAGCACATAAATTGTCCACAAGCTGACCTAAAATACCACAAAAACAAAAAATGTAGCTCAAACTCTGAAGCTTCCAATACAGTATTACCACATTAGTGCATCAATAACAGAGCATGATTCTGATTCTTGTTACACATTTATTCATTTATTCTTTGAAGGTTTAAATTCCTATCAGTTAAATGCAACTCTTTGCCATTAGTTCAAAAGTTGCTTATTCTTTTACTAAACTACCATGTCTTGTAAATTCCTTGCAGCAAAATGTGAGATGGGTAACCTCATAGCCAGTTCACAATATGTTAAAAAGAGTTTACACTCACAATAAAGCTGACAATTTCTGGCTTTTTCCAGGTGAAGTCAACTTTTGGCAGTGGCTGTCTATGCAAGAATTCATCAATCATGGCCTGGAATGGGAAGTCTTCATTTTGCAATGCCTTCTTCCTCATTTTGAGTTCTGCTATGATACTCTTTCTTTCTTCCCTGAAATATGAGCAGTTAAATTACCATCCATGGTATATTTATTTAACCATTATCATCTGTGAGTCACATTACCATAACCACATACCACCAATTCTGCTGGAATAACTGACCACAGGTCTCCTTGCAATTTGCATACATGCTTTAGGAAATAACAAGTAAAATGCATATACAATAACAGCAACATAAGGACAGTGAGAAGTTTGACTAGAGGAGAACAAGAGTTAGGACACAAACTTCACAGAGACAATTTCTTCTTCTTTCCAGATTCATATGACTCACATGTAGCGGCTATCAGCTGCTGTGGAACTGTCAGATGAACTCTTAGGGGGATACTGGAAACACCAAAAAAAAAAAGACAATGAAATCAAAACAATGTGACACATATGCTAAGGTGAAAGCAACCAGGCATATATTAGCAAATAAGCAAAAATCACCATCATAATGCAGACTTTTCATTAGAATATTTTGGCATGAACACCACATTTACCTAAGTATAAGAAGTTTTTCCTAATTCATCACCTTGTAGACAGGCACAAAGTTAAAGATGTTCCACATAGTATATTTCCTGAAAATTTTAAGGTTGCGAAGGAAGGTTGTCTTATATGCTGCTGTAATTAGTCTACATATGGCAGTACAAAGATATAAACAGTTCTTAATAATGATATCATTAATGGTCAAAACCCTCAAGTTAAAATCGGGTATGCAGCCCCATATGTGGAATTTAAATCCCCTGTTCTCTCATTCTCTCACGTTCTCACACATACATGCATGTATGCGCGCACACATTCACACACAACCTGTAACAGGACACAGTTTGTACAATGGACACTTATTGTCTCCATATGCACTTATATGAACTGACTGTATCTGTAAGGAAAACTAGTTGATTTTCAAGGGATATGTCTGGCCACAAAAAAAAAAAAGTGCTCTGTCTACACTCATCACACACACAAGAATTCACATTATTTTTACATCAAAACATAACAAAACACAATTTCACTTACACATTTTTCTGGCTCAGATGATTCATATCAGTAGTTTGAATGCAATCATGTTTGGTGCCACAGGCTTCACATCCTGACTTAGCATGTTTCTGTAGCTTCCCTGTGTGAGTGCACTTGCTGCATGTATTACCAATACTTAAATACTCAGCTTCCAAACATTCATAGCGAGGGTTTGTTCGCCACTGCTTCAGTCTGTAATGGATCATTAGAAAAAATGAGAACATATTCACTTTCCAAGTCATACTATTTCATCCTGAAGAGACAGCACAACCTATATAGTTACGAATTAAAGAACATGAATGTTCTCATGATCTTGTATAACATGTGAAAAATGCCTCAGTTTAATTTTATGGACATTCTGTATAGCTACCGATGAAATAAGTGTAACTTTAGATTCAGTTAAAGTTTCTGTCTGTGCTACATCCTGCAGAACAACATCCATCTCTCCAATACAGGACAAAAATAGCTGATGTCTTACACAGGAAGACCTACATGCAGTTCTGTACACACCTCAAGTGTAAACAGGTAAAGTTGCCTCTGTGCATTCCATGGAGGCACTGAGGGAATAAAGGCACAGTTCCATGTATTCTTTACCTTTGCACTATTTGGAGGTAAATGGTTGGCTTCACATGCCTGTCAAGTTATCCCCCTCAAAACAGCCCCCAGTACCTACTAAAGAGGTGGTTGGGTGAGTCCTAAAGCTAGGTGGGACAACTGGTTTAAACCTGTTAACATGGGTGTAAGTCAGCTGCATGCATTGTGAGTTGTGCATGAAGCATGGAGAATCTCATTTTGAATAATTTTTGTAAATTCTGTGAGTAACAAAGAAGTACACATCATATTGTAGTATACACTTTACTAACAAGTGAACTGGCTTTTGGGACACTATATGCAAATATGCAAAAACATTGGGTCAGTATATTGATAAAAATGACACATAGCACTGTTTACAGTTCCCAGTATAATGTTAAAAACAGCTGCCTACCTAGGCAGAACTTCATCATCTTCTAATCCTTCCAGAAATTTCAAAGCACTCTCCTTGCCCACTCCAAGGACACCTCCATCATTGTAATCACAACCACAAAGCAAGGACAATGCAATAAGTTTCACTCGACTGAGAGCCAGCTTTTCTTCGATGTCAGCTGTCTTATATTCTTCTACACTATAAGAAAATGATCCCTGGTGACTAATGCTGAAGTTACGGTATACTGTGCGAGCACCATACAAGAAGCAGTCTCCATCTTGTGTGATGCATCCATCAACCAACTGCAAAATATAAATAGTCACCTGACACAAACACTCAACACTGATCTAGAAGTCACCGAAACTAAATTTAATTACATTCTTGTTGCCTAAACCACATTTTCAGTTATTTAAATTTATCTTTTTAAACATGGCTCTTCAATCTTCATTTCCCAGTAACTGTTCTTTTGGAAACACATTTTGTAAGAATTCTGTATTCCATAATATGATGCTGTGTAGTCTGTTAAAAATTCAGAGACACTTCTGAGGAATGTCATTCTACATACCACAAACCAGAAAACAGTATTCCACATGTCACTGCTGTCACAACCTCAAATATCACTAAAGTTTTTAGAACACATTCCTCTACTTAATGATAATATCTGCAGGTAGCCTTTATTATCTATGGAAAGCTTTGTGCTGGATGGCCCTCTATCCAGTTGATCAAGCATTGGATTAATGTCACCAAAATATCCCATTATTTAGAGCCATACTACAGCATTTACAGCACAGTATTTTTCTCCACAAATTTATCAAGGTCTCAAGGTTTCCTGCTGTGAGCTATTTACAAATATTGCTCTTTGCTGCCACAACAGTACCACATTTCAGTCATGTCCTGTTCACGTGATCATTCTGTCAATATGCCATTCACACTTGTTCCTGCCCAACTAGCCTGATTATACTACTTGGTAAGAGCAGCATGCAGTATTAGCCTCAACATAGTATAATTTCTCTTTGTCATTATGATGGAAATTTTGAGGGCTCAAATAGATATTGAACCAAAGCAAGTGTGAAAATTTATCAGTATGTAGTAGCAATACTTATTCAATACAAATTTCTCTCAAAATACTTTCCCAATTTAAGGCAGGCACACTCAGTGAAACTGTAATTTCACAGCACCCCTAAAGGGCTATACTGTATAAAAGTAGTATTAAAAAGGGAAAAAACACACACACACAAAATCCAGCTTACCCCAGCTTCATCTAATTGAGCACAAAGGGCCTCAGCTTCACCAAAACTCTGAACACAAGGCACTCCCATGATTGTAAGTAAAACTTCACACTGAAAAGTTTGTCAGAAACAGAAATGCACATCATACTACAAATCTCAAACATTTCCCTGTTTATATATTTATTTTATTAGTTAGTACAGCAACAACTACATGCTGGGCAAGAAGAATGGGAGAGTGCAGAGATATCTCTTGACCACAGAGGCCAAGCAATCAAATATACAAAGCCATTCATACACATTACACATGCTCAACTATAAAGGTGGTGTACTAGGAATTTTATGCTATCTTGCTAAGGCTTCTGACTGTCTTAATCATAGCACATTAATGACTAGCTTATTACAGATACATGAAAACATAAATACATGGTGGAAACGTGTGAGAGATTCTCCCTATATCAATGAAAATATTTATTCTGACTGTGATACAGTTTGGTATTGACAGCCTGAAGAAGAGAATTTATTAATATGCTTCAGAATTTACTGCATACTTTTGTCTTTAGGTGGGCTCCTCTCCTGCTGCATATTAAAAAAAAACTGTAAGATATTAATTCAGTCTGTATGCTTCTTCTATTTGCAGATGGAAGGGCAAAAAACATGAGTATTGTACACAAATGTGAAGTAGTTATGAACTGACCGTCTCCACACAACTACAATGATGGACTTTACAACTGACAAGTATAAGAAAAAGTTCCACACCACCACCATGATAAAATACACAAAAATTTAAAAATACTTAAAAATATGGTAAATAAACATTTCATCACACAAGTATGACAAATTTACCTAGCTTTGTGCTACAAACAAACCTGCTTCAACATATTATCTAATCGGGAGCGACACCCTGTGTTTTTTCCCACTCTGGTGTGTGCACACAATTCAGCACTGTCTTCATCAGAAGAAGTGTTCTGTTTTCTATTCTTTCTCCTCTGCTGGACTCTCTGTGACATGGTATCATGTTTCAGGGAAGGGGCTGTGCCTTCCAATACAAAAACAGGTTTCGCACCCAACAGCAGAAGGCATGATGTACGGAAGAAGAGATTCCTGGAAAGTGTAATTATTGTTAGAGAACAAATACGTTGGTGTTTCCTGTATTAAGTAATTCTTAAGTCAACACTGCATCAACTACAAGGTGGTGCAGCATTTGAATATGAAGAATAAGACACCCAATAAACTGTAAGGAAAGCCTCCCATAAATCCAACCCCTCATCCATACCTCAGGGTATCATAGATTTGTACTCTACTTTACCCTGGGTCATGTGGGAGGTGGTAACAGTTGTGGAGGGTATACCCTGATGGGGGTTGCTGCAACACACACTGGCTAATGGGGCTCTGGTCTACCCAAGCAAAGGTGGAAGGTATCATGCCAAGGGCTGCATGGCAGTGGGGTAGAGACAGCAGTGTCACTAATGATCCCCTTGGGGAACCAGGCCACACCCCACTGTATGTAGGCCTTCCATCTGTGTGGGGCTCCATGGATGGTGACCTAATGTTTTTCCCCATTTGTAGGAGGGCTCCTTTTTGGGGACTCTGGCAGACATACAAGAATGAATGAGTAAATAGACCAGTGGTTCTGGTGACGGAGTATCCCTGTCCATGGGGACCCTGTTAGGGAACATGGAGGAGGCTCCCTGACCAGGGACTCTGAGGGAAAGATGAATTTTCGGGGGATGGGATGTAGAAGGTTCTGTGGACAAGTGTCTCCATAGGGGTCCTACTGGGGAACCTGGAGAGGGGGTCCAAATACAGGGAACTGTGAGAGATAGTGGGAGGAGGGCTCTGGAAATGGAGCATCTCTCTTTGCGGGAGAAGTTAGGGGAACCTGGAGGTGTGAAAGAAGGTTCTGGTGATGGACACCTCTTTCCATGGGGGCCTCACTGGGAAACCTGAAAGAGGGCTCACATGTCGGGGACTTATGTGTGGAAGAAGGTTCCAGGACAGGTGTTTCTCCATACAGGGGCCCCATTGGGGGACCTGGGGAGGGGGGGTCCATCTACCAGGAACATTGAGAGATGGATGAAGGGGGCTCTAGGAATGGGGCGTCTCTATCTGAAGAGGCTCACTGAGGAGGGCCTTGAGGGAGGGCTCCTTTACTGGGTACCCTGTGTTATGAAAGGAAGGCTCTGGGGATGGGTATCTCTCTTCATGGGGTTCCAACCTATGGGAGCTCTGTGAAGGGAACCTGGATAGAGGGCTCCCTTGCTGCGGACCCTGGAAGGTATGTAGAAAAGGCTCTGAAGATGGGCATTTCTTTCCACAGGGGCCCTGCTGGGGAACCTCGAAGGGGGCACATCTACCAGGGACTTTGAGAGAGGATGAAGGAAGCTCTAGGAATGGAGTGTTTCTCTCTGAAGAGGCTCAGTGTGGATGTCCTCTGAGGAGGGCTCCTTTACTGGGGAACCTGGAAGATATGTTAAGAAAGGCTCTGGATATGGGCAGCTCTCTCCATATGGGCCCTATTATGCATGAGGGGAATCTGGAATCAGGAGGGGTGGCTCGTATACGGGGGACTTTGAATGATGAATGAAGGAGGGCTCTAGGAATGGGGCATCTCTCTCTGAGGGAATTGCATGAGGGGGACCTGGAGGAAGGGCTCCTTTACTGGGGATCCCAAAAGATATGTTAAAGAGATATATCAAGAGAGACATAAAAATACCCTGTAAGTGGGTATTTCTCTCCATAGGAGCCCTGCTGGGGAACCTGGAGGGGATTTACTTGCTGGGACTTTTTGAGAGAAAAGGATAGTATATCTGGGTTCCTTTTGTGGACACAGAGGACATTAAAATTTTAAGTCTGGGGATCATCTGGAACTCTGGTAAAGGGACAGGCCTCTCTTGAGCTGATATCAGATTATGGGGCACAAGGGGCCTGTCTATAAGGCCTAGGTGCATCAGGACCATAAGGGCTTGAACCTAATGCAAATCTATCTATCTGTCTGTCTGTCTAACTGTCTGTCTGTCTATCTGTCTGTCTGTCTATCTATCTATCTATCTATCTATCTATTCATCCATCCATCTATCTATCTATCTGTGAGGAAACGACTAGGGAGCAGCATATTTTAATTTATTATCTTGGACTAAATCTCAAGGTAGACCTGAAGAGGAATCATGAAAAGGTCTTGGTGTCCGATAATTTCATATGCAACACTGGCCGAGCTAGCAACATACCTAGACCTCAGAAGCAATGATGTAATGTGAAATAGCAATATTTCTGTAATATAATCACAAGCAAACAGTAGTTTGAAAGCCACATAAATATTACAAATCAATGTGCCACTTGGAAAATTTCCCAGTAGTAGACAGAACCTTGTTTCACAGGGACTGCAATTTCAAAAAGCGTTTTATATGTAATGTCTGCTGCAAATTCTCAGACAAGATGAGCACATGTCATGAAAGCTCCATTGAGCATTTTGTATTGTGGGGAATTAGTATAATATTAATGCCTAATCATGAACCTTTATCTAGGTTATAATAAATGCTCTATGGCCTTAGATTCAATAATTTATTTCTTAATATTAAACTGCTATTAAACATTACGCAGAGGCATTTTATCAGTTTAAAAGAGGATAGCCTTAACCTATATCTATGCACCACCCATACCATGAATCCAGTGGTGCTGAGTTCCCCATGCAGCATTCTCAGAACAAAACCTTTTTTGTGGCAAAATGATGATGCAGTTCAATATATTGGCCATGTAATGGAAGTATGAGAGTGTGTGGGGGTAATACAATACCCAATGAGAAGGCCCATTCCCACTGGATAGAAATATGCATTACACCTCCAACCTTACTTCCCCTGCTATTCCTATATACCTCCTTCATAAAGATACTTAATGGGGTCATGGTCCCTCACCCTTCTTTGCACTATGTCAGGAGGAATTCCGCTTCCACCTCATAAGGAGCGAAGGGGGCCCTGCCCCTTCTCAATGCAAACCACCACCTACACCAAATTCTTACTTCCTACATATCAGGCCGCATCCTCCTTTAGCCTCACCCAGTCTGGAGAGGGAGGCTGCATTGTATTCCGACACGTTATAACAACTCCGATGCATAAGGGTAAACCCCGAAAACCTAACTTACATCGGCTTACTCCTTACTATTAAGTCTAACACTTATCTTTTTAACATCTATCTTGCAAATATAACATTTGGGTTACGTTCCCTTATCTTCGGTGACAGTTGGTTCAATTTGCTTTTACTCAGCAATGAAAGGTACTGTACCTCAAGTACATTCTAGGCTGATTGTGCTTTTCAACATTTTCACTATCACAGACCCAACAACTCAGGTCTACTGCTACTGTTTTATCATGTAAATCGTATAAAGATTTACGCTCACAAATGGGTGTCAAAATTGACCACAAATTTTTAACACCCATGACTTACAGAACTGCTTCTACACACCACAGTCAAACACACATATACGAAAACTTCCGCTTGTTCTCAAGCATTACAAAACGAAAAATGCACTTCACATCGCATACATTCAAATTCAAGCACTGCACTACAGCCATGGATTATATAGTCCAGTTGGCAGCGAGTGTGCTGTAAACTTTCGGCGCCACGGATGAGAGAAATTGTGCATTGAACTAAACACTACCTGATTCCTTCATAAGTATCATTATTGTGACTATTATTACAGATCCATGATTATTACTAATACTTAAAAAGCGTTTAAATGCGGGGTGTTAATTACGTATCGTCGCATCATTCAACTATTACTCTCATGCTATGTAGTAAAGAGACACTTTACATCTACACGCCACCATCTGTGGAAAAGTCTGTCTTAACCCACAGTTCATGGGTGAACTCTTAAAAAAGCTTTTGCCTCTCGTTATCAGTAACGTCCACAACCATCTATCAAACGCGTTTGAACCTTGGTTTGAACTACGGACTCTGAATTAAATAGACCTGGGTTAAAAAGGTTCGTTCTAAATTTCAGCACTATCTGCATGCTTGTTGTTACACAGGTTTTGGTCACTCAGTGAGGTTGTAGTTGTGCTTTAATGTAGTAATAGGAAATGCCATATATGACCGAATCTTCAGAATCTTTCATGTTAATCAGAGTTGATGATCCTAACCCTATAGAAGAAGTGCACAAGTGCACAACCGCACGACAAATTATAAGCCGCTGCGACATTTGCAGTTGTGAAATCTCCATGTATGACACCGTGTCGACTGGTAAATAGTTAGGAATTTTGGAACAAACTGTCGTATTACCAATCCACACGGTGTCGCATCCCAGAACGCAGATTTTCAAATTATAAGCCAATTTTCCAGTCCGGCTTTTTCTCTTCCACTCGAAGTCGGCGATGGAAAACATTTCACAATAGAAAATTAAAAAAAAAACTAAGACTACTATATTCTTATTTATGGAGAGTTACTGATGTAGAATTTACCCATATTATGATAATCAGTAGTTAACACTTTGGCAGCACACCTTTTATCGTGGTGGTAAAGAAAGAATATTTCGGATTGACGGGAACAGGGATATTTCGTTTTATTTTGGCGGATTTCCAGCGTACACCGTTGTCGTCATTGTCAGCAACTTAGTACTCGTGGAACAAAGTAGTATTCATCGCGTGATTTGAGAGTAAAGTAGGTGGGACGGTGGTAGTGTGATGTGTCTGATGTGGTGCATAGTAGTAACTCAGCAAGTGGTTACTTTAATTCACGTGGAGAACATTGGTTTTAATTAATTGCGATAGTATCTATTTTGCTGAACTGTAGCCAGGTTAGTGTAACACAAGTCCAATGGAAAGGAGTTTACATAAATTCTTGGACGACGTGTAAGTATATTTCCTCTACTTTACCATACACTGTATGAGAACTTACAAAAGCAGCGCGGTTTTATTTCTTCAGATCCGTAACAGACTTTCCTTTCTAGTGTTGGAATGAAGTAAGGCGTACGATTGCTTAATCTTCCATTTACTCTGTGCCCTGGTTTTTAAGAGCAAGATCGTTTTTGTTATACCAGTGCCACCACGCTCGAAAGTTTTCTGTTGTACTGCTGCCAGCAGAGAGAGAGAGAGAGAGAGAGTGAGAGTGAGGGAGAAAATTCCATTTATAAACTGAAATGAAAGCTAACCATGTTAAGCATTTTGTTTTTTGTGATATCCACACCATGCACTGTAAGTGCAACACAAATATGCCTACTGCTAATCTCACTAGTTATAAGCAAGGTGTGCGTTGTGTAGTAACCTTGTTTCTCTTCCATCTAACATTGCAGTCTGAAATCATGATGTATAAGTAATTAGGTTGTCTATTAGCTCACTTCATATACTGCATATATTTTTCCAACTGAAAGCTCATAAATAATGCACATATTATGCAATAATTTTTGAGACATTCACCTTACTATATTTTTGGCATGTAAAATGTAATATTCTTAAATACTGTTAATAGGTACACAAACCATGTATTTTATACTTGTGTGGTATTATATTTATACTGTGATCCTTTTTGCATCTTTGTACGCTAAACATCTGTGGAACATAAATAAATTCTAACTTCTGTTTCTCTAGTATCACTAATAATGCATTAGAAAACCCTTTACTCTGATATGCAGTATACATTTTCACTCTTGTGAGGGCAGACATGTAATGTATAGTGAGTTGAAGGAACTCATACTGACAGCTGCCTTGAGGTCACTCAAATTAGCGGTGTTTTTTTGGCCCATGTAGGGGAAGTGGAGAGACTGAGTGTGCCAGGGCAATTTTATTGGATTTTTTTGTCCCAGGTTACAATTGGGGGGTGGTAATTCCTGAAGAATAATGTATTGGTAGCTTATGAGCCAATTCAGTGTGAAGTTTAAAAATGCATGAGGGCAGGGATGTCCTTTAATTATAGTTCATATATTATAGTTCATATGATTTCACTCTAAATAATTTTTTTTCATGAAGCTTTATGGGCACCATGACTCTAATTTGGACTATTTGTTTAATAAAAATGAAAGGGAGATTCTTTACTGAGTTTTTCATACATTTGTCATTGCATGTAATTATTTCATTTGTGCATATATTTATTTCAGTTCCCAAGTCACTAGTGTTAAAGGTTGTCTCTTGGCTGATGAACAAGGATTATGTTTAGGGGGTAAGTAAAGTATTTCATAGTGAATTTTGTATTTATGGTAGATGAAGATACATTGTGGCAGGTGATTGTGACACTGTTTCAACTGCAGAGGTGTAACAGAGATTGAGGGAAGATGAACATGAATAATGAGTATATTAAGTTTTGAAAGAAGGCAGGAAGATAGATATAAAGTACAAAGACGTTGGTCTGGGCATGACTTGAACTGGGATCTGTCAAAAACCAGTATAAAATGTTACCAATTTACTATCCAGTTCTTTGGCAATTATCCATGGCATCTAAGTAGCATTTCTATACATTGTTTAAAAAGAATGTGGCTAAACAGTAAAGATAATAGGGGATGTTATCATAAGGTCTGCAGTACCTGACTTGAATCAGCATAAAATTTGGTGATGGGGAAAAAGGTGGTATACAAATGCACCTTTTTTTAAATAATTAAACTGTCATGAGCTTCAGTTTGGGGTTTACAATTTCAGCAAGAGGACGGATTTCACCACAGAGTTCTGGGGTGATTACTGCACTTGCACAACAAGCTGATTTGCTGGAACCTGGTAGCATGAAGCATCCAGTTGTAATCCTTGAAAATGATACAAGGTAGGAGTAGCAGTTTCTCTGTATCAGTTCACACATTCATAAAGAGCATAAATTTATGTTTTGGAGTATACAGTTTTCTGGAACAGTGTAAGTGAACTGCCTAATACAGAATCCAAAGGTTGGATGCTGTTAACACAAATGCAGGACCTGAGCAGTCATCTGCACTTTTTTCCCACTCCAGCATTGTTTTGGGGGAACATGCTTAAAATACTGATTTCTGATAATAACCTTAGGGTTTTTTTTCCCCTGAATCTGTAAGTGAATACCAAGATCATACTCTCCCTCACCGTTTGCCAGTTCTTTATTTTTAATCACCATGGAATATAATAAACACAATATGTAAATATTTTTTCTGTACATTTGACATTAGATTTTTTGTTCAGAATCTGTTGACCACATGTTTATATCACAGAGGATGCTGTATTTATTGGCATAATCATTGGGGGTGTGTCACATACCTTATTTTGAAGTGTTCTGCCTAAACCCGCTGATCTTTTACATGTATGATATTTAATACGGACTTGTTGCACAATGTTTTTATTAATTATTGCTCCAACATATATCAGTCTCAGATCTTGGCCATCTTCAGAGAGCTCATAATTTTTTTTGGTGTGTGCTGCTTATATGTCATCTTGTTTGGCAGAAGTGATAGTTTTAAATATTAAATATAGTTGTACAGAAAATGTACAATATTAAATCTGCTGATCTTTGTTACACAAGATAAATTTTATACAATCATTGCAGATACTTCAAAAACTTTTACGATAAGCGACATAAGATATATTGTATATGTTTACTGTTTTTAGACAGTGCTATATTCATGGAAATGGAAAAATTGTTACTGCCATCCAGAAGACTGCAGCCTCTTGAAGCAGGTGCATAGATTAAGTGCAAGGAACTTCTATGAATTGCAACCAAATGAGGTCAACCATTGTTGTCATTATATGTAGGATTTTCAGAATATAATGCTGCCGAGATCAGGCTTAGACCAGTTCAGTACACGGCATCATATAATGAAAACCCTGTACACAATTACTGAATATGCTGTGTATTTGTGATCATACTATTATATAATGCTACATTTATCTAATAATGAAATGATTTGCTTTGTGGTTCGCTCATTTTATCAAAGGTATAAATTATTCATATTTTTCTTGATCACATTTTGTGTCTTTAAGCTCAATTGTTTCTTCCATATATGTCAATAAAAGAATAATTGAATCTAATATTCATTTTGGAAAACATTTTATTTGGTTCTATGCAGATTGATACATTTTCAACGGTACATTCACAGTTGATAAAATTATTAACTTATTTCACAGCAAATATTATATCACATTTAACTCTGTCTTTTTTTCACGAATTGTTGAGCAGTAAAACTGTACAGTGAAAATTCCTTCACACACATATACACACATACAGAAACCAAAAAGGGATGAAGCTTTTGTATTCCTTGGCACAGTCTATATTTTTGTGTTTAATGAAGCTATAATCTATCCTTGAGAGCTGGGACAGGCAACATGGCCACTGCAACACTGTAACAAAATTTTTACAAGATGATTTGAGGGCTGAAGAAAAGATACATTAAACAAAACATCACCACTTTGATAAATGCTTCATGTGGCTCAAGTCATTGTGTAAGTATGTACTGTCAATTGTAAGAACTGCCAAAATTAATTCTAGTACTAAATGATCACCTTTTCCTGTGAGGTGGGGAAGTATGTAACCCTCAGCACATATTCTGGGAGCCAGATTAATCTTGTACTTGTGGGAAGAGATGATGAATAGGCTTGATTCACCTTCAGAACTTTTAAATTCTTTATTCTGGGACTAATTTGTAATATGAGAAAACAGCGTAATTTTTCAGCACAGAAATTGGGAAAAGCTGCAATTATGAGTTACTTATCTCATAACACACTTTCGTGTTAGAAGTTTTTAACACTAATCAGAGCACCTTGTAGTTTTCAGAGTTAGTCCACCCACAGTGGCATCTAGATCATGCAATACCACATAAGGGTTCTACAAATCAGGCAGGATGAAAAATGCACTTCCTGTAATTTGGTTACATTTTTTTTCTGTTGTTTCCCCATGAAAAGAAAAAGACACATTTACAGGCTAGTAAAACATTCAGACAAGCAAAGAAATTGGTAATAATCAATGTTGTGCAAAGGAACACTTAACCAAATTGAACAAATTACGTAGCATCAAAATGACACTGCTCTCGTGTTGTGCCATGCCAGAAATCTCTCTTCTCAACAGCAACAGTCTACTATGATGCTCAAATTGCACCTTTCCAGATATCTTTTATCCATTCTGGGGAACCCTTTCCTCCAGTTCATCTACTAAGATTTTCATAAGTTAGCTCAAATGTCAGTGTAAGAAATGAACCTTAAAATTCATTTCACAGCCTAAACTTTGATCATTATGAAACATATTCTATGCTAATCCAAGCTAATACTATACATGTACCATTGTAAACAGCCCACTGAACCATGATGCCCAGTTTCTTACACTTTTGTATTATTACTTCAGCCACTAATATGATGCCTATGGAGCAACAAATAATGAAAGAATCACAACAGTGAAACATGGGCATCCACTTACAGAAGCAGTGATACCAGCATAAGTTTATCTCATTTTTATATACATTTTGAACCATCATTCCAACTTGTATTCCAGTACAATATAAAAGCACAGGCAGACTAAAGAATGACCAGATTTCACCAGGATAAAACCAAATTGTAAATGATAAAGCAATCCACGTATCGACAGCAGGTGCGTAATGATTCAGTAACAAAGGCATGACTGGAGGAAAATAATAAAATACTTATTAAAGGAACAAGACGTCAGGGTATGCATTGAGATCAAGTGGCTCTGAATAGGGCCCAAAGTAAGCTCTTGGGAATAAGTTACAGAAAATGTTGGGTTCCATGACAAGCAGAATTTTTCTTGATCAGCTAAATAAATGTGACCTGAGTTCCTCAAGAACACTGTTCCATGGAGTAGATGAATTAGTTCATTAACCATTCACCCACACATCTGATCGATGCAAATCTTACTATACAAATTGGGAAAAGTACTTTTCTGTCATCAGGTTGTATCAACACAATCCCAACACATCTGTACACTTACGGTCTTTATATTTGGTGCTCTCTTGATGTAACAATTCCTTGGTAATGTTCACTTTTGCTAGGATTACAGGATGAATAAAATAAGAGTTATTTACCTTTCTATTCTTGCTTCAAAATTTGTGATTTGGATTTCCATTTCCTTATTGCCAAGCTAACCAGTTCACGTTCTTCATATGCCCATGCAACCAGGACAAAAAACAGACAGATTGCCCCAATTCCTATGTGTAATAACTTGAACCAGTCAAATAAAATTGCCTGCAAATTAAAACATTAATATGTTTTGGAGAGTGAAACAAATTTATGTCAACTTACATTTTCGTTTGATCATTTGTGTCCTAGCAATGTTACGAGGTTAATAAAAGAAGTGATGTACAGTACACTTAATGTCATGCATATAGTTCTGGGTGGTAGCCAAATGAGTTAATCTAACAGGGTATGGTACCGTTTTAAGAACCTTAACCTCTAATACTAATTTGTTACTGCACTTTTGGAACAGTTCTGATTATTGAGAAATCTTTCAACTTTTTACATACAGATTACACTTGCAAGCAGCAGTGTAGATAATTGTTCCCCACAGCAACTTGATAATTGGAGTTCCCCTACAACTAGTAGTGAAGTTATGCCTAGTTCTCATAACAGGTATCCAGCATACTGCCTTCTGTCAAAAGAATGGAATAGAGTCTGAAGAACCCATAAATTTTCATATTCTGTATGTTTGTGCACCCTCCCCTCCAACATCACAGCGCTGAAGGGTCTGCAGGAGTCTTCTGTATGCCATTGCCTGACAGAATAGGAAATGGGCGTATCTCACGAGACAGCAGCCACTACAAAACATTTGCACGGGGAACTGGTGTCAGAAGAGGATGCCTCTGGGCAATGAAGCTATGGAGTTTACAACCACAAGCAGGTGTGACACACTACACTACAATCTTTGGTTAAATTTGTCTTCACAAACAGTAATAAAACTACAACTGAAAAAATTTAAACATATGTTAACATTAATATGGTAATAAATTGTTACCCGTGTCAGACGACACATCCTGAATTTATTGAGTTTCTGAGGTTGTATATTGTCCATGTAGATAAGGTTTCATAGTCACTGAACACAGAAGCACAATTTTACATCATTTATTCCATTCATTATGATATATTACAGCCTTGGTAACATCAGTAAGTGTACCATTCCAAAATCTATGTATTTTTCTAGTACTTAGCTCCACATGTTTCAGCCTTGTCACCATCTTCAGGGAGCTAACACCAAACTTGTTTTAAAATATACGGCAATAAATAGTTCACAATAAATATAATTTGTTGTGATGTAAATAGTGCAGATTGTTGTTAAACTTGTTATATATATATAATATATAACATACTGCTGTTAATATGATGATAATATAACTGTTTTTTGCTATGATTAAAAGATGTATGTCTCCATTACAATTAGTTTTTGTTTACAAACATCTGTTCTTTATCCAAACTAGATTCTGTCCCCATATGTTGCACCTTGTTTGGTGTGTTCTGGGAGACTGGGAGTGGGGTTGCATGTCGCTGTAGGTATATCAATCGATATACATATGGCAAAACGTAGGAGCTAATAGAAAAAATATATAAATAGTGGAATTGTGCATTTGTTGGTGTGACCGAAGTTTTAATAGAAGTACAGTATTAAAAGCACCATGTTGCCATCAACAAATATATGTAATGGCATGCACACACTCTACCAGTAAATTTAATTATGAAGACAATATTTGCTGCAATTAAATAAGACGAACAAAACCAATGGTGCTCAACTTCTGTGATTACTATATTTGAAGACCACTGATAACTACCACTCAAGTAAGTGTGCTCTCCTTCTACCAGACACATCTCACATCATAGCAATTCACAAATATGTCATCTGTCCTTCCAACAAAGAAGCCTGTAGTTTACTTACGATGCTGTATCTAGACTACACAGTGTTTGTGACACGTAAATGAATATGTATTAAGAGAGTGGCAGAATGGTGACAGAGAAAAACCAAAGTACTCAGAGGAAGACCTGTCCTAGTGCCACTTTGTCCGCCACACAAACTGCTTTGGGACTGAATTCAGGTTTGAGTGGTGAGAAGCTGGTAATGAAGTGCCTACCTGTGGCTGGCCGAAAGGTATTCAACTGCTACACCACCTTCACAGATCACTTACACACACAAATACACAATTTTCAGGAATCTGATAGTGCGAGGATGGGATCCTGGTAGGGGATGAGATTTTCCACACCCATCTAGTCTGGTGCTGGGGGGGGTCTCTTTCCTGTGGGTAAAGCAGCTGGGGTGTGGCATTGACCACACACCTCAATATAGCATTGAAGTTAAAGAAAGATTAGAGCTATACCTCTACTATCCCTCTGGGCCTTCATGGCCTGTTCTAATGTGATTTTTTTTACCTCTTTTGTTTTATATTTACATTACCAGAAATTAAAGAAAAGGAACAGACAATGAACATGACTTTAAGATACTTACCTGTGATATCTGAGTGATGATAAATACAGATGCTAATGTGGTCAGAAAATAGGGGCCAGGAATGAGCCCAACAAGTGGCTTATACTCTGTGTCAAGGTACCGGATTTGAATGAATCTAACGCTGAAAATTAAACCAAACTATACGTTACCCATATGGGAAGTAATGAAGTATTAAGAAATCAATTTAATTATGATAAAATATTTACACAAATATAAGGTGATATTTTCTTAATTCATCATCTGAAGAATGGAGGGTCACCTTATGATCGTGGACAAATTTAAACATTTTCTGTACTGGTATTTCCCTGAAAACTGACAATGGTGAAGGAGGCCATCTTACATGTAGACCCATCTTATACTCTGGTACATATTTGATAGCCTTAATTTAAATACTGCTCAGAAGACATGTCTGCCATTTATTATCAGGACTACAGCAAGCATGGCGTAAATTCTGAGTGGGGGCTCAGAACATCGGTGGTGACTCTCCATTGTCATTCATCATACAAAATTATTGTCCAGCTCACCCTACACTCTTAGCCATGCTAATATCAGACATACACATTAGAGTACTGTGCTATTCTGTTCAATAAAATATTTTTCAGTTATGTACATACATTATACTATTTTCTACACTTAAGATTCTAAAATTTAGTGATTCCTTCAGTTGAGTATTTAATACACCAAACCTCACAGAAACATTCAATGGAAATGTAGCTGCAATCAGACACACATGACAGTAAAAGGGTCTGGAAGAAGGGCCTGAGGGTACCTGAAACAAACCCTCCTTTAACTATGTCACTGCACGTTACTGAATAGTATCTGAACTACCAAGTTATATAGTAACAAATATCAGTGAGCAATTTACAAGAATAATTAAATCCTGATGATGGCCCTGTGATGCCATAACATGTCACAAGTACGCTTGATGATAATACTACACTGTCTGTGAAATCCAAATATGGTTGTGTATGTAGATGGGTAGCAATCACTGACATAATGCTGTCCACAATGGCATGCTCAAATACAAATTACTAAAACATTTACTGGGATAAAACAAAAACTGCTATACCTGGCAATGGATAAAGCAGATAGTTCTATTAACTAGGAACTGACTAAGAGGACTGTTAGTAAATATTTTCATTGCAGTGTAAACCAACAATTTATTAAAAGTTAAATTGTGGCAGATCAGCCCTTACACATTTTAAAGCTATCAGTAGAGCGGTACCAGGTAAGTCCAAAACTGAAGTAAAGCAAAAAAAATGTACATTACCTATGTCCAATCCTAGCTGCCATGTTACAACAGTTGGCAACAATAAAGCCAACACCACCCAGTGCCTTTGTCAGCAACCATGAAACTACAAGGAATGATACTGACAATACTGCCATCACATAGTTATACCTGGAAATATCAGCACGAGGCACATTACAACATGGTCTATATTTAGAGACTACATTATGTTAAGACTTTACCATCCCAGAAACTTCAACAGAGAGGCTGGCTCGCGTTAATCTGAACATGGCACACGATAATCAATATACAAAGACACTGCACACCCACCAAGAGACAGCCAAGGCCACATTCATCAATCACTTGACTCTACCAACTAACCAGACTGGCTTATGTTCCATCCTGAGCCCCAGCCAGTTAGAGGTATATACTCGTATATTGGACAGCAGAGCATGGAGTTATCAGCAGTACACTGAAGATGCGGAGAGAGTCAGTCCTTGAACTGCTGGAGAATTTTTACACTTTGATGCAGTTGTCTGCCTGAGATTTTATTGAATTTTGTGGCCGTGAAAGCTTCAAGACATATAAATGAAAAATAAAGCTTTCCAATAGTTTTTCAAAAAACACAGACCCATTCAGATTCTAATAATATTAATAAAACAACATAGAGGAATATAAATTCTTTGTGTGCAATCCTTGTAATATTTTTGCATTGTACTACTACTGTATATTTTGTATTTTTTATGGCTTATTTCACATCCCACTATGACTTGCACTAAACTCTAATGAATGTAGAACAGTAAATACATATACACATTTGTGTGTACATATAGTGTTTCACTTGTTTATGAATAAGAAAAATGTGGTATTTATTCAGCAATCAATTTCAGAAGCTTCTTTACATTATGTACATTTCCACGTTATATATTTCCTTAAAGTAGCGATGATGTATAAAAAGAGTTACATTACACAAAAGCTAACTTGAGAGGCTGATAAAGTAACTCACTTATCAAGCTGAGCTGTGTTCATGGTTGCCAAAGCATAGCACTCAGTAATTCCATTAATGGCCAGCAGAAGAACAGCTAGGCAATGTGTCCGCATTAGTGTGGGGCCAGGACCAATGATGAGACTTTCACCACCATAGAGGTACAGCAAGAGATGTGAGTATGACTGGCCAAATACCACTATCACGAGCCCAACGCAAGTTATGCAGCGTAGCAATTGGTACAGCACATTAGCAGACTCTGCCATGTGTTTCTGTGAATGGAATTGGATGTGTCAACCATGTCTGCTGTCTGAAAGTTTGTAGATACAAACATTTTGATAAGAAAAAAAATCAACCTTTTGTGTCCCTCACTTTAATTTTTGGAGGCAATGAATGATGCCACAATAGCTAAGGAGGGTCTTCTTTTACTTGCAGGGGTGGTAGTAACTATGGCATCACCAGCTGAGTGTGATAGTGACGCTTATAACTGACCCTAGGGTGCTAACACAGCATTCAGATGGAGAAGCTGAAATAAATCCAGACACCTCAGCCCAGTATCTCAAGAAGTTACAGGAACATGAAGCAAACATAGTTTGATCAGCCTTGATGATGAAGTACAAATATTTATGTGCATGGAAATCAAATTACTTGTAATACGATCCTGAATGTGTTATTACACACAAGAAACATCTGAAGACAAACACTAGCAAACAATAAATGCAGACTGCATATATGCCAGCAACATTTCACTACATAAGGAAATGAATTACAGATAATGAAATGTAATGAAAATTGTCATGCACACAAACACACACACACATCCACATTCACAATGAAATTATCCTACAACCTTAAACTGTTACAAACTAGTATCATGTATCATTAAAGGAACCCGAGACTACATTTTTGCAAGGGATGTCTCCTTCAATATCACTGGCAAGTTAATAAAATACATTCAAAACCAGAAAAATAAAATAAAATAAAAACAAACAGTTTTTTTCCACACTGCAGAAGGTGATATCATACAACTGCCACAAAAACCACCAGGGAAAAACAGCTCTCTAGTGTAAGGTCATGAGGTTCAGGTCATAACAAGAGAATAAATAAAACAAACACTAACTGTTTCCTTAATATTGCAAAATGTGAAAATATCACAAAATGAAAAGGAAGAAACAAATGCAGGTAACATCAACAAGAAGAAATAGCTACACCTGGTTCTGCTCTTGTATTGTTGTATCTCTTGCAACCATTTGTGAGAAATAGAAGTATGCCGAGTCCTCTACTGGACGGAACAGGAAGCGGGCTGCCAGGGACCCCAAGTTGTTGACAATATCATATACACCCTGTTCGGAGAATGTTAGTACGGAGAAGAGTGTCATGATGTACCTCTCACCTTCTGTCAAAACCTGTTTCATGATGCCTTGCTTGAAGAAGCTCCATGTTAGCCTTGCAAGGTCATGGTTGATGCTTGGCTGTGGATAGAAACCGAAGCATCTTATCACCTCTTGTTGGGATAACCTCTACTCCCAGTTATGAGTTGGGCTTACACCCAAACATCACCTTCATGTTTCATAATGTTGTCTATTACCACGCATTTCTTTAAAATCACAGAAATTAACACTAACAATATACAATGCTTTTAGGGAGAAACTCCTAATTTTGAATAATTAAATCTCCTACATGTTAGGTCCCCCTTGAGTCATTATCAAGGAACTTCAAGTAATTACAAAGAGAAGCCTATAAAGAAAAAATAATGCACACCTCAACCAACTATTTATGCACAGGCAAATATAAAATGTAACTTTTAAATTGCAAAGTGGATTGACTTTAATTCTAGAAGATACAGACATAGATATTTTAATCAGCTTTTGGCCATTTTAACTTGCTATTAACTTTCAATATATTTAAATATGCATATGCAACAATGGTTTGTTGATACAGGCAACATTATTATCTATAGACACTTCTCTTTGTAATTAATTGAAGCTCCTTGATAATGGCCCAACAGGGCCAAAACATGTAAGAAATTATTTATACACAATTTGGGAATTCTTCCTAAAAGCAGTGTATTTTGTTGGTTTTAATATGTTTCATCACTTTGGTTTCTGCAAATAGCCCTAGCCATCCTTACCTCACACACTACATGCCACTAGCTTTGCCAAGATGCTCCAGAACAGGATGTTATAATGGACAGGTAAGGTGGATGTGGGTTGGTGACAGACTATTTACCTTCAGCTCATTATGGGTGTTTGCATCAAGGTCTATGAATTCTGAGGATGTAATGACACGTAGCTGTGTGCCTTGTAAGTCAACACTTGAAGGTAAGTGAAGTCCAGTTCATCCTCTTGATGTGTTCAGACAAATGCTAGTGTTCACAAAATACACTGGTAAAGCTACACAAACATGCAGAAATAATTGGCTGCCGACAGGTATGCTCAATTTTCCAAAATTTTTGGCAGTATATAGAGTATGTGTTTATACAATAGTAATGGTATGATAAAACCATGTCATTTTTTGCAATAAATGTAAATTTGCTTTCATAGTTCAGAAGTTCACACAGGTATAAAAAATAAGGCCACAAACATACCTGATCTTCTATCACTGCTGGAAGGAAATCCATTAAAGATTCAAATGGGAAATCATCCTCAAGTTCTGTGATTGAGTCTCTACGAACAAACCTCAGATTCACTGGGGGCTTTCCATTTGAATGTGTCTTCTGTGCAGCACGTTTCTTCTTTAAGTTGGAGATATAGTAATAAAAATATGCATAGTGCACCAGCGTGTACACACATGCTGATAGTACCTGCATCAAAGGATTTCATCACACTGTATATGAGTGTAACCACAACTTTCAGATCATAGTATGTGTATATACATTACACATGCTGTATCACATTTCTTTAAGCCATATGATACTATGGAGACACTGTTATTTAATAAGAAATTAATTAAATAAATGTGGAGATCATATAGCAAAGAACAACTCTTTATTTGGCATTGCTGGTATTGAGAATCAGAAATTTGTGAGACATCACAGAAAAATGCCGCATGAGAGATGACTGGATACATATGTAGTAGGATGGCTTTATAACGTACCTTTCGGATATAGTGTGTGGCAACGTGTACTGGAATAAGCCATATAAAAATCGGGTTCTGAAAGCTGGTACTTCATTTCTTTATTAAAATATTACAAAACAAGGCCAGTGCAACAATGAAATACCATGAGAAGAATCAATGGGTGAACAAAATCATATGAAATTGTAGTATTTTTCATAATAAATTGTAAATATTGCAAGGGGTAAATACAATGTGAATAAATGAAACTTATCCAGTAACTACGTAGAATTATATTATACATTACATTTCAATTTCAGAAACAGACTGGTTGCATGCTGTGATCTTAAAACATAAAGTGTGCTTAACTGGAAATACAACTACGAATAAAATGATTACAAATCATGAAGAAAAACTGCACAAAATATGTTTCTCAGTGGGTTACTTTATATGAAAAAGTTTCCAAACCAATTTTAAGGGCAGTACATAAAGATGTACTTACAGGAATAAAAGCAATACATAACAACTGACCTAATTGCAATTTCTTATACAAATATACAAAGACAGTAGTATAGTATCTTTGGGGTTGGGGGTTAAGAAACGTATAAAAAATATTACTGTTTTAACTCAGCTAGTGGAGGAAAATTTTAATTTTTCTCTTTATTTTACTTACTAAGTTACACACATATATATTAACAGCTTTACTTTCTGTCACATAATAGGCACAAACTCTTAATGATATTATTATAGTAATTTTACACCAACATGTTACAACACTAATGGGTCATCATCAAGCTAAATACATTAGTAATACTAAACACTTAAGAAGCTATACAATAGTATCCTAAACTGACATACTGATTTTTACAATTATGTTGTTTCATTTTTATACATGTTAAAATAAATATAGTTAATTTAATGGATAGGTGGTGTCTTATAGTTGGATGGAGCAAGTCAGGATGTTCTGTTGTTTGTATATCTCAATATACAGTTGTAAGTATGGCCATTCAATTTCTGAGGAGATGGTTATAACCTCAACTCAGGCCAATTACAGATTTCATGCAATACAAGACTGCAAGATTTACTACTACTACTACTACTACTACAACAACTGACGCTACTGTTAGTTTGTCACTGTTGCCAGTAGTCACAGTAATAATAATGTATAATACATGAATTAAATGATCCAGAACCCATGACTGCATTAACCAAAGAATGACTACTAAATTCCATCAAGTGCCAATGTCCAGTCACTCAACGACATAATCTGTTACAAGACAAGAGACAACAAACAAACAAACAAACAAACGACCTAAATGCAATGATATATAAATTTCATGTTTCCTTACCTGGGCAATAGAGAATGCTACAACTGCTTGATGTGGGCGATAAATGATGAGTGGGGTGAATGTTGCTGTTCGAACAAATACATGTATTGTATCTAAAACCACCTGAAACAGCATACCTCATTAGACTGTCAAGAAAAAACAAAAATTCTGAAGTTGTGAATAAAATTAACATTACTGTGTGCTCTGATAAATGCATAAATAACTCCATCTGTATACAAAATCTGATCATCACTGTTATACTAGAACATGCATCTAACCCTTAACAGCTGTGAAATGTACCTCTTCAGAGATGAAAGGGTAAATGCTGTCCTGTACAGGTGCAGACACAGGCATTTAAAAATGAAAATAACTTCAGCTGTCAGTGGCTACATTGTAATTTAAAGTCTTGACAATAATTATTAATTACCAACTTGCCATTACCTTGAACCTAACAAAAAGAAATGCTTGAGATACTAGGTACACCGGTTCGGTGAACATCTCAATCACACAACTCAGACAAACTGCCCATACTCCCAGTGTGTAATGCTGAGTTATGTCTGTGCTTGGTGGTGTCAGAACATTCAGCCAGATGTAACCAAATACAAAACTGAAGAATTGGCACAATGGAACCCTGTAATTCACATCACACATTAAATAGGTATTATAGTTCACTACTCAATTATTACATGTAACACAATATAACTTTAATTATCAGGAAAATATGTATATAGAATGTGTTTAACTTTGTGCTTGATAAGGTGGCCTCCCATTTTTCCAGGAAAAATGCTCAAATTATACTTGAGTACTTTAAACAGGGTATCTAATTAGGATACATGATGTGTCCACTGAGACAAACATGTAAAAAATGAAATGGGTGGGATTTGACAGGACATATTTTGGCATTTGACTGGAAGGATTCAAGAAAACTATACAATACATATGTTTCTCACATCAGCCATCTTGGTATGTATATGATACAGGTAAACGTAACACTGTCAAGAGGCCAACAGCAATGACAAGGTGAAATTATACAATAAAAAAACTGCAAGTGCTACCAAGTTATGTACAGTTCTAAAGTTAATTACCCACTGCATTAACAAGGTATTCAAAATGTTGATCTCAAGAGACAATAAGAACTATGAAAACAAGCTGGTTAAATTGTTCAGAGTCACAAACAATGCAAACATTTCATACTGAAGGCACCTGGGTTATATCATCTTATAACAGGTTAACTAGGAGCCAGTGTTCCTCCAAAACATTGGTACCCACCTACCAGACTACATAGTAACATAATCAAGACCATCACAGTACGAAATGTCACTGATGTGAGAATCTCATATACTGCAGAAACTATTTTGTGGCTTACTTTTCAATATTTACAGACCTTCAGTTCCTGATAATTATTATATTACCACTTCTATCTCATTTGAGAAGTTTTATTACCATGTCTATCTCATTTGAGAAGTCACTGCTATTTCAATGCTAAGAATACATGCTCAACACACCCATTTGCCTGAGTATAGTATTCAAAGAAACCTCAAGGTGGCATCTCACTCATATAATGTAAAAGTCACAGCAGACCCTGCTGCATATTCTTTACTTTACAATCATTTTTGATTTATGAAGTACTGTTTACAACATTGCATTCTAATGTCTAAACAAAGTCCACATGAACATTACATCCATAGGAAAGGAATAAAAACAAAGAACACGTAAAAAACCTCAATATGCAGAATGCCTTTACAATAATCCTGCGTAAGTAAACTGCTCTATGATATTTTAATAACTTACGTCATCCAAATTAGGTTAATGACCTGAGCCCAATTGTGTTCTGTTGTCATGGTGAGACAAGCTCGTCTAAATGCTTCTCGGCTCAAGAATAATATAGTTGACTCCAGAAGAAGGAGACGAACATTCATCACACCCACTACCGATTGAGTAACATGCCTCAGTACAAAGGCGTGCAATCCAAATGTCACGAAACGAAAAATGACCTGATTATAGAAAGTAATAAAGGAAGTGTAAATCATGTGAACTTAATAATTAATTCCTTCATAACAAGAGCCTACCATACAATAAATATATACGAATAATGACAAAGTCCGTCACATAATATTTTGTACAGCAAAACTACTGGCACCATACTGTCCTGATTTGGTTACAACAGGGAATTTAAAATATACAACAAAAGTAAAAGTAAGAAGCATAAATTTCAAAATTAATACTGCAGTCCTCAAATGCAACCATAATGACATAAAGACTACGATTTAAGATACAGTTCATAATAATGGACATGTGTGAATGCCCATTTGTAAAACAGGTCACACAACACATCACAGTCATTACTGAGAATATAACAAACGTAATTATTTTGCTATTACTATCACCATTTATGCTGTAAATATCTGAATTACTTATGACACCCTTGGGGCAAGTCATCTTCCCTTTAATGTGTTCATACCTCTCACGCCTGCTAATTTTGGTAATTCAGTGACTTTGTAATTGAAAGCACTGTGACTCCATTGGAAGACATATGAAACTGAAACTTGGTGTGCTGATTCATGTGCACACTTTTCATCACTGTCAATCAAGCATGTTGCAGTGAAGTAATGACATAAAGAATTAATAATGATATCAAATAGTGCAGTCAGTAACTGACTGGTGTTCATATCCTACAAAGCAAATACTAAGAGAGTACTTCAATTAGGAAATGGTCACTTCAAAATCTTTCCCAAATTATCATTCACTAATTACCCTATCATCAAAGCTGTAAACTAAGGCATTGGCTGTGTTATAAAATAAACCAATCAAAATATGTATGGACAACACTTAGGATATACCATGAGCTAGACTTCGTTAACGAAAAAGTGGGGCAGATGAACGACTGCTGTCATCAGAAGCCGATAAAGTTTGGTTAAAAATCTGTGGTATTTATGGTTACGAATATCTTAAGTAAGTGTGAAACAACAGTCTCTCGCTTACACTTCAAGAGGAATGAGAACAAGCGACTTGTCCTCTTACAGACCGCATTTCGCCCACGAACGATTATTTTACATAATTTGTTTCGGGTGAGGTTCGTGCAAATTTAGTAACTCCCCATTATTAAACACGTAACCTGACGTGACGAAATGTATTCAGGAGGAATGGTACGCACTATGACAACGTTTAGCCATTTACTAGCACCACCCCCCTCCTAAGGAGAGTCAGAAGGAACAATAATTACTTCAGCACCTGGACACAATGCCAAAATAATTTATTCCAACCTACCTGAAATATAATGTTGAAGGACGCAGTTTGTAGACTGCTTTTAAGAAAATTTCTTGCCATTATTAAACCTGCTGATGCCTGTATCCTTGCTAAAAACCGATTACCATTTGCGTTTCTAGGTTAAAAGACCATCACTGATACGGAGTTTGGACACGTCATTAAAAACACTCCAACACATACCGACAACGAACATGTCCCATTCTGCACATGTGGTACGTGTCTTACTTCTCCATACGTTAACTACTGAGCGCCTAACCTCCACATCATCCGAAGTACTTTTCTTGATATTTGCACGACACATTAGACACTTTTAAACTTCATATACATTGTCAGTGTGCATGCTAATTTCAACCAAAATTAATGAATTATTACATTAATAAGCCGTATCACGATAAATCCTGCATTTGTTAAAACCAACACAATGCAAACACATACGACTCGACAGACCGGGTTCACACAGCTACTAAAAATACAGATTGAACATGTGTTCCCGTTTCGGATCAGCTGGTTTTACGCAATCGTCGTCCACAAAACTCGTGCTACATCCTTTGAAAATGTGACCGAAAAAGATTTTGTGTAGTAAGAACTGGTGTTGTGTAATTAATTAGATGGAGAACGAATCGAATCTACCAATGCTAACATCGTTGATTGTAAGTATGCCGGAATGCCTTGTGCCTCTTATATGTGAAACAGTTATGCGGGTCATACGATTTATTAGCTGTATACTCTGCGAGTTGAACCAGATGGTATCACATGATCATGTTGTTTTTTTCAGTGATATTCGATGCTATTCTTAGCAGAACTGCTGTACGTAGACTATGATGTGTATTTCCTACAGTGAATTATATCCAATGCTGTTTTGTTTATTATTAACTACCTAATGTAGAGGTTTCCTTCAGAAGTTACGCAACTGCCTGTTTGGAACCCCATGTTTCATTGCCGTTTGCGCAAAACCTGTCGTTGCATTCCGTTCTTGTATATTGAGATACAGCCTGTATTTTCAAAATGTACAAAAATGTACATTTGTATGTCAGTAACATACATTTTAATATTTTCGCCCGAATTACATCGAAGTCTCCCAAGTGGCCTGCTGTACTTAAGACTGTCATTATAATATTTATGCCCATGTTATTTATTTATCATTACATTCCAGAGATCCGTAATAGGTAGCAAAACCACTGGATGTAGAATTAGTCATCATACAACATGTAATGGTTCTGTATTATCATAATTACAGAACTAGTCATCGTGCGTACGTATGATTAGCTGTCAATTAAAATTATTACTTATATTGTATACATTAAAACATTCACATACATTTCCATTAAGTAGACGAAATGAATATATTTAATAAAATAATGTATACATACAAAAACATTTATAGAACCAACAGCAATCAAAATGTACAAATGATTTGAATGAAGTGGTTAATTAAAAAACTAAGACTATTAAATGTTATTATAGTTGAAATATTCATCTTGAAAATATGAAACATTCACATGCAATTTCATAAAGTAGATGAAATTAATATGATTAGTCAAATGATACATACGTGACAAACAACATATATCATACCCAACAACAGTCCAAAATATACAGTACAAATAATTTGAATAAAGTGGATGACAAGAAACCAAGACTTTAAAAATTTTTTACAGTTAAAATACTTGTCTAATGTATAAAATGAAAGCGAAGAATACCTTTCAGAGCTGATTTAATTGTTTTATGTTATAAGATACATTCTGTATTTGAGAAGGATAACAATTATACACCTTGATACCAAGATAGTGAGGTCCTTTTTGATAAGGTGTTAAATGTGGCAAAGGTTGAAAGAGGTTAGATTTGTTCCTAGCATTGATGCTGTGTATCTCAGAAGTTACATTAAATTGAGTTTTATTATTAACCATGAAAAGTACAAGCAACAATACATACTGAGATTGTAGTGGTAAAATTGTTAATACCTTAAAACTTAGCCTCTAGTTTGATCATCCATTATAGTTCTGATAATCCTCTTTTGCAACCTGAAAATATTATTACTGCATGAGGAATTTCCCCAAAATATTGAGCCATAATTCATAATAGGGAAAAAATATGAATAGATCAACTTCAGGTCTATAATGCATGCTGCAAGCCTGAAACTGATGTCACAGTTCAATTGATAACATGCCAGTTTTGTATTTGTGAGGTTAAGGATTCAAATGTTGACATGGAGACTTTATATAATGACAGTTTTTTTCTGTGAGTTATTTTTCAATCAAAGACATATTGCAGGATGGTACCATGAATTGGTTCCTTCTACATCATAATTTGGTATACACCAGTCATCCTGTAATCTGATGCAGTATGGGCTGAGTTTCTGTCAGCATTATTAAATGTAATATAAATGAATACATATATATTCTGTTCATCTTATGCTGTCTGTTGCAGTTGGTCAAAGAATATTTAATGGACAGTATAGATTATGAAATTCATTTTGCAGTTAATATTTAATTTCCTTAGCTTTCCAGGATCCAGATATATTCTTAAGTTTATGCGCTACCCACAGAATGAGAGACAGTTTTGAGACCCATGTAAAACCACACGTGTGCATATTTTAACATTTAATTGTGAACTAAAAGGCAGCAAGTATTTCCCCTAAGCCTTTGACCAATATCATATTCTTTCAACCATGCAAAGATAAAGCATTATGAACTGAGATTTGTTCAGAGTGATGTGGGTAATGCATAGAATTGTCTGTGCAAAGTAGTGTGCCTGGTCAACATGTGGATACTCTGCCTCATTTTCTGGGACAGTACACACTTGTCTGATTAGAACATATCCCAGTACACATATGAAGAAAATCTAACGAGTCGTACCGGCATTGGAGAATTACACATATGGACGTATAAAAGTCGCGAGATCAGTTGAAAAGTCTGTGAAGATTATGCTAATGCACTTCCATGGCAGGAATTACCAAGCTACTATAAAAAGTGCAAAAACTAGTTTGTGTTACCAACTTGTATGCCTTGCCTGAAATGTGAACTGAACAGGTTAGTCTTGTAAGTCCCACATGTATACAGGAAAATGATGTGGTTTGTAGATTGTCTCTTAAAACAAATAGTAGCATATGGACACATTGTTGAAAATGTACTGAAATGATTATAAATAAATTAATAATAAAATAACCCAACTTTTACCCCTCTGGAACCATGTAGGCAAGGTGCATGTGTTTGTGATATGTCCAGCCACATGGAACAAAATGCCATTGGATACCCCCCCTCCACCTTGATAGTTTTAAATAGTCTGTGATCAACTGTGCTGATGTTGCCATCATGTGAACTTGGAAGGTGGGCATAACATGTGCTACTGAAAATAGTGAAAGTTTTGTGTGTTGGTAATTGGAACGCTATGCAACATAAAGTCGTCTTTTTTTTTTTTTGGGGGGGGGGGGAAAGATGTAGCAAATTAAAAGCGGCGGATTGGGCGGA
>Ga0131853_10001683_pt1 | contig 39396 bp, 34 predicted proteins | sample TergutLab28metaG_FD_92764 | JGI IMG/M metagenome (GOLD analysis project Ga0131853, IMG submission 92764) | Labiotermes labralis P1 segment gut microbial communities from Petit-Saut dam, French Guiana - Lab288 P1 (version 2) (version 2) | ecosystem: Host-associated > Arthropoda: Insects >...
ACTGCACTCTTTTGGGCTATTATGCAGCAAGTAGTATTAACTCCTCGCTGACATTTCAGGACAACCAATTATTCCTATCTTCAGGGGTCCTCTGTGGGACTGATAGGTGGTCCCAAAATATTGGCAAGGAATTAACACTGCTCACTGCATAATAGCCCAGTAGAGCACTTTTCTGTGACATACCTTTCATACATAATTTCTGTGAATTAGCATAGTGACAGTACGTTGTGTGAATGTTGTAGTGCCCCTTAAGTGAACATTTTCATCAACTTTTCTTTCAAACTTGGGAAAACACAAACCTATGAATCATACATCCACAATTTGGTTGAGCATTTTGAGAATTCAGATTGCTCATTGTCAAGTTGGAGTTATGAAAATGTGGAGAAAGTTTATGAAGTCATCAATGGGGGGCAGCAACTGATGACTGTAACATTCTAAGCCTATTATAGGTACACGACGACCCCATTTAACCATGAAGGAAATCTGGTCCAATCACCATCTGATAAAGAGATGTTCTCTGGATCTTTGTCCCAAATGCTTGTAATACAGTGGTTTCACAACGTTATGTTAGCCCCAGAGTCTGTGCAGAGATGACTGGTTGCAGCTACTCTGTTCTAGACATTATTAGGGGTACCACATCACGGAAACAGCCCGTATATATAGAGCTACAGCATACTGATTCAGGTATTGTATATGGACAACCATGGAAACGTAACAAACACCTCCTACTCTCGCACTTCTATCCTTGCAAAATAAGATGTAAAAAATACTTCAATGTTATAGGGCGGTATTTGCGAAACTTTTTAGCCCGCAAACCCTTTTCGGCTTACGAAAAATAAAGGTTCTCACATCCTTGCTCATGTAATGAGTGTCCGGATGATAGGTAACCAAAATTAAAAAATTATGCCACAGAACCGACTTTAGACAGCGTATGTAACAATGCATTGCATAATATTTCCTTAATTAAACACTCGCTTTGGGGGTACAAGGGTTTCGTAAGTAGATATTCTAATGGCCATACGAATAAACACATCGCCAATGCAAGAAGTTCCGCGCGAAGTGTACCAGTAGATTTGTAACCTGCGCCACGCATAGCCAAACCACCATCGATTTACGAACTGCTACCCTCTAAGCAGTTATTGGTTGGATGGTAGACAGAAGGATGACGTTGTAGATTGTAATTGGCCATTACTTGAGATATGCCATTCCGTAACTACCAATCACTTTTTCACTATTCGGACGAGCTGGTCGTCAACAGTGCTTTAGTATGACGGCGAAATGCAGTGTATATCGTGAAGTGTTACAGTTATTCCAACATTATTTGTCGCGGCTAAGATTCATAAACTGTCCGAGTTCTAATTCTGACGTGTTACAATTATTCCGATATATTTCAGGGTTGAGATTCATAGACTGTCAGGGAGTAAAAAAACGTTGACTCGATTATGAGGACGGGTTTTATTATAGTGATATTTCTTGCTGCAGTTTTTGAAGTCAAAGTAACTTGTGATTCTTCCGAAAATGATCCTACGAGAGTCACAAAATCAGAAGAATTACAAGGAAAGGAGGAAACGGGGAACTCTCACGATTTCAAACCAACACACGAGTGGCAACATATCAAGGAAGGTAAGTTGGTGATAGCACGTTTAAATTCAATGCATGCCATAGAAAACATAGTCTCTTTCCAAGAACTTTTTATGTTTGCTGTTGCCACACCGTATAACTTGACTGATACACATTAGGGTATGCCGAAAATTAGTCAAAGTGTGGCGTCGCAAGTAATCACTGCTAGTCCTTGTTAAGTTCATTACTTTTTTTTCTGTGATTCATTAACCCTTTAAACGCCGAATTAAGTCCTATCTGCCATTTGCTAGCATTATTAGGAGCTCATCGTATTCTCCATGTTAGCAAGATAAGGGTTAATGTGTAAGCGCACAACTATTGAACCTGTATTTACTGCAGTTTGTAGTATTACATTTCTGTATATTTGGTTTTTTTTAATAGTAGAGAAATTCTGACACTTCAGCTGCCATACCTGAATTTAAAACAATCTCATTTCTTCGTGTATCACATACAACTGCACGAACTATTGAACTTTCCACTAGCACTATATGTGACTAAATGATGATAAAGGGATGGATGTATGTGCTCCTCGTCGTTCTTATGTTCGCTACGATTGGGGAGAGAGTACTAAGTGTGTGGTATTCCAAAACAGTTTCTGTGGTCCTGACTTACAGACATTTTGGTTAGACTCCTCTCTAATCTTAAAGCACATGATTGCAGGCCAGGCCATACCAAGAGGTCTCCATGTCAGGCTGAATCTTGAGACAGGGGAGAGGGAGGCCAAGCTGCTGGATGAAAATGAACACACTGACCTGACATTGGTCCTTGACGATGTGCAGGATAGGCAGGTCAGTCAGGAGGAGTTGCAGGCTGCACTGAAGAACTTACAAGAGGAAGAGAATACAGCCACCATTGAGGTACTGCAAAGAATGTCACTGAAAATTGTATAAAGTATATCCATCAACAACAGTATTATTTAAACCAACAGTATACAGGTAGAAAAGTTTGAATTACGGGTTCAGTGTTGGTCAGGAATAGAATATGAAACCTTGCATTGGCCTTGAATTAAGCAAGATTTGCATTACTTAGGAACATAAAACACAAGAACTAGTTGCTGGTGTTTTGAAAATCTGCATGCATTCATGAAGGTACTTTGGTTGACATTAAAGTTGTAGTCTTGTGTGCAGTGAGTACATGCAGAATGATCAGGCTAGTGTTTGTCAAAGAAACAGCAAGTTCAGGCTGTTGTGTTTTGTTCATTTCAACACAGTTCTTCAGGGAATTAACAGAAAAAGAGTTAGTATTTAGTTACTTCATGCAAGACTCTGCTACAGCTGCTGCACAACAAATTTCTTAATGATGGCTCTAGAAGAGTTGTTCAGTGACTGGTCAGCAAGTCACTGATTGTTGCCTCCTAGGTCTCCAAATGTCAATCTGCATGATTATTGTATAGACTTTATGTGTACAGCCCACATATTTTCCAAAGTGATGATATTCAAAGAAAAATTGCCACTATTTCAAGACAAGATCGATTGTGGGTTGAGAAATATTTTCATTAGGTGCAAAGCCTGAGTTCATTACTTGTATTCACTTTTATGAAATGAGGTAAGTTGAAGTGCAGAGAAAATCTGACACTCATTCTCTGGTAGTTGCAGGAATCCTATGTGATTATGCTTCTGTGGTGGTTGCAGTTCTTAGAAACATGATAAAAATTACTACCTTACAAGTACTAAAATGTATCCAATTGTAAAAGTACACTAGCTTTTTTTCTACTCTGGTGGACTGAAGGTTGTTGATAAAATGACTGGTGCGAGACAAGATGCAAAAATTTGAGGGTTGTTTGACCGTGCATCTTCAATGTGAAATAATGTGCAATTCCAACTTGATACAACAAGGTAATTTATTGATGTGTCCTTAGTTCAACATGTTTCGGGCGCATAAGCCCATCATAAGTTGCAGCATATGGTTTTCTGCACTGTAAAGAATGAGACAATATGAAGCATGTGTGTAGTGGCCGCACACTGTGTTATATAAGCATTTATCAGTGTGGTCTGTGGAGTATCGTATAGGGGTGTTTGTGCGGGAACGGGAGGTTTGTGCTCACCTGTTTGTGGGTGGGGGCGTGTTGTTATAGTGGGGGCTCATGGTGAAAGGTTATTAGGTGTAGGGGTTGTGTGTATGTTGTGTTCATGGTTTTGCATGGATCATGGGCATTTAGTGTGGTAGTTAGTTAGTGGCAAAGGATGTGTGGTGTGGTTAAAAATACTTAGTCGTGTTAAAAATTTTAAATAAATTTTACATACCGAGTTTGTAGATGGATGGAGGTCCTGAGAGCCACTGTGTAGGTTGTGTGTACGGTTTGGATGGTGCCATGTGACTGGCTTTGTCAAGATGGGGGATGGTAAGGGTCAGTGACCAATTCAAATGGGGTTCAGATCGCCTGGGCTTTGTTCGGGAATCAGTTTCTTTCCTTGGTGGAGGGACTGTATGTAGAGCTGTTCATAGGGGATTAGTGAAGAGGTATTGTTGATGGGTTTTAGCAGGTGCATTGTTTGGTTTATAGGTCAATATTCGTGTCGGTTTTGTAGTATGTGTAGGGCATAAGCTGACTGTGGGTTTTGTTCTTTATGTATCATGTATGTTCCTGATAACATAGCTTCAAGCTCTGGCTAGTCTGTCTTAAATATATCTGTTTACATATATTGCATGTCAGTGCGTAGACTCTGTTACTGGCATGTGGTGGGATTAGGGTTTTGGTGATGGGTCTTGTGAGTTGTAGAATTGTGTTGTTAGTTTTGAAGGCGATCTTCATTAGTTTGTTTGAAAATCACCAATATTTTCAAACAAACCTTTTACCTTTTACCTTTACTACTTGAACTAAGTGTACCACTTGAAATTATACTTAGACCATTCCATAGTTCAGTTTTTTTTTACTGGCCTTTTGCAGTGGAAGCCCAGGTTTCATTTCAGGCCATTGGGTGAGAGATTTCAGAGTTGCACTGATACAAGTGTGTCTCCAAATACTGTGTTTTTTCATATCAGTATTATTCCAATAATGCCTCATATTCATTAACTTGTCACCGAGGTGTTTCATCTTGGTCAGTCATAGCATTATTCAGCAAAAAAAATGTATACTTTGATTATATTAAGTAAAATTTAAAAAAGGTGTCAGTGCAGTGTTATGGCTGGGCACCAGTTACTCATCATCGGAAGGTTTGATGTGTGCTTTGATAAACTGCAACTTTTGAGTTTGTCCTGATTTGCAGTGTATATAAATATACAGGTTTTGGCAGGTTTGTTTTTGTAGTCCCATCATCAAATATATGTTGTCAACTGTCTTGGTACTATGTATTTTTCATGCTAACAAGTTATATGTCCTGTCATGATAGGGAACATTCTGAAAGTTTGATCATTTGTGTAAAAGGCTCCTTGAACCATAAAGCAAGGAATTTTTTTATGTGTATTTGTTAATCCAGTGATGACATAGTAATTTTATGTTACAGGACAGTGAACGTGAGTGGAAAAGTTTCCGTTCATATGAAACTCTGAAGAAAGACTTTGAAGCTCTTAATTTGACTGTTAAAACAGATCTAGAACTTCTAAATGAGCTAATGAATAGATTCAAATCAGGTGGTGATGACCAGAAACTTCTAAACGTCCTCACTGACTTGGAGTACTTGGTGCACCAGTTTGACAATGCTCAGCAGTTTGCACAGATGGGTGGGTAAGTTTACTTCTGTGATCTGCACTCTTGTATTCAATATGCTTAATTTATTAACTACCATCAATAGAACATAATATTATTTTAATATTATCAACCTATTCCTTTACTCCACCAAGTAGATAATTCCCCAAATATACCAACTAAATGCACAATTATGTTTATATAACAATATATATTTACCACATTCTTCCTACATGTTTCATTGTGCTATACACCATCATCAAGGAGGGCTACTCGTATTTCTACTCAAAAACATGAGTACCCCTCCCTGAAGATGGTGTGTAGCACACCGAGACATGTAGGAGGAATGTGGTAAATATATTGTTATATAAATATATATGTGTGTGTGTGTGTGTATGTGTGTGTGCGCATTTAGTTGGTGTATTTGAGGAGTTATCTACGAGAATGCATGGAACAGAAAACTTTAAAAAAAAAAAAGTATTAACATGCTTTAACCCTTTGAAGCTGAATGACTTCTAAAGTCATCGTGCAGTGAGCCGTTTAAGTTGCCAAACAACTTATAAAGACATCCCGAACAGTGTGTGGAAGTTTGGAGGAATTTTGTTCACTCCTATCTGATAAAATGTGGTGGCTTGCTATGCTGCAGGATCCTTGAAGGTTAGGCTTTCTTTGAGATGTCAGAATGTACCCCCTCCACCTCTTAAACCTCTCCACAAACCCCGATTTATAAGTCAACACAGTAACTGTGCATTTTGTCCCAGCTGACTAATATGGTTTAGACACTGATAGCTTTGTTTATACCTTGCACTGGTGATCACTGTGGGTTGAGATATCAACACTGGCCTGTGAAGCGAACTTTCTTTCTTGACCAGAAAGGTTGTCTGTGGTGTACTGTACCCATATAATTCAAACGAAACTAATGCTCAGAAATTGGAGATATCCACAAGAATCGATGTTGACAGCTACAGGAGGGCCCACAGACATGCCTCTTGTAGTGCTGGGGTACTCTGTAGGGGTTTTGGGGTAGTAACATGCAACACACAGCACAGCTGTCAATCTAGTAACAATGTCTTGGGCACCCTTGAATAGCTGAAATTTTATACAGTAGTCACATCATAGCTTTAGATCTGTTTTGCTGTCACTGTAGAAGATGTTCATATCTCAGTGGCATCAGGTTTCTGAAACTCTGCCAGTCATACAAAGGAAACTAAATAAGGCAGGCCATTGTAGTTGTTAGCAATGGCGGGAAAGAAAATACACCCACCAAGATTTCTGGCTCCTTCTGATGAGGAATTTGATTGAGGAAGCTGGAAAGAGCAAAGATCTCCCCACCCCCAGATTGGTTGGAAGACCAAGTGTGGGTGCAAAAAATGTTTTGCGACTCAAGAGTCTCCATAGCAAACACTGCCCAGTGAAATCATCAACCCAACTGCGAGGCCATCTGTGAACTTCTTGTGACCAAAGAAAGGGTACAGTGTATAAATGCGCCAGATGTGACGTGGGCCCATGCTTGGTGCCTCGTTTTGTGGTATATCATACCAAAGTAAATTTGTAATAAATCACTGTCTTTGTGAATACTGTGTGTCATGACAAAACTGTGATCCAAGGTGCCACAGACCTACAGCAACCAGAATTATGTGAGTAATGAACTGTTTACACCACATTTTTATAATGCATGCGATTCACAGACCTAAATTTATTATAAAAATAGGTAAACATTTTTTCCCAGATTAACCAAATTATAAGCATAGTGTGATATTTTATTTCATTAAATTTGAAGGAAAAGTTTATGAGATATGCTTTCTTTTCGAGTAAGCATTAAAATTTAAAAGCCCCAGTAAAAAATCTTGGAAGGATGCATTGTGCAGAGCGATTTAATTCTAGCATTAAAGGGTTAATATTCGATGCTGCAGTTGCTTTGACATTTGATTTTGTGGTTAAAATTCAGCAATGTAATGTAAAAGTTTTGTGGCTAAGATGTTGGCATGAACTTACAGGTTGATGGATGTGGTTCTTCCAAGCCTCAATTCCAGCTCCACACTTGTCAGATCTGAAGCAATCAGGCTGCTGGGCTCAGCAGCTCAGAGTAACATAGCAGTGCAGATTGCTGCACTAGAGAGTGGAAGTATAAATGCCCTGCTTCATGTGCTGGCTTTAGACCAAGATCCCACAGTTAGATCACGTGCATTGTATGCACTGTCTTGCCTTGTACGCAGGTTCCCAGCAGCTCAGATCAAGTTGTTGGCCAGTGGGGGACTGGAAGTGCTTGCCACACTTTTTCAGAATGAGGCACAGGACAATCTGAAGTTGCAGGTGAGGTAATCCCTCCAATTTGAATAGAGCTTCTGCAGAAAACTTGTGGCTTTTACTGTCTAGGTATAATAAAACCTGAGTGACACATGATGAGGGAACAGAAAAACTGGTAGTTCAGGCCGAAATGCACGTGAGGGCATTGTGGCATTTAACTAGTACCTGAACCTATTACTTGGTGGTGTACTTTCATATGCAGTTTTCATTAGTATGGATTTTAACACTTGTCACAGGGATTCACACTGAAACATTGCACAGTCTGATGCATATTAGAATCACAAACTTAATTATGTTTTACTTTGTTATGTAATGACAGGTGAAGGTAGTAACCCTTCTGCATGACCTTGTGCTGGAGATAAAGGAGACAGAAGAGGCATGGCAGAGTGTATCCCAGGGCACATCCAAATATGCTGAGTTGCAGGAGAAACGAAGGCAGTACAGAGCAGTAGGACTGATACCTCGCCTTGTGGAGCAAGGGTGGTGTACACACCTGCCACGCCTTCTTCATGCTTCGCCCAGTACTACTCAGCATGTAGCAAGGAGGGATGATCTAAGCTCTGCTCTGGAACAGGATCTTCCTGTACAACCAGTACACGATGTAATTGAAAAAGTGGTGGCTGCTATGTTAGCACTTGCAGATGTGTGTGTGGACAGGTTCGTATACATGTTCTCTGCCAAAAGAAAGAAAGAAAAAAAGGAAGTAAAAGCTACTAAAATATAAGACTGCACATAAAACTGTTAATCACCTGATAATAAAGAGTAACTCTGTAGAATAAGCTGCAAGGGATCTGGAAAGAAATATTTTCCCACATAGGCTGATTTGACAGTGACACGCCAGACTGCTGCTTTGGAGGCACTCTCTTCAAATCTTGACTGGCTTGTTAGTAATCCTGGCAGAGTTTTAACATTATACATTATTATTTAATGGTTCGCATTGTTTGTTCTGTATATTATGATAAAATGAAAAACTTGTGTAATGCCAACACATGCACTGTTCTATAATTTATCCATACTATCCTTCACATAGCTCCTACATGTTTTGGTGTTATCTCACCATCTTCAGGGAGCTGACACCAGTATTTATTTAAAACATTGAGCGAACGCTTGTGAGTGCGGTAATGAACCTTCAGGTTCCGTGAAATGAGGGGAATTTCTTGATTAGCTGCAAACCAGTTAGCTTCTCAAGAAGGACTCTGCACCATGGAGTAAGTAAGTAAGCAATAAAATAGTCCACACTCAGCGTACACATGTTGTGTGCAGAATTTAACAGTTTTTTATTAAAATGATACCCATAAATATAATGATGGTGAAGCAGTAATAGTAATTTAGTTTTGTTAAAATGGTTAAAAATTATATGTGTCTATGTTGTAATTATTTATTTGTGTACAAACTTCTGTTCTTCCTGGATCCAAATTGGATCCCATCCCTGTATGGTGTGTATTGTGTGGTGACAAAATGAAGTTCCATGACAGAAGCACTTTGAGACACACACTGTATGTCACGATAGTTACTTTTATTTATTTTGACATGAAACTTCTGTTCATATATCAGTATAAAAAGTATGTTGTATTGTCAACAATACAATGTATTTACGAATAATGTGTCTGTGTAAGTACAGATAAAATGATTTTTGGCCAAATTTATTATCTCTTTCCTTTGTGTTCCTGACACTATATTGGAAGCCGCATTGCAAAGGTACTGGACTAAATGTTGCTCATTGCTTATCTACATAGGTAAAACAACATTGTTATATTATCTAAGATTTGGCCAACAGCCAAATTGACATTTCACTAAAAAAGGACATAAAACCCCAGAGGATCTTGAATTGCTCGTTCATCAAATTTTACCTGGGTTACCTCCAGGTACCATATTTCCATTGGGTGAGCCTGCCTAGTAGAAAACCAATTAAATTCTGCTTGATTTAAACTCAGTTTTTTACACTTCATCTGTCACAGGTTTTACTTAGCATTAAACATTACAGGTAGCCCTTGTTCTGTGCCATATTTCTTTCCTCTAGTAAATGAGTGTACATCAAAAGGCATGAATTACATGTAATATTGCCATGAAAAAAATGTAGGGCTTAGGGGCAGTCATACCTGGGACAGCCTCTTTATATATGGCATATGTACACATCCTTATTACTCATATATTAGTATTGTGTTAATTATATTAATATGGACATAAACAATTAATATTCATTTATAGCCTGTGAAAGTGGAAAGGAACTGGAAACAACTTGTGTACACCTTATTTAAGTGCTAAATCAGGTAGCTTGAGGAAGCTGGTGGTGAAGAAGGGGGAGGGTGTCAGGTGGGTTAGATGACCAGGACGTAGGCAGTGGTGATGGTAGCCATGTTAGAGTGACAGGAGGCAAGGGTTCCTGTCTTAGAATTGTGTTTGATTTTTCAGAATTATCACAGTTTGTACATACAGTCTCTTTGCCAGGCCAAGCACTGCAGATGTTACCAATGCTTTCAAGCTTTTTTATTGGCACTACAAATTGCCTTTCAGTGTGTTTACTCAGGGTTGCACTATGGATGTGGTTATTTGTTTGTCATTCATTTTATGGTTTGGGGGGGGGGGGAAAGGAATAAATGAGGGTAAACAAATAGAAACAATGTCTGAATTAAAGATCAAGTGCATTGTGACTGATGTGAGTTTATACAATAAAATGTGGATGAATGTAACCAGAGACTACACACATATATACTATAAACAATATCACATGATAATTGTACTGAATAACTATTGAAAATTTTAATATACCAGGTATTCTAAAAATCACTTTCTCAGGGTGTGATTATTTTTACTTGCACTCAGCCTTTATTTGCAATGTCTGGCAACAATTTGAACAATCTTTCTCCTCTTCATCACTTTTTGGTGGTGGCTGGTTATAAATAAAGTAGCATTTCCATTCTATGCCAGTATAATCTTGGTATAGCAACTTTCAGGCTCTGTCCTTTGATTAAATGCTTTAAATGAACAGGATCTTTAACACAAAGTGCAGTTTCAGTTTTGATTATTAATGTAATACAAGTAAATCCAACACAGACAAATGGGTTAAACAAGTACCATTATAGAAGATTTTAATACAATCAGTTTTTAAATCAATCAGCATAACACATATCCATCCAGAACAAGGACACATCCAGCTGTAAGAAGATTTTAATCCCCATCATGTTTAGTATAGAACATAAACTAATGTGTATTCAGTTGTCAAGCTTTGTTAATTTACTGTAACTTGTGTGAGTGTTATCCCTGATGATGGTCCAGAGAGACTGAAACATGTCAGAATAATAATTAACTGGAGGTGCTATTTGCAGCCATATGTGTGTGGTTCATGATTATTGACAGAACTATAATTGAGTTATGTGTGGATCAGGACACATTTTAAGGTAATTACAAAACTGTTCTTAGATGCATCATCCCCGTTGTGTTTTATGTAAATTACAAGGGAGTGGGTATGTCAAAACACAACTGTCTTTGTATCCTGTTTATTAGGCTGACATGTTTCGGCCATTGTGGGCCATCTTCAGGTCACAAAAATGTATAATGAGGAGAAAGTATACAGTATAAGAACATAAGTTGTTATGCCAATTCTGAGCTTTCAACGAGATCTTGTTGTCTAGCTGTTATCTATATTGAAACTAATAATAAATTCATCAGGTAAAGTGGATAGAGAATAAAGTATATATACATGTTGTAAGTGATGTATGAGTAAAGTGCCCTGAGTTTAAAGTACATGTGTATGTTGTACACTTCGATTGCTGTGAAAAAAACTAAGTGGGTATAGTAGTGCTCGGTGGAAAGCTTGGGGTATCCCGAGTGTGTTCGTGGCATTGGTACAACACGAGACACTGCAGCCAGTTACACTCCGAGGTTCTGCGAACGAAAACTACCAGAATCGCTACTGCAAAGGACACCACCGCTACTAAAAGTAGCTATGACCAGAACACACCTGCACCGGATGCTGACGTCCTGTGCATAATTATTCTCCTCACACTGCAGAAACCCTCTCTGAATGGACTACTTCACCGACTGAGATCCAAATCACACCCAGCCCCTTCACTCCAGCTCATCCACAACAAACTCTACAGCCTGACAGACTAAGGATACTTAATCTAAAAGAATACTTCCACAATCATACATACAGCCAGCCTGAAACGTCCATGTAGCCGCCACGGACGTACCAACGCCACAAACACGCTTAGGATACCCCAAGCTTTCCACTGAGCGCTACTATCCCCACTTGGTTTTTTTCAAAGCAATTGAAGTGTACAACATACATATGCACTTTAAACTCAGGGCACTTTACTCATAAGACAACACCTACAACATGTATATACACTTTATTCTCTATCCACTTTACCTGATGAATATATTATTAGTTTCAATATAGATAACAGCTAGACAACGAGATCTCATTGAAAGCTCAGAATTGGCACGACAACTAATGTTCTTATACTGTATATTTTCCTCTCATATATTTTTGTGACCTGAAGATGGCCCACAGTGGCCGAAACATGTCGTCAGTCTAATAAATAGGATACAAAGACAGTTGTGTTTTGACGTACCCACTCCCTCCTAATTTACAAAGCTGTTGCCAGTATGAAACTAAAGGGTTTGTTTGCATCTTTCATGAGTAAGTGGAAAGCTTATTCTCATGCAGTTGCTGAAATACTGATGTAAGTACTGAAAGGAAGGCAGTGTTACTAGCATTAAAGAAACTTACATTCCTAGTAGTGGTGTAATGTGGGGAATTTTGTTCTGTATGTTACATCAGTTATGTCCTTCAGCATTTCTTCATTCACTGGATGTGCTGCAGGTTCCAAGATGCAAGAGATGCCATCATTAGACTTCAGCACTGGTACCAGGAACTTGCACTCCATGAGGAGCTGGAAGACAAGACTTACAACATTTCTGATGGGCACTTTTATTACACCGGCCTTGCACAGCAGGTAGCATCCCTGGCTGCAAGACTTGAACAGCATAAGGATGAGCTGTGATTGGGGCTACCATATTCTTAATTTGATGTGTATAGGTGTGTGTGTGTGTAGGCATGAGTGTGCTTAGGTGCACTTTTGCCCTTGCTGCAGCTTTTCATGTAGAGCTGGTTTGTTTGCTGTAATAAAAAAATTGAAATAATTTTATGACTCTTAAGCATCAACACATTCTTTATCCATTGTTTACTATATTTGTGTCCTCCGTTTCTTTCCATTGTTATTAAAGACAAGGTGGAAGACCCATAACTCAGTGGTGAATCCTGGTAGGGCATGTGTAGTAGAAAGGTGCACAACACATCATTGTATAATTCTGCTAGAACTAACCTCTATATCATGATTCGCCACTGTTATAAGCATGTGCTGTCAAAGTTAGCATGTGTTTCCATTGTTATGTAGGTATGCCTTTCAAACTGCATGCAAAGCAGTTTATGCCTCATCATTCATTAATAAACAGGTGCACATATCCTCTTGGTTACCATGTGAACAGCTGTTTTCCCATTACTGTGTCAATATACAATGGTAGCTAAGAAATTGAACAGGAGGATCCCACACTATTAAGCAACTACATAGAACAGAAGCCTGGTCAAGAAATTGCCTGCAGTTTATGAAAAAAGAAAGGTAATTACCATGTTTGCAACAGCCTACCACTTATGCCTATCCTGAACTCAACACATCCAGTTCATGCTCTCCCAGCCTATGTTAAGATTTGTTTTAATATTATCATTCCATCTACACCCAACTCTTTGAGGTTGCCTCTCCTTCCAGTTCGCATTTCTGTCGTTTATAATGTGCGCCGCATGCCCCACCCATCTTATCCTTGATTTTATCACCGTAAGAGTCCAAATCTTTAAGGTCATTGCATAATATTTCCAGGATCCTGTTAATTCCTTTCCTTTAGGTTCTGGCATTCTCAGCACCGTGTTTCTACCATTCTCTTCTACAGATCATACACGCCCTTCGCCCCTTTTTCTTTGATGAGCCAGCCTTCTTACCGACATTGAACAACAACGACCGCACTTATTGTCATTGCGCAGTTTGTGAACGTGCACAGGAAGTCGAAAAACGCTTGGGGTACGTGTTTCGTAGGTAATCCGTGATCTGCAGCAAAAAGTATAAATTTTACAAGTAGAGATCGTGAATGACTTGCTGGTAACTACAGATTATCTCGTGCTGGCAACGCTGCGAAGGGTTGGGGTCAGGAGGTCGCCGGTTCGAGTCCAATTCATCAATCGTAAAATAATAATAAAAACAAAACAGTTACTCGGCAGGCAGTGGGACTGTCGGCCGCAAGTCATGATGTAAACAAGTCAAGGCCGCACACTACTGTAAATAACCATAACTAACTTGTTCCTTGCGCAAGTGTGTAGTGCTTTCTGGACGTGAGTGTGTAGGCGTACTAGTACGTTCTGTTAGTACAGAGGTGCTTGACATCGAATGCATGCTTACTAACGTCTGCAGGAGGCAGTCTTTTTAATGGGGGTTTGGGCGTAAATTACATAAAAAAATCGCAAAAGTCAACAGAGACTCAACAACGTCGATTTAAGATCCCGCTGGCAGCAGTGCGAACAGTGTGACGCTTGTGGGGCACGTCGTCAGTATCTTAATAATACTGGTAGGTGTTGTACGTAGAACACATTGAAGTTTTGTAGGTATTTGAAAACTACTCAGACGTTGTAAGGTGTCGAATGTGCTGTCAGTTATTTGGTTAAATTAGCAAGGTTCACACATTACAAAAAAGTCTACTTCGTAGCCAAACGTTTCACTCTTGTAACATAATTTGATCGCAAAAATAACATCCTGGCGTTTTGCGATATGGAGGCGTTGAAGTATCAGTTACTGGTTACGTGTATAGGCAGTTACATAACATGTATCCGGTTTTATGTTCACCGGACACGTGATACTACTTTGAGTATGGATGTCGTTACAGACGTGGCAGACGATTTGAGTAAAGGTAGGACGGTGGAAGGGGTGAGCAATGCTTGGCATTATGAATGTCATGTGATTTCGTAGTGCGGAAGTAAGAATGTGAAGTGATGAAAATTGTGTTCCAGAGTTGCTGCAAATTCTCCTTCAAAAGGAAATACTGTTAATTTAAACTATTTAACGCACGAGTGTCGGAGTATACGACAGTGAATAGGGCCGCATTTATGAGTAGTGTGTTTTTGTTTGTGTAAAGAATGAATTCCATTGGCTTGTAATATGGCTTTACAGATAACAGATTTGTGATTTTTATTTGCGTTGTAAAATTGGTAAAATAAACATAGTTTCATGGAGTAGTATCCTTGAGAAGTTTATAGGACCTTACCTACCAACAAATTTCCCACATTTTATGAAGCCCAAAGATGCATTACCATGTTCCAAGAGCTTGCTGTATTCCTATCCATGGCCAGAGAAAGCTACCTCATATCTTCCCAGCTTATTTCACTAAGATCACATTTAATATTATCAAGTTATCTATACATAGACTTTCCCAGCGAGTTCTTTCCATGAGAGTTGTCCAACCAGAAACCGGCAAGAATATCAGTTTCTCCTGTTTGCCACATGCTCAGCCTAGCTTGAATTTCATCACCCTTATGAAATGGTTGGGGGAGTACATATCATGGCACTTCACATGCAGTTTTTTTCTGATCTGCTTCCTTCGTAGGTCCAGATATTTTCTAACATCCAAAATGATTCATATATGTACAAATAATTCTGTCTGCAGTTGATGATTTTTACTCCCTTTTACACACAAAATAGTACTCCTTTGTTGGTTTTGTACCAAGGATGCCTCACCAGACAAACTGCCTCACTAAATCAAAGTTATGGTTTGTTATTGCATCTGTTTTCCATGAATGTGGCATGACCTTCAAAGTTCTAAATGTCATGTCCCTTTGTTGTTGCATAAGGCTGTATCAAAGAATGTGTCCCAAGTTCAAGGTCCCATGTAACATTTAATTATATGCTGGGTTTTCACACTTCAGAGTTGTTAGGCCATCACCAAACACCCAAGCTGAAGATCCACACCTTGTCGGCTGTCCCAAACTACTTATTCAGTATATTTGCAGCTATCATCATGCCTGGAGGCTGTCTTCTCTACCTGCAACTTGAGCACTTGGTGACATGTTTCCATGTTTGGAAATAATGACCATGTCACAAATAACACACTCATCATGAAAATAAACATAATTACTTTCTTGAATTTTGAGATTTCCGTGATTTTCATATTTATTAATTTCACCAGCCAGCATAAGTTCTGATCTGAAGGAAAGCAGACTCTGTAAAGAACTAGTGTGTTATTCAAAATGTCAGAGAACGTCTGTAAACAAGATGTTTGGTCCTGAATATTCTACAGAGAGGAGTACAACACCCAAGAAAAGGTTCAAAAGCAGATGTTATCTCAGTATACCTGCCCCTTCTCTGAATGCCTGCAACGAACATGTTTGCATGCTTGCTGGTACTTTTACTCAACATACTTGTCTTCATTTTATTTCTAATAAAGTATGTAAATAGGATGTAAGGGAATTTTGATAGTACAGCATAAGAAAAGAATCAGCATACCATGTTGTTTGTTACAAAAATTTAAATTTTTTTGCATGATGTCCCAAGATTTTAGAGGAGTGTATTCCACTTTTAGTTCAGGCTTATACACCCTTTGCTTCTTAGCCTTCAGCACCAATCCCATTATGAATATTCATAAAATGTTTGTGTAGAATATAGGAGCAAAATCCTTACTGGATAAGTTTTTTTAAGTTGAATACAAATTAGTAATTTCATGTGATTGGCAACTTATCTCATGAAGTTCGCATTTCTGTGGTATAAAGTTAATTATTTCAAGACTGAAAACTATCACTGGTTGTAATGCTAATTTGTCTTACATGTAACAACCATTTGAAAACAAAAATTAATCTACTCTAAGACAAAGATTCACTTTATCAGAGAGCACAGTGTGGTTGCATTAGAAAAACCTGTCATTTGATGCTGCTTTATATAGAAACTGTCACTTTACAAGAGAACAAAGTTTTTAAATTTTCAGTATGGCAGTATGCTTACATATAGTAACCACAGAGCCTCAAAAGTTGAACTAAAATCGGTCCATTCTGTATGAACCTGATTTTCACTGTGTGTGTGTCGTCTTAGTAGGGCAGTATAGATCCTAGTTTGTACATAGATCAATGTCGGTATGTGTTCATCTGTTGAAAGTTTTGGCTGTCTTGTACAACCTGTACATTTTTAGTGTTTTTAAGTATTTTATTTGACAGTGTGTCATGGAAGGCTTAAACACATGACTTAAATCTACTAGCTACTTAAATCCACGCATCCTTAGTCACACACAAGGCTTGATGCAGATGCTGATCAAAGATATTTATGAATGTGTTTTAGGATAAGATCAGGAGAATGTGCAATGTAATTTTCAGTTTATTTTCTGCAGCTTACATTTGTAATGAATAATTATTTGTTGAATGTTTGGTACATCTTAATGAAGATGAAAATAAATTTGCCACCAATCTTTGTTTCATTGCATGTTGCAAATGGATGTGCATGTTTCTGGAATCCTGGTGTAATGAACCACTTGTGTCACTTGACTAAGAGCTGTGAATCGAAGTACATAGCCATTAAGTTAGATGTGATAATGCGTGGATAATAAAAGGACCATACATGAAGATGAATCAGTGTATATCTGAATGCCTGGAAGACATGCTTAAAAGTGTAATTATGTTTGCAAATGGCTCATGAAAGAAATTAAATTGAATGAAACATAATGTAGTAATACTCATAGAACAAAATTTCCATTAATGAATGTCTTTTGAAGTCTGCCCAAAAGACATAGAAGTGCAAATGAACTTATCAGTATGTTTTGTTAGAAATTGGTGAGGCTATACAGTGCACAAACAAAATTTCAATGAAAAGGCTGAATGGAAATTGGGGTCTAGCACAACTAACATTTGCTGCAAGGAAAGGCCAAGGTATTCAGATGGTTCTAAGGTTTGGGGAATCTTTTCTCTATATATTGTCCAATTTATGTGTGTCTCTACAAGATGAATGGGCAAGATATGTGGGATCCATAGGTGAAACTGGTGATTATAACACAGGGTACTCGCCATTTGCAGTTGCAGTATGAAGACACACTTTGCCCCTGAAATGTAAAGTGTTGTTTTGATCAAACAATCCCTAATATCCAATGATAGTATTCCCATAATGAAAATATTCTGTCACAGCATGCACCTATTTTTAAGCACATTATAAAATATTCAGTTTATATATTTTTTTGTGCCCTACAGAAATTGTTCTGTGCTGTTATGGTGTGATATCTTTCCATTATATCTTGAGGCTTAGAATGCAGCTGTACTACATGCTGGCAGGATTCATGGTTGTGATGAGAGCACAGTCCCGGTGTCTGACTGACATGCCAGGTGAGTAAAAATCAATGCATTATTTTAGTGAGCTCAGTCACACTGTCTCATGGTTCAGTTCTCTTGTCTGACTGACATACCAGGTAATTTCTAACCAGTGTGTTATGTGCTTGTGCTCAACCAGTTGTCACAACATGGTACCAAATACATTTCAACCAATGTTATTGGTTTGTATTAGATTTATGTTGTGCCTGATATGTAATGGGTCCATAAACCAGTGGTGTGGGTTATTTAGTTTCTTACCATGTAAGTGCAAACTGATGCTCTGAGTTTATGAGCTCTGACTTTTGTCACGAATGTAACAGTATCATTTGTCTTGGTTACAGAAGTGAAACCAGAACGGTACTTCATCTCTGAAGGGCGGATGCTGGACATAAGGCTGGAGGTGTCAGAACGTGTCACACACCGCCTGATCACAGCAATCTTCAAGCTATTCCTTCAGGAGGTGCTGGGATATCCATATGTTATCATGGTGGAGAAGGATGACCACTTCAACATCACCCACACAGTGCAGCAACTGAGTGGACCACTTACCGAGCGGGTGTGAGTGGCATATTTGAGGCTTTCAGTTACGTAACATGTGCCTGTTTCAGTGTTAGAGAGTTGCTGTGTTTCGCACTGTTGCAGGGTCCCATCATCAATGATTAACCTTGAAGTGTGGATACAAGCTGACACCAACCTCATTGAGTTCACAAATGCATATCACATAAAGGATTGTGGAACAATTGCACCTTCAGGCAGGTAAGTTGTTTGGGGCCAACTGGTAATTATACAGTTTGGACCTCCAGTATCACCCTCTTTTGTTTCAGGTTTGGTTGGTTTGTGCCATTATCATTGGCACAACTGGTACCAGGCATGGACCACTGGCACATATTTGCAGATGAGAGCACTGCAGGCTTGTTCAGTATGAGTGACAGGGATTTAAGCTATGTGCAAACATTCACAAGACACAATGCTACAGAAAAGTAAGTGCTGCTGGAGTTACAGAAGGAAGTAGTGATGTTGAAAGTTTGATTGAAACTTGGACCTATGCATTATGTTGGTTAGCAGGTTTTACTGTGAGGAGGATTTCTGCACCACAGGCCAGTTCACACCTTCCCACTGCAACACTTCATGTGCAGTCCTGCTGGCAGGCCATCCTGGTGAGTGTTGTCCTCTTTGAAATCCATCTGTCCTGTTTCTGACCATTCATCCTACAATGGCATGCCTAGACAAGCTGCAACACATGCCTTTTCGTTACAGTTTGGCTTGTTTACAGTGCTTTCCATTCACATTAAGACATTTTGTGCACAGTTCTGCTTCCCAGTAATAAGCATCATGTAATGTTTATTTAAACAAATTAGGCACTATCCTGTTATTTATAAATCATATTGTGATGTACATTTATACAATGGAGCTACTATTATGCTCCTCAGTAATTATTATCATTTTTTTTTGTGCGTTTAGACGACACGAGCTTTGTGGTGCAGCACATCCTGGAGATGAAACTGTTTGTGCAGGTAATGTGGGTAGGTCCAAACTTGAAGTGGCTTGCTGACTCTCTGACAACTCGCTACCTGAATGAGAAGGCAAACCGTTCTCTTGTGCTGCTCAGCTATATGCCAAACGCCATCACAATGTGGGGCAACAGCAAATTTATGACTGTTGCTTTCCCTCCGTGTGAGACTCTGCAGTCTTCTCAGAGTGTAGGCTGCAAATATGAGCTCCACCGTCTTGTGAAACTGGTGTGGTCACAACTAGAAGTTGGAGCCAAGCCAGCATATGAGGTAAAAGACAACTTTCTCAACATCTTGCATTGTGACTGGGTGCCTGCCTTCAGGTTAACCCTTGTCCTACTGGGGTGGGTATTTAAATTTTAGCACGTGGTTTATGAAGAGTGTGAATATTATTTGAAGAGAAGAAGATACAGTTATTGAATAAATGGTACCTTGTATGCAATGAAACAGAGATTTTGCAGTGTGTCTTAAAAGTGAGGTAAATTTCTTTTTTGCCTAAATATGTAAAGTTAATTTCTAGGGGTGTTGTGCACGAACACAGGTCTTTAAAAGGTTTATTGTTACAAAAATTCATCAAGAAATTTTAGTGGCTTATGTTGGTGTAAATGAATGGTTTTTATGCTCTAACCATTGACGCATAACTATCTTTCTGAATTGTAGCTTTTGAAACATTTGTAATCTTGTCAAATCTTCAAAGAATATGTTTGCGTAATGGTAAAGTTTGCTTTTTGCAGTGTCGGATGAAAGTCAGGGAATATCCAGAGGTCAGAGTCTCCCTGTAAAATGCAATGAAGGCACAGAAGGAGTAGAGGTATTGCTCTGCTCATTCTTTACATGGGTGCTAGATGGGGGTGAATAGTCATTGCAATTCTCCAGGTTCTTTAACCCAAGAGGTACAAAGGCTGGGTGGACCCCAGTGTTGGTCTGGATGGATGGTCTCCTGACCCCACTGGGGTTCAAACCCTGAACCATCCAGCCTGCAGCAAGTCACTCTGCCGACTTTGCTATCCCGATCATGACGTGAAATATCAGCCACACAGAAAGTCAGGCTCCAATTATGTGCTGCAGGCTGTCCACAAGATGTCCTTCTCACGTGCCAGTTACTCAGACTTGGTGGCACAGTACAATCAGCAGCCTGGTGCTGTGGACAAGATTGCTTGTGAGTGGTTAGTTCACAACAAAGAAAGCTGGATGCCCTGGATCCCAACAAGTGATGAGAAGAATGTGCTGTACATTGGAGGGATTTTCCCTATCACTGGTTCCCCCTACAGTGGAAAGGGGATAGTGAGAGGTGAGGAGAAGTGTTGCAAGATCTAAGGAGTAGGGTGTAAAATATGAAGCCATTTTGGCATTGATGCTAAGTGTTTGCTGTTTCCCATTCCACAAATGAGGCGGTCCTTACTGCATCATGGCAATGTTAACTTTGCATATGGTGTGGAGGAAATTTCACTACCATATGAAATAGCTATTACGCTTGGCATAGAGAAAATACCACCTCCTAATTCCAGGAGACTTATTTGTGGTGATACAACCATTAAATTTGGAGTAGAGAAAATGTTACTGTCTGATTATGAAATTAGTGAATTAATTACCAGTTTTGGCAGTATAACCTTGTAGTAGGTGTAGAAGAAATCCTACTCCATGATTCCAGAAGATGACACCGTATCAGTATAATCAGGATGTCTGTTGTGCTCGGTCCGTAATGGGTTTATTAGGAGTGCAGTGGATAAGGAAGTTATGGATAGAGAATGACACGCTGCCTTGTTGTAACGTTAATTTATTCCAGGAATGTCATAAATTTGAGGAGTAAACTCATTTTGGAATAAATACAAATAGAAACTATCTCAAAATAATATTATTGGTTTGAACATATGGCATGCACATGCATTTACTTCTGGAAGGATGAATAACCCTCTGTCTACAAATCAGGAACTTATTCCCAAAGTTGTTGGCTGTGGATCTCAGTAGGCATCTTCCTTACTCATGCATAAGACATTTTATTGTTCATTGCATTTCAGCCATCATCTTGTCATCTGGGCTTTCTTGTAGAAATGAAGATGAGCTTCTGTGTCCTTACTAACCTTGGAAGATCTCTCTGTTTTGGGGTCCTTATCTTAAAATTCTTTCATTCCATCCCAGTACTTTAAGAAATCCTTGATTATCCAAGTTTTTAGCAGCTTGTGCACCGTCTCATTGGGTGATTGTTCTGACAACTTTCAGTTACTCATTTGAACCAGGTCTTCACTCTTGTCTTTTAAACATATGCCTTCAACATTCTGTCTGTATCAGAGGCTGTAATTCCAAGCCCAAGTAGTTAACCAACATAACAGTCCTTTCCTGCATTTTATTTTACAAGTGTTTTCTCTGGTATCCAGAGGAATTGGAAACACATTCAGGCCATAAATTCCTTCATGTATCACTCCTACAATAAGAACTGACTGCATCCCAGGTAATTGCAGTGGTGGTGGTTGTGTTCTTAACATTGAAGTTCTTGCACAGTTCCATCACATCGTGTAATGCTCTTCTACCATATACATTTTCCTGTAATTAAGGCAAACCAACTGTGTACACTCAGGTTTGGATATTGCACCTCAAGTATTTTGTTGTATCTCTATAAACAATTCAGCCCAGATGGGCCATTATCATAGATTTCAATATAAAACAAGTAGAAGTACCAAAACTTTACAGATATCATGATGTGAGTAGGTGTATCTTACTGGTTCCTCCATAGTGATGAAGCCATATTGAATTCTGTGTATACATCATCTGCTGAATTCAGATACTTGCCACTGTAAGACTGTAAGAGAGAGATATGACACCACACACACATCAGCTTCCATGCAATTTCTGTTAAATAAGGTTTGGAATTACATCTCAACCATTAATGTTTGCATGGATGTTTGAACACGTTTTCCCAGCGTATATTATATCTGACTGGACTAGGTCTAGTGTTGATGATTTATTGAACAAGGCATGCATTGAGTAATTGTCATCTACTTTTAGACCACAGTTTTTATAGCATTCCTGTGTATGATCCTAACATAGTGATTGGTTGTAACATATGTTGGAATTGCAGTTCCATAATTTTGTCCTTAGTTAATGTAGATATAGATTTATGTTTTTGTATTTTGAGGATTTTGATACAGCTCTTTTTTATACTGAGCTCACTGGCAAGGACCCGCTGGCCTGAAACATGTTAGAGTCATGATACAATAGTTGGGGTATCCCAACGTCAGTGTAAACAATTGATTCAGTTTTCTGTAATGCTTCCATTTTAAAGTTGATTTGTTTTCAACATCAGTAGGTTCCAAGTATTAGGAGGAGTAATCATATGGTAGTACTACCATGGTTCTAATTTTTCCGGTCCATGAGTTGTAAGATCATTGTTTTAATGAGGGACAGAAGGTGATCGTCATCATCTCATCAGCTTACTCATCAGTATTTTCTGGATGATCCACAGCATTGTTGATTATCATCAGTACCTCATGAGATAAACCAAGATTTCTTGTCTGACTCCAAAACCATGGTAATCATAGATTTTAGAAAACCTTTCAATTCGTTTGGTTTCTTAAGTGGTACACAAGTGTTGGTTTTACTGTGAAATAACCCATACCTTTGCCTTCCAGAAGAGGAGTTAGTTTGACCTTGGATGGTTTTGGCAAGTTATGATGAAAGTTCTGTTGGATGTCTTCTTCCAGAACAGTCCTTTATCCATGACATCAAAATCTTCTTTTTAATTATGTCTATGCTTTTCAGTAATTCGAGAAAGCTTGCTGACATAAATCTCCAGCAGTTTGATACCAGATAGCTGTGGTGTTCAGAGTCTACTTTAACCCTCCATAGGCAGACAGTTGTCTTGATGGTATTTAAAATTTCAGCTCGCACCATGCTGCGTCTCTGTTAGAAAGACACATTTATTAAACGTGTTTGTGCACAAGGTCACTGTTTACTCTGAGGAGTGTATGAAACACATAACATACCCTGTAGACAAAATAAGTTTCTCAGTGGTAAAATCATGTGTCTTTGTAGTTACTATCATATTTTGAATGGTTAGACTTATTAGCTGACATTAATAAGACATATCATCTTGTCCAAATTTATCTTAAGTCTAGGGACATGCTCTGCATTCTTTTGATTTTAGCTGCTGAAATGGCATTGGAGGCTGTGAATGCGAATGACAGTGTTCTGAGAGACTACAATCTCAAGATGAAGGTGAACAATGGAGAGTGCAGAGCAGAAGCTGTCATGACGACATTCATCTACTATGTGCTGTTCAACATATACAAGAAGTTGGTGGGCATTCTGGGTGAGAAACAATTACAATCAAGTGTGGAGTCATTGAATGGCCCATGATCGTAACTAGCCTATTCTCCATTTTTTTTTATTTTCTTCTCACAAAGTGCATACATTGAGAAGATGGTGCATATTACCATCCCCATGCTTCATCCCTCAAACTGCTCATAATATTTTAGTGAATTATGTTCATGGCAGTGCACACTAAAGTCCATATAACGATTTATTGTTGGTGTATACACTCATTGACACGCAGAAGAAATCAGATTTTATCATTGTACCAAGAACAGCTCGTTGTGCAAGTATTTGTTCAAAACATGAAAAATGTAGAACTTGTGATGACATAATAATCATATCTTGATATAGTAAATATTTGACAATGTACAGGGAAACCTAATATCTGGTTCTATACTTTGTGTTACCTGTCATGCAACAGTAGGTTGACACTTTGCATTCATCGACTATGAAGACCATTAAAGCTAGAAAATTACTTTTTTTCTGGGGGGGGGAGTTGTGTTGGGGATGTCATTATCAGGAACTGCAGAGTGTTAAGTGACAAGGTGATTGATGTTCTGGGAATATGTTTGTTATGCCTGAATCCTCACATTTGCCTGGGGGAAATGAGGAAAACCATGAAAAACCACATTCTTGATAGCCAGTATCCCAGCAGAGATTTGAAGCAGACATCTCCTAAAGTCTTGAATGTAACTGCTGTGACAGCCTTTTTGATGTGTGTAAAGTAATGAGCAGCATGTTAATAACACATCTGTTGTGAAGAACACCCATTCAGTTTTGTTGTAAAGAACATTTGGTGCTGAGTCATTTGCGCCAGTTAGTGAGTGGAGAGTTGCAAGCCCTTTGATGAAGCAGGATGGTCACTTATCAAATCATTTAGAGACAGTAATGGTTTTCCAAGTGTTCTTAATGATTTTACTGCCAAAATACTCAATTTGTAAACTTCAAAATAAAGAGAGAAGTTGCCATTTGTTGCAGCCGTTGTGGACCAAACTGTTCCCATTTTGAATAGATATCATATTCCAAGAGTTTACAGAAACTGTTCAGAGACAAATACATGTGCATGTGCCAAAGAATTTTACTCACTCCTCCAGGAGCTTTATTTTATTTCTTGCTGGATATATTCCCATTTGTGCTTCCCAAGTCAGCAGCTCTCCTCACTGTTACAAACAAAGGCATTTGAAATATTTTTGGCTCTTGCTGCAGTGTAGTAGAGGTCTTTCATCATGTGGGGTTTTTTACAGTGTCAGTGGGTAGCTCGTTACCGACATTTTGCACATTGATGTTGCACAGAATTCTTGAAGATAAAAAATCAAAGCTATTTGACATAACCTGTTATTGTTTGAAGAATATTTTTGATTTTCGGTGTCAGCTGAGGGTGCTGGACAATTATTTTATGATTTCGGTCTAAAACTGAAGGGTTCTTTTCTTAAGCAGCTGTATGAAAGAGTGGTATGTATGTTACGCTCAAAGATCGAAAACGTTTATTGAGCAGAAAAAAAGACCACAATGCATTGTGGCATTAGAGAAACAGCTACAATGTGAAATTGTGTGTTGTGGCTGCTTTTAAACAACCACGACGTGTTGTGGCATGAGAGAAACAGCCACAATGTGAAATGTCTTTCAAATGAACTGTTTATAAGTTTAGCAATTTATCAATAAAAAAATACATGTAACCCAGGCCTAATGAAGAACAATGGCGAAGCTTATTTATTTTTGCAGGAGCTGTTAGAATGACACATAGAATTACACATCATATTTTTCGAACAACATTTGCACTTTTATCAACACTGTACCTCTTACAATGGCAGCTTACAAATCCCTGCTTACTTCCAGACGTTATCATTGAGGCTAACCGAAGAGATAGTGAACTTGAGGGTACATCATGTGCCTCAATGAAGTTGTTGTCGGCAGTTGTGAATTCATTGCGAGCATACAGCCGCTCTAGTAGGCCTTCCTTAATGCCCAACAGATAAAGCCCAGAAGAGCTGACATCAACAACGACTGCTAGGACATTTCTGGGGGCTAGACGTCCTCGATCAAGGTCAGGCACCCTGATCACAACATTTGTCCCAATATCAACTGCTGGAAGTCTTGAGTTGGAGAGAGAAACCATTTTTTGAGCTTGTTGTTCCTGACCAGATTTTGCACCTTCTCGCTCATTGATGACTCAGTTCTTCCTTACACAGAGGTTGCAAGTGACTTTCAGTCCGAAACCCTCACTGTCTTCACTGTAACTTCCACAAATAGCATGAACAAACTGGTCACACAATGAACACTTGTGAGCACACGATGACTCCTTCTCACAAATCGCACAGTAAAATTTGTTGTTGTCTTTCTTCTCTCCCGTTTCTTCTGAAGTGTCATTGGTTTGATTTTCATCTTTATCTTTTCTGTCCTGTTGGTTGGCCTCTTCCTTGTCTCGACCATTATTCATTCCTGCATTAAAGAGCTGTTCCAGTTCTTCTTCAGTTTCTGTTGAACAGTACATGTTTTCAGTGAGCAGAGAATCCCCAAGTCCAATCCTCTGTGGCGTTCCAAACATAGCCTCATAAGGGCTTGTCTTGATGCCTGAATGCAAACCTCGGTGTTTCTTGCTTTGGATAAACCATAGTCCTTTAGACCAGGTTTTCGTGTTGTTGGACATCCAAGCAACCAGCATGTCTCGAACATCTTGGATGGAACTTTCAACTGATCCTTGACTTTGAGAATGTCTCGGTTTTCCACGCACGAGCTTCATTCCTGGACACATATTGGCCAAGTTTTATATTATTTTGTTCACAAATTCGTGGCCATTGTCGCTCTGCAGTATGAATGGGACACTGAACATACAAAAGATGTCCATTAGTTGATAGGCCACTTCCTCAGCTGTTTGTGGTATTTTCATGAAGTCCGAACTCATTGTGGTCATTTCCTTGAACAGCCACAACATGACTTTTGCATCATGCCATATCTTCACATGCCACAACATGTTGCAGTTGTTTAAAAACAGCCACAACACGAAATTTCGCGTTGTAGCTGTTTCTCTAATGCCACAACGCGTTGTGGTTGTTTTTTCTGCTCAATGAGCATTTTCAGTCTTTGAGCTTAACATATATATTCTCAAAAAAGATGCGGTTCATTAACATGGTGACAAAAAATTGCTATGCTGTTTTTTCTGTTGTGAAATTGTTGATATTGTTGCACATCAATTAGCCAAAATATGATGACATTGTTCACTCGGAGTTCCCATCTCTTCTGGATTGTGAAAAGTGTGGCCCATTTGCAAACACCTTCCTGAATCTGTACTTAATGTACTGAAGAAGTCTTAAAACATGTTGAATTTTTGCAACTACAAATTTAACTACCATATACTTCCATAAGAATTTTGGAACCACCCAGTTTTTAAACTAATGAATGACCCTTCACTAGTGGACTGAATGAAACTCTGATAGAAGAATCAGAACTTGATTTTAATAATTCCTGCAAGTAGTGCCTCTGTAGAAAGGTCATTCAAAGTTCTGAAATTAATGAAAGAATATCTTCAGTGCTTACAGTCATGGTTGGTGGTGGTATCTGTTGAAAGGAAAAGAGCAGGTCAGTCAATAGAGCATGGACTCCATGGTTAGATACAAGTGCTGTACCACCTGTGACTGAGGAGGACCATGTATACAAGGCACACCAAGCACTGAGATTCTTAGTTAGATGTTTGATTCATTAACCCTCTGCTGATAGAGATGTCTTTAAAGTCATCTGGTTGCAAAGAATGATAACCCAGGTCCCTGAGTCGTAACTTGGCTAAAACCTTACAGTCAAAAAAATGTGTGAGACTGTTTTGGGTGCCTGCTTACATATGCCACACTCAGGACTGTTTACCAGCCCCAGTTTAAACAATGTCTTTTTAAATGACATTGTCCGATTAGAGCCTGTTATTATTTTTAGCTGGTTTCTACTCAGACTGAGGAGTCCACCTGCTTTTTATTTTTCAGAGTATTTTTTAGAAAGCTTTTAGTTTGCCTTTATTCATGTATGGACAGCCGATGGAAAGCCAAATCTCTTCATCTTTCCAGTCTTTGATCACCCCTTTGACAACCTTTGCTGATATACCAAGTGCAGGCTCAGGTCTTTAACCTTCTCTGGCTAATTGATCAGCTGTTTCATTGCCGTCAATTCCTGTGCGTCCTGGCACCAATAACAGTTGAACCCTGTTATGTTCTGACAGTTTCACCAGGGACTGATGACATTCCTAGACTAGTTTGGAATTTATCCGGAAATTACTAAGCACCTTAATGGCCACTTTGACTATCAGTGAGGATATAGATGTTTCTACGTCCGTAGCCCTTTGCCATATTCTCCATTGTGCGTGCCTGGATGGCTGTATTTCTGTCTGGAATACCGTGGTGTAGAGCCCAAGATTGAAGCTGTGCCCCCTTTTTGGATCCCATTTATAAACCCCAGCATCACCACTGTCATTGGTTTTGGACCTGTCTGTATACCAGACCAGGCCTCTTTAATGTCTGGTTTAACCTGTTCTGCCACTCTACAGTATTTATTACTGTTCTGTCATTCATGCTTGTTAGGAAGCTTGAATGGCATATTATATGCATATCAGTATTATTGTATCCATCCCTATAAGTAAGACGGGTTCATGCTCTATGTCTTGTGGCTTCTTAGTGTGGTAATATGTAGGTCATTTAAAAAGTTCTGCACACTGCACTTGGGCAGCCAGTAGGATGATGCAAACATTCTGATTTTTGTGGCAGTTGTGAGCCAGACATGGTAAAGAACATTGTGTGCATTTTGGCAGGCTACGTGGTCCCTGTTCTGCAAAACAGAGCCTTGAAATGGAAGAAGAAACTGACTGGAGTCAGATCTCGCACAGTGACCAGCGATCATACATTAAAATTGAAACTTTGCGAGGAAAAAATCCAACTGAAATTCATAATGCTTTACATGAAGTTTGCGGTGATAATGTAGTGGATTGTAGCACAGTGTCATGTTGGACATTTCATTTCCGTGAAGTTCAGGTAAGCATCCAAGACGACCCAAGAAGTGGGCTGCCAGTAACAGCAACAGACGACACATCTGTGGTTATTGTCAGCACTCTGTTGGAAGAAGATCGATTCAAATCATGTGAAGAAATTGTGCATGAAGCAAACATGTCAACCGATTCTGTTTTCACAATTGTGACTCAAACATTGCAGAACAGAAAAGTCACTGCAAAGTAGGTTCCGCATCAGCTGAGTGTGGAACAGAAAGCAGCTCACAAGAGGGTTGCAGAAGAACTGCCGTGGCGCTACGAGGCAGAAGGTGAGCAGTTTTTGAACAGAATTGTTGCCATAGGTGAAACACAGATACGAGATTTTGAACCACAACTGAAATCTCAGTCCCCTCATTGAAAGCATGCAACTTCTCCTCACCTGAAAAAATGTCACTGCCAACAATCGAAAGTTATGCTCATAATGATTGGCTTATGACAAGAATGGTAAAAAGCAGTCCCATTACAGGCCTGGACAGGCCCAGAGAGTTCCAGGAAGTTAAGGTTCCCAGACTTCGTGACAACAGCACGGGATGGTGGTAGGTTGTCAGCCTTACGCACCGATCGCCTTTACCCCCAGGAAATACTCCTGGTACTCATTTCTGTTAGAGGCTGAGTCCACCCCAGGGCCATAGTGCGATCAGAAGGATTATGTCAATGAAAAATCCACTGACACCAGCTGGGATCGAACCAGTGACCTTCCGATTTGTATCACAGCACCTTAACCACTGTGCTACCGTGGTCCCCATGACAAGAATGGAGTGATAGCAAAAGATAGAGTGTTTCCAGGGTCCACTGTAACAGCGGCATACCATAGAAAGTTTCTGCAAGATGTTTTGCATCCAAAGATTCGCCAAAAAAGTCCGCTATGTTCGCAGTCGGTGTTCTCAGTTTGCACGATAATGTGCGGCCTCATGCCTCAGGTGCAGTATCGGAAATTTTGGAAAAGTATGGATGCCAAATGCTTCCCCACCCACCGTACAGTCCTGACATAAGCCCACCAGACTTTGACTTGTTCCCAGAATTGAAGAAACCACTCTGTGGGAAACGCTTCAGAAGCATTGAGGAGGTGTCTAATGAGGTGACCTGAGTAATCCGCTGCATCAACAACAAAGGCGTCCTGACAGGAATACAAGACTTGCCCAAATGCTGGACTGCTGTGATAAAGCACATTGGAGATTACATTGAAGGCCTGTAAATGTATTTTGTAAAATAAATTCATTTTTAAAGAGAAAATGTACAGTGTGCAAAACTTTTGAAATGACCCACATAATTCTGGATATGGGCTTCCTCTGATGGTTATGCATATGTCAGTATATTGCTGCCTGGGCCTGCACCTCAGTTATCACATGAAGAGGCGGCAGTCCCAGGAGAACCTCCATTGCTGCTGTTGCAGTCTTCTTCATCACCCTAGGTATAGCCAGACAGGCTAATATCTGTAGTTTACTAAACTCCATCCTTCATTCTGTTCTCTAAGTAAACAGTATATGTCATGTGACTGTGAACATGTGATTAAATTGTGCCTACAACATTTCAGTTTCAATTTTAAGCAAATAGACAGGTGTTGTGATAGGTCCAGCATGCTCTGACACAGTGGAACCTCTGGCTGGGGTCACAAAGCACTTCCAGACAGTGGTGATAAGCTACAGTGCGGAGGGCTCAAGCTTCTCAGACCGCAGCAAGTACCCCTACTTCTTCAGAACCATCGGAGAGAATACACAGTACAAGTCAGTATAATTGTCTGCTTTTTGAATGATGGTACTCCAGTGTGTCCAAAATTGTATACTGATGATGCTGTTTACCCCATAATGGACAGTTCGGAGTACAGTTGTGTGTAAAACTTAAACTTGGACTCCAAAACAGTACAGATAGAATTGGAGATCATGATATCTGGTATTGATGCTTCATAATAAGTATCAGGCCCAAAAATATTGTGTATCCTTCTGAACAAGTCTTCAAAATTGCTAGTCACCCATTCCCAGTCGTGTTTTAAATAAAATTGCCAACCTTGATGACATCCACTTACTTAAAAGACTTGTGTGCCAAAGATGTAAAATATAGCTGGTGCAGAATAGGTGAGAGTTAAGTTTTCCTTGCATTATGTATACAAAATAATTTAGTACTTGCATATTAAAGTCACACATCATTTGATTTAAAATTTTGGGGTATTTACACTTTTGTAGCATGGTAATAAAGGATGTTTGCAATGGTGACTTAAAAGTTTGCTGTTTCTGAGGCCACAGAAGCAATACAAAGTGTCATTTTATGTTAGTTCACTAAGCAACATGAGGAAAACTGTCAGAGAAGTTGCCCCAGTAGTAATAGTAACAGTTAACTCAGCAACATATGAGGGTGTCCAAACATAACACAAAGGTTTACAGTCAAAATTTTGTACATCTCAAATGTACATTCCGAACAGAAATATTGTATGGTAACTGGATTGTTAAATGGCTGTCAATTGTGTTCCAGGTTTGTGTACTTACAACTGTTCCAGAAGCTGGGATGGGAGCAGGTGGCAGCCCTGACAGAGGATGGTCAGAAGTACACAGAGTATATATCACACATGCAGGACCTCTTTCAGGCTAATGGCATCACTGTTGTCAACAGGAAGTTTCCTCGTGACAGGGAAAAGTCTAGCATGTTCAAAGTAAGGCATGCCCTTCCACTTCCAGTGTCTACCCTGACTGTGCTTTTTTTGGCTCTCCACATTAAGTTTGGGATTAAACCTTTAAACAGGTCATGACCACAGCCGTACACTCCCGTACCATTCGTCCTTTACAATTATCCTACTATATCTCATTCAACTTCAGGAAATCTATGCTGCAGTTGATACAGTATCAGTTAGTCTTTTGTACCATATTAAAGAGTGTGACATATCCTGCATGTGTGGCACATGTATTGTATGCAAATTTGTGCAGTGGTTTTCACTTTTTAAAGATAGTCCATTATGCATTTTGGAATAAAATACTGTGTATCAGCTGAACTTGCGTCAAAAATTGACATACTGTTGTGCATATATTTACCACCATTAATGTAAGTGTGTAGAAGCTTTGAACATGATTGCTTCCTAACTGTAGAAGTTCAGAATTTTTATCATAAATTTTGTGTGAGTGTGTGTGTTTTGAAAATTGCAGGCATGGCATTAGTGTGAATGTCTTGTATCTAGCAGCTGTCTATTGTTAGAAATACAAACTAATTAAATTTTATGCAGTGGTATACTGATGCTCCGTGACTTATGATCACTCCTACTTTTAACCATGAAACAGTTGGTAAGCCCTGCAGTTGGTTGATTCACTACACATGCATGCAAGTTGATGTGCTTAGTCCCTCCTTTTTTGTTTCTGTCAGTTTGCCACAATTCTGTATACATTACTGTACATGGGTGTGTGCTCTATGTTTACAGTTTAATGTATTACAAATTAGTTCATGTTATTTTTGTTTCTAAATCTACTGCCTTTCTCTTTCTTTCATTGCTGAGAAACAAAAATAAAAATAATCAAGTAACATGACAGGTAAAACCATGTTGACCATAGCATATTGTCAAGCCTGTCCTATGGCATTTATGACATGACAATAGTGACTTGTGACCTGTTTGTCAGGAAACGAAACCCAATCATAAGTCAGGAAACATCTATATAGTAATTTTTATGTGTTGCTTTTCTATACAGGTAAGAGTATTTAAAGTTATCTCAGAATGTCTTGTAGTTAAGGTGCATTTATCATTATGAATGTGCTTTTTATTCTGATGGAAGAGACCGAAGTTTTGTGAACAGATGCGGAGACACCAATTTGTCATCACCTTTTCATTAAAAGTGTTTATATAAGTATTTGAGAACAGTACACATGTTGAATGACAATTTTTATCAGGTGACATGGTTAGTTGGCCTGCAGTTGTCCTTTAGCTGTCATCAAACCTGGGTATGCAGTGGGCAGCTGTGTTGTTAAAATGAAGATTGGAAGGGTGTGTGGTGCCCCTGTCCAGCCTCCCAATTCACATTTGTGGAATCATAACATTTGGCAGATTTGAATTTGCTGGCTGTGGTAAAGTTCTTTAAAAAACTTAGTTTCACTGTTGTCCTTTGGCTGTTCTTGTAGTTTTCATTTTTGTCATTGCCGTTGCTGTTGCTGCTGCTTTTGTTGTTGTTGATGACAATGATGATGATGATGATGATGTTACTGCTGCTGCTGCTACTGCTGATGGTGAAACCTGTCTATGTTTCCTTCTGTTGGTTCCATACAAAGCTGCCTGACTTACACAGGTTGCCAACTTATGGAAATTGTATGGCACTATGAAAACTGAACTGCGTAACAATCATTTATGCAGATGTACAGTTCAGAGTGCAGAGACACATAGTCTAATTGGAAAGCAGGTACATAACCCTGTCAATAAATAGGGATTTCAGGTACATTTATGAGTCCGTTGCCACCAGGAAAGTGCAGTCTTTTGTCCATATTTGTTGAAAAGGATGGAGGTTGATTGGGCAAGAGGGTGGTCTGCTATTGAATGATGATTCTGGCCTATTTACAGTATGACACAACAACTATACACCCCTTTCTTTCGGCCAATATAGGAAGGTTGAACTTGCACATAGAGCATATAACTAAATGTGACCCTGTGGCCAAGATTCAAGATACACAGGTGGGCAAGTTATAAGAGTAAAGACCATGTATAATATCCTAGGCATTTGCTGGTTCTGTAGAAGTGTGGCCTTCTTTACAAGTGGCTGACTTACAGTGGTGGCTATCTTCAAAGGTTTTGCTATAATTGATATAAGATGGTCAGTGGATTTTCATTCTCTCTCCTTTCAGTACCTGGAGGAGCTGAAGAACAAAAAAGTACGTATCGTCATAGGGGACATGTTTGATCAGGTGTTACGGGATGTGATGTGCCAGGCATACCACTTGAAGATGACAGCACAAGAGGGCTATGTGTGGTTTCTGCCGCTGTGGCTAGCACCAAATTGGTATGACACTGACCACTACAATGCACACCATTCAGAGAATGTGCCATGCAGTACGGCACAGATGATAGCTGTGAGTTCATTTTTGTATTCAGCATAGTGCAGACTAGTAGTACACTTGTATTACACCTTCTGCTTGAAGCCATCGCATGGTACCACACTGTTTCCTAGAATTGTGAAATATTTTGCACCATGTAGTTACACTCATAGTACTTCATTAATGGGTCCTTAACCTCTTTTTGCTGTTCATATATGTGTTTTCTCATGTGTGGTACATATAATTTGTAGGTTAATGAATGCACTGGTTATGTGTCATTGAATGATTGATGATAACAAATGATAATTGTAAGGAATGGAAGAAGAGTAATGACCTGTGTCAAGGCTCTGTCCCACAGTTTGAATGACTACATGCTGAGGAAAACTATGGAAAACCTCAGTCAAGATAGAAGTCTCCTGATTGAAATATTACATCACAAGTACTGTTAGAAGGAGTCATGGGATGTTAGTGACTTGTGTGTAGTGACTGTTGCATACTGTCATGTCTTCTGCCTCTGTTTCAGGCAATCAATGGGCACCTGTCTCTGGCACATGCATACTTTGCATCTGACTGGGAGCTAATGCAGGAGAACATCACTGTGGGGCAGTGGAGAGAAAAGTACAAGTCATTGTGCAGGGCACGTAATGTGGATGAGTCTAACTATGCAGGATTTGCATATGATGCAGTGTGGACTTATGCATTGGCCCTCAACAATCTTGTGAAAGAGAACCAGTCGCTCCTGTCAGACATACATTCCAATGTGTCCACCCGGTGAGTATTTTTGAGCAATTTTTACATGGTCTGGTGTCTTGTTGCACTCAACTCATAGGCATGTTCTGATATTGCAGACGATTTGTAGAGCTACTGGAAGCCACTGACTTTCGTGGGGTATCTGGTCATATCAGATTCCAAGGTGCTTCACGAGTCGCTAACATCAATGTTGTCCAGTGGCATAATAACAGGACCCATGTTGTGGGTGTCTTCCATCCTAACATCTCAGCTGTACACCAAGAGTTATCTGGTGGCATGTATGTACACCTGCTGTTCACTCCTGTCTTGACCCCAAGACATGTGAAGTATGTTACAGGAATTGGAGAATTGAAATCCTCTCATTTTGAGCTTTGTTCTTATATACTGATTCATGAAATCTCTACAGAGAAACTAAAAGATCAACTTTCACTGTATAAAAATATACAGTGACACCCAAATTTATGGTTTCTTATAGGAACTGTGTATTTGAACTTCAAGCTGTATCACTGTAATTACTGACTTGGGATAAGTGAAAGTGAATGTTAAATGAAAATAATGTCAAGTCAAGGAACATTTGATGGAAGGATTGCTGGAATTCAGTTTAGCATATGGAGAAACAGTGTCCAATTTCTCCATTGTAGAGAGACAAATTAGGTTATGGCAGATGTTCTTCTGAATGTTCCTTATTATTGTCATTTCACACAAAATTAAAAATGTTTCTAACAAGCTTTTCAAGGAGGGCAGGTACTACAATCAATGGGACAGCGTTTTGGGGTTCAACTGCTGAGATGCAAGTGCACAGAGCACTGCTTTTTACATGTCAGATTAGTGATAGCTACGCCTACATCTACACTCAGTCTACTCATGCGTGTACAATGTAAGATTAGTGATAGCTATCCTGCTTGAACACCAGTCATTACATGTGAGATCAGTGATAGGCACACCTCTGTGCATGCATGCGCGTACGTGCACACACACCATTTTGACCCAAATAGTAGTGATGTTTATGTCTCCCTGAAGCAGGGTTCCTGAAACACAATTTAATTCTGCCTGGCATGTAAGACACTGCACTTGCCCATAAACTGTCAGTATGTTTCATATATATATTCTAAACTAACCACAGTCTGTATTAATTGGCATGGCCTGTTCGAGTCATTATACTTGCAGAGGTATACTCCAAAGTCCAGCTGGTCATATGCATCCTTTGTTCACACTTTTTCTGAAACCAAAGAGCAGCTCCAGGCAGAACTGAGATTAACATGATCAAGAATATTAAATTGATGTCCAATTCTGTTGCCAGCCTTAGAAAGCAACTGAAAGAAAGATGTTCATTTTAAATTATTGAGTAATTATTGATGCTTTCATTCAAGTTAGTCCATATTATGTTCACCTAATGTAGTTCACATTAGCATTCAGTGTCTAGCTCTATCATGCCCCTGCTATTTGTGATGCAGGCTGGATTTGAACCTTTCAGCCATTATTTGGCTGTCAGCAGATGGGCGCAGGCCCACTGATGGTAAGGAAATACCACCTCAATGCCTTCTTGAAGGTTTGGCGGCACTGTTGGATGTGACCTGTGATGTGGCATTTGTTGCTGTGAATATTATTGGCTTTGGACTACTAGGAACTGTTCTCATTATTGCTTTCCTCTTCGTTAAGAGAAGGTTGGTAATTTTGCATTTTTTGTTACCTAATACCTTATGAACTGTAGAGTAGCATGGTATTTGAGAATGCAGCTCATGTTTAAGACAGTACCCCCACATTCTTATAAGGGGACTTTCCACAGTCAGTTATCTCCAGAGCTTGCATGTTGGACTCATATGTAGATGAAATTCTAGTGGAGTCAGATTCCAATTGCTTGCAGTTGTAAATGTGTTTAGTGATGTTTGTTGTTATTATTATCATCACCACCACCATTCTGATCTTCATTATTTTATTATTGCTATCTTTATCATTATTATTGTCATTATGTTTTAATAAGAACTGAAGTATGGATTTTCTCTGTGTTAACCCGTGAATGATGCAGGGGTTTAAATTCCGACCACTACCCTTAACACAGGGATTTTAAATTTATATTAACATTAAATTCATTCGTGACTATGGTGCACTGCGGGCGGCAGCATATGAAGAATTAAGCGTCTGTATGGTGCACCAAGGCTGGCATTGTGGATCAAGTGAGTTTGATTACGTTCGTGTTATATGTAATAAGACTCTTCTTTGATCATTTAATATATTTGTTCTTATAAAAGTGTATGTATCGTACAAAACACATTGTTTCATACTTTATAAATTTATTTTATGTTTTTATTACCAGAATTTCTTATGTTTTTGGAAACAGATAGGTGTTTGACATGGAAAGTGGATTCTAATATTTATGATTTCCATGTTTGTGACAGTTTATTTGTTCCAATTAATCATGAACATGGACACACTGCTGTGTTTTCCAGACTTTTCTCACCCATCTTCCTTTTCTGCAAGAATAGTTGAATGTATCATTTTTCCCCACACTGCATGCCATTCAGGAGATACTCTTGTTCAACCTGCCTTCTCCAGTTCTGTGTCCTGTCTGTTCATAAGCACTTGTGTTTTTTAACAGTTTGATGTTTAATCACTGTTAGTTGGATTACCATGAATTCCAGTAACAGTTGGCTGAAATTTAATGTTTCTGTCCCTAATTTCTTTGTGTGGCACGTATTTCATGTTCATTATTTTCCTTTTGTTTCATTGAATTCAAAATAACATATGCAGTATTATAACATTGTTAGATAAACCGTGAACCATCCAGTAATGCATGATGCTCAGATATTCACATGTACTAACATTTGTGTTTTTTATTTTATTTTATCTTCTCTTACTCATTGAGGAATGAGGCATGGAGCATGTGATATTGGATCTCTTGACTGTGTCTCACTTACAGATATGACAAGAAAGTGCAGCAGACACAGAAATACATTACGTCACTTGGTATTGACTTGCTGGCAGCACAGAACATGAGCAGCCTTGACAAGTGGGAGATCTCACGTGATCGAGTAGTGATCAACCGCAAGCTAGGGGAGGGAGCATTTGGCATGGTGTATGGGGGGGAGGCGCTGTTTGAAGACAAAGGCTGGGTGAGCTTCATACTTGAGTCATTTCAGTTAGGCAGAAATGAATATCCTGCGTCTTACAAATTTCTGTTTTGCAGGTGGCTGTAGCAGTAAAGACATTGAAGGTTGGCTCAACAATGGAGGAGAAGTTGGACTTTCTGAGTGAGGCAGAAGTGATGAAGAGGTTTGAGCACAATAACATTGTTAAGCTGTTGGGGGTGTGCACAAAGAATGAGCCTGTCTACACCGTCATGGAATTCATGTTGTATGGTGAGGCACACAGGTCTCTGCCCTCTCTAGGAAGTTAAATACAGGATGCTAACACTGTTGCTCTCTAATTCCATGACATTATTGTAGGTGACCTGAAGACATTCCTACTTGCACGCCGAGATCTCGTCAATGAGAGAAACTCTGAGGAATCGGACGAGGTATCCAGCAAGAAATTAACAATGATGGCAATAGATGTTGCACGAGCCCTCAGTTACCTCGCCGAGCTCAAATATGTGCACAGGTGAAGAACCCTTTATTGTTACAAGATTTGATGTGACATTATTTTCCTATCATAAAGCCCGACTTGCACCGTTTGCCTGCCTACAAAATTAGACCCTTTTGCAGCAGCAAAACAGTAGACATGTTGTGGGGAGAGAACACACTGTAACCATCATACTTGCAATGTTAAATTGAAACAAATTTTGCTGAAACCTTGAGGGAAATGGTATGAAGTGCATAAGGTGAATGCATAATAGAGAGATGATGTTTATTCTGGCAAACCATGTATACATTTCAATATACTTATTAGAAACTTAACTCAAGGTTGGCAAGCCAATTTTATTCAGAGTTTCATTTATCCACTCTATCAACATATATCTGTATTGACATGTCACTGCTCAATACATTTGTAACTAACCTATTTACCGTATTTTTTTATAGATAATGCGCGCGTTATCTATACAAAAAGGTCTAAATTCATAAAAAATGAACATGCACGGTATACATTAGAAAGGTATGAGAGGTAAATCAAATGTAATAATAAAACTAAGGTAGAAGTATAACTCATTATTTATTAAACATAACACTATTCAAATCCAAGAAATTCTTCATCAGACTCTACATTGAAAGAATCAATCCGTTTAAGATCTCTTTTGGTATTTCTTCAGCTTCCATTTCTGAAAATGTATCGTCATGTACATAATCACTGTCACCGGACACCGCTTCATGTCCTCGTGCTTTAATGAAACCATTCCTAACACAGTTTTCATTTACAGCAGCCCAACTTTCTACAACACTAGTGGAGAAGCGCACACTTAAATTGTTCCTCTTCATAAATCCGAACGCCCAAGATGGGTAGGCCTTGAAATCCTTTATATTATCGTCTTGTGCAATTCTTTTTGACTCCTGCAAGACATGAACTGTTGATATTCTCATACCTTTCGCTCTTTCATTAACAACCCAATCATACAGTTTTTTTTCTGTGGTTGGCCACAAGCACCTTCTAAACCACATAGCACGTTTCCTCTTATGCAAACTTTTCAGGACTGTTTCAGCCTTTTGCCATTCCCGAACACTACTTTCTCCAACATTAAACAGTCTACCAGCTTCACGATTCCCTTTCTCCTTTGCAACTTCTACAACTTCAAGTTTAAACTGAGCTGTGTATGATTTTCTCTGGGAAATACTTCCACCTTCCATGGGTAATTCGGATGCTAATTTTTAAAAAGGAGAATCGAAAATCACGAGTTACTTAGGATAAAATCTAATAGCAAAGTATAACAAATAATGATTTACTCTAT
>Ga0131853_10001684_pt1 | contig 39392 bp, 39 predicted proteins | sample TergutLab28metaG_FD_92764 | JGI IMG/M metagenome (GOLD analysis project Ga0131853, IMG submission 92764) | Labiotermes labralis P1 segment gut microbial communities from Petit-Saut dam, French Guiana - Lab288 P1 (version 2) (version 2) | ecosystem: Host-associated > Arthropoda: Insects >...
CGTATCTGTATTTTCGCTCTGTTTTCATAACTTGATTTTACCATACAATGCACAAAAGCCAATAACCTGTTATGTTTCGGTTACCGGCTTTTGCTTTTAATGCGGCGAATGCCGCTTTTTTATCGTTCATTTTTATGCTGTTTCGTTTCTGATTGACTTTGATGTTTTCCAACGGGTTAAATTCGTCAAAATTTTGCTGTAAATCGGTTGAAAACATATTTACATATTCCTTGACTATATCAAGGCTTGAATGTCCGAGAATTTTTTGTAGTCTGAAAATATCGCCACCGTTTAATATCCAAAGTTTTGCAAAAGTGTGTCGGAATAAGTGTATTGACCGTTTTGTTACTCCGCGCTGGCTGTTATATCGCCTAATTGAAGTTTCCGCACAGCTTTTTGTCATTTGTCCTCCGAATTGGGAGCAAAAAACATAATCGTCTGCGTTGCCTTTCCTGTATATCCGATACTCCTTTAGCGTGGTTTTTAGAGTGGCAGACAGCGGAATCAATTGTTGTTGGCGGTTTTTTACAACGGTTAATCGAATCATGTCATTTTGGAAATCCACATCAACCCATTTGAGATTGATAAGCGTTCGCAGTCTGTTACCTGTGGCGAGTAAATAATTTACGATAACCCAATTTCGATATTCCGCAAAACCCGTCTTTTTTACATCAGGTTTTTTGAGCAGTCGTTCTAATTCTTCGGTGGTGTAAGTTTCCTTTAGTTCCTTGTCGCATTTTATGAGGCTTATTTTGAATTTCGGCATATAACCAAGTTCCATGAAAAAATAAAAAATTACTCGAAGTCCCCGCAGATATGAATTGATGGTGACATCATTTACTGTGCCTTTGTTTTGCAAATACTCAATGTACTTGTAGATAGTTTCCTTTGTAACGCTCTCGCAAGGCTGGGCGGTGTTGTGAAACATTCCGAAAATTTTAAATTTATTTTCGTAAAAAATTATGCTCTCCTTGCTTAGATTGCTAATTTTTTTGAATGTGTGAAATTCCTCAAACGCATTATTGAGCGTTTTCCCGTCTTGCCCTTGCATTTTAATTTTTGGTCTTGGCATGGTAGTTCCTCCCATTTTTCATAATAAAATTTTATGAAAATAGGTGGTCTAGTATTCCAAAAATGGACAAGAAACGCCAAAACGGAATACTAGACTAGGCAAGAGATTATCAAAAAATCTAGTAGCCAGATTTTGTCCCATTGCCTGTAAACGGGCAAAAAAGAAAAGTGGACAAACCCCGATTCTATCAAAGGCTTGTCCACTCTCGCATTTCTTTGTTGCAGATAACTCTGGGTGACAAGATTTGAATTATTCAAAGTTATTAAATTGAGAAAAATGCCATATTTCACACGCCGAAAAAGCCTGTAAATATGGCATTCTCACTTAACTGCACACAATCACGCAAAACCGTTTTAATTTCCGTAAAGGGTAAATTAAAGGGTAAAAAATTTGTTGTCACACGAGTGTCCATGTTAATTCGGATTGCAAACTACGCACCGTAGATTCATCTAACCCTGTATCTTCCATTACGACTTCAACCGAAAATCCGCGTTTTAATAACTTTTTAGCAAATTCAATAGCTTTTTTGTGACTCGCTTTTTCTACAGCTTCTTGCACTTCTTCGTCAATAAGCATTCTAACTACTTTTGCCATTTTCAACCACTCCTTAATTTTATTTGCAAACTCCGGGTCAATGAATTTGTCCGTCGCGGTGAGTATACCCGCTATGATAAACGCTTGTTGGTTATCATCTTCAACCTGCTTTGCAAGGGCAACTGTATCGGAGAGAAGTCCTTGTTTGCGCCTGTTATCGGGTTGGGTTAGAGGAAGAATAATAAATTTCATAACGTCCTCATCGGTTAGCCGTTCTTTTGCATCAACTTTTGCTTTCAGTTCGGCGTATATTGCGTCCGTGTCGAATTTGGAAAGATATACTTGTTCAACTTGGACACGGAAGCCGCCCAAATCTAACTTGCTCACGGTTTCTTGCACATCGCCTGTGTAGAGAACGGCGATTACAACCTTTTTCACCTTTACCCCCTCGGAAAACAGACGCTCAACGGCAAAAATTGCATATTTATTGTATTTCAAAAAGTCTTGCCATACTGGTTTTGATTCATATTCCAACACAAGAAGCCAGTCATCTTCGAGCAGAAATACGTTATCACCATAAAATTCCGTTGCTGTCACGACAGGATAATCCGCTGACAGCATACGTTTAATTTTCGGCACATTCGTTAAACCGTATACCGCTAAGGATTTATTTTGATAGTTTTGCGTCAAAACTTTGGAAATTATGTCCTTGTTTGTGCGAGCAATGCCGCCGAGTGTTGGTGTCTTGGGATTCCGTTTGCTTTTTTGGATTTCATTTGGCACAGCCATTTTCACCTCAATTCAATTTCTAATGAACATATGTTAAAATTTGGGGTAACTCGGGTAGCTTTTCCTCGAATTGCGCATAATTATAGGATTTATAAAAGTTAAACATAGGCAACATTAGGGTATGCGAGGGGTAACGCTAAATGGATTTGAGGTAACTGCTTGGAGTTTAATTTTTTGTATGAAAAAATATCACAGACAATATCTGTATGAATACACAGGTCTACCGGATATTTTACTTTCTTCGTAAAGTTCGTAACCATCTTCTCTCAGTAAAACATTAAGAGAATCTATGATTTTCATACATAAGGTTCGCGCCGTCTCATCAAACCAATCTCGAACTTCTGGATGAAACATCTCGCACAGAAAGCGCAGAAGTAAATCATCTTCGCTTTCATTTAATGAGAATTTATCATTTAAAAAAAACCATTGCCACCCCATATCGTGATAATTTTCGTAATAATAATTTTGGAAACTATGGTGATTCCAATTATGCTCCGCTTCACTATCTAACCCATTATTTCTATCAACAATTGACTTAATCTCATCTTCCAAATTACCATATTCAGGGCTTGTTGAAGGCATAGTGTCAAGTTCAAATATTCTTGAAAGAAAATCTAATGCGTCCAGCTCCCCATAATAATAAAAAGTTGGAGTACCGTCGGAACCCTTACTATCATATTTCCTCTCCACAAAATATTTTACAATACTTCTTCTCGTAACCTGCGTTATATTGTTTGCGGATATTAGCTTATGATTATCTTTGTTATTAGCGTCATAAAATAACAAGTCTAGGATTTCTTTACAGCTTTGAAACCTTTCTTCAATGTTAGAATTAAGGCATCGAAGTATTATATCTGCTTGTGCTGGTGTTACATTGCCTGAACTCATTAAAACATTTTTCACGTCATTAGACGGGTCACGATTTGTAAGAATAAAAAACCATAATGCCCCAATCGAATATATATCACTTCTTACATCACGGAGTGAGGGCTCAATTGTTAAACAAGGGTCATGGTAACGACCTCCGCTAATCTGCTCTCCGGTCTTTGTGAGTTTAGTATGGTCAGCAGTTTCAATGTAAGCACTTATTCCAAAATCAATTATTTTTATAGCACCGTCCTTCTTAACCATAACATTGCTTGGCTTTAAATCTCTATGAATTACGCCACACTCATGTGCGTAGTTCAACCCTATTAATATGCCCTTAATCGGTTTTTTTGAACGCTTGAAAGAAACACCACCCATGTTATTGATGCAATCTCTAAGATTCTGCCCATCAATATATTCGAGGCGAATAAATGGCTTTCCTTTAATACGTCCTATGTCATAAACATTAGCAATGTTTTCATGTTTCAAACTAAAAAGCATTTTGGCTTCTCTGAAAAAACGCTTTTCTCCTTCGATTTTTTCATCGTCAGAAACAAATAGCGGGTCAAACACTTTAATTGCAAAGGGCATATCAAGTAAGTTGTGATGATATTTGTATACCCTTCCAAAGCCACCATGCCCAATTTCGTCACCAAGTTCATACGAATCAACATTGCCACATACTGCGTCTTCCGTTCTTCTTCCTTCTGCGTAGTATTCAATTATCGGATTTATTTCTCCCGCCAAAAAAGCTCTACGCTCCGCATATGTGCCATACAATGCTTTTATATATTGCCAAAATTCATCCGGTGTATTGCATAATTTAAGGAACTTGGGGATTAGATGGCTAATTTCTGGAGCAGATAGCAAATAATCTCTAACTTTTTTATAATCACCATCATCATATCCGCCACCAGTCGCACGGCTTATAATGCCAAGCTTAAAGCTTTCAAGAATTATTTCAATATCATTAGTGTCCATTATTGATAACCCCTCCCCACAATTTCACATCCTACTTCTTACCTTTTAACATAGAATTGACAACAGAAGCCATGCCCGGCATAATTTCCAATCCTTGTGAAAGCATCTTGTTTTGGTTTTGTAATCCTTCATCATGCATTTTAAGCCATTCGGGATAATAGCTATCGTCAATAATATCCCATGTAATATTTTCGTAGCCCAAATCTTTATCTTTTGCCATAGCCTCTAAGAGCTTAATTTGTAACTTTCGAGATTCTGCTCTCTTTGTGTCCGTCCACATATCATTCTTTTCAACTTTTAACGAATTATGATAACTTTTCCATGCTTGTAATACATTTGGGTTATCAGAAAAAACAATCGTTATGAGGTTGAGGGCTTTTACCCATTCCTTTTCCATCATGTCACGAGTAGCCATAAGCATACCGAAGTAGTACATTTTATCTCGCCGTCTTGCTTGCTTTTTAGCGTAAAACACATTTACAACCCAAAAGGTTACAAGGCTTGAAATAATCGCAACTACCAATGAAACTATGCCCGGTACAACAATTTCTTGTATATTCATTTTATATCCTCCTCTGCAAAGCTATCCTTTCAGATTTTCATCACACATGACGAGCTATTGCCCAATTATCTCGCATTCTTCGGAAGTCATGCCGTACAATATGAAAACCGCTTCGTCTAATTGGGAATCAAGCGTTTCAATTTGCTTTGAAATTGCGTTGAGTTCCTTTGCGTTTTCGCTAAACAGCTTCATCAGCTCCATTTCTTGCTGCATGGTTAGCTTTACTTTTTGTTTTTTTAATTCTGCTAAGAATCCGTTAAAATCCAAAGTGTAGAAATTCGATAATTTTTCGCTGATTTTTGTGGGTTTGAATTTGCCGGAGATAAAATCAGTAAATTCTTTTGATTTGTTAAACCGAAATTGACATTTTTCGAGAAGGACATCTACGAGGGATATTATGGGTTGTTGGTCGGGTGCGACGACAATTGGGAAACGCTCAATATAAACACCTAAAATTTTTGCAAACGGTTTTCCGACCATTTGAAAATAATCCGTCCTAAATACCCATTTCATCAATGAAGAATTTATAATCCCTAATAAATATTTTAAGTCAACCGAATTATTATCTTGCTTGGGATAAATGCAATAAATTGTATTTTTACAAATTATTCCGCTATCATCGTATGTTGCAATAGGATAATCCCCTGCTTGTCTTATGACTAATTTGGGCTTTGCGTACACTTCCGCTACAGTTGGTCGAGCAAGCCATTCGCCGTATTTTACAAATGTATCTTCCCATGTGCAGGTGAATCTGTGTATCATTTTTCCTTCAATAATGGGCTTCCATAAATCGTCAAATTTCTCATATCCAAAAAACGGATTACCCTCAACGATTTCTTTTGTTTGTGGAGGATAACCTTTTCCTACACCATATAACTGCACTCCATACATGGTGCTAAAATACTCGCCTAAAGGTCTGCTTAAATCTTCAATTTTTTGCCTCAAATTCTTTTCTGTTGGTGTTCGTCTAAAATTGAAAACATAACTTTCTTGTCCTTTAACCTCTTTTTGATTAAATTCTGTAATTATGCCATCGGTAATAAAAGTCGAAGTAAAATCAGTTTTTCGCGGCAAGAGGATTACTTGCAACTTATCATGGTCTAATGGTTTTCTGTTTTTGAATACCGTAATAGACGGTTCTACAACCGCAGAAGGAAATACATTAAACAACTCTACAATGTCGAGTAAGGTATAGTCATCAAATAAAAATTTTCTCAGCTTCAATGCTCCGCGTTCAAGGAAAAAGAACGTATTTGGTGTAATATAACCCAAATAGCCATCTTTTTTGATGATTTTCATGCCGAGTTCCATAAATGTTTTGTATGTGTCGAAGAAGTATTCCTGTGTTTCGTAATTAGCTTCGATATAATCCTTCTCGGCTTGGTTCAGACTTGCCCCATACGGCGGATTACCGATAACCACATCAAAACCGCCCTGCGCCATAATGTCGGAAAATTCCGCGTTCCAATCAAAAGTTAAGTTTCCAGCAATTTCTGCATCATTTATGATTGAATTTCCAACCTTTATGCTGTCATCAAGGTGTGCAAGCGGTTTTTTGTTGTCGGCGGTTTTAAGCCATAATGATAATTTTGTGATTTCTACACTTTCTGAGTTAAGGTCTACGCCGAAAAGATTATTTTGCAAAATATGCGTGTCCCAATCAAAAATACTTATTTGCCCTTCGCGCAAAGATTCGTACATTTCAATGGCATAACGTCCTTCGGCAACAAGATAATCAAAAGCGCAATTCAAAAACGCTCCGCTCCCGCAAGCAGGGTCAAGCACTTTTATCGCTTTCAATCGTGCTACATATGTTTCCCAAAAATCAATATGCAATTTCTTTACGGCAATAGGATATGAAACCCTTTCATCTTCGTATTTTTCAGATATTTTTTCCCACTTATCAAGTATCATTTTATTCCCTTTAACTTTGGGAATGCCGGAAGCTATGTAGCCACCCCGACCGAAAAATTCTTTTTTTATCCGTTCTTTTTCATCGGCAAGCCAACGACCGATTGTTTTCTCAACGATGAACTTCGTTACATAGTCGGGGGTGTAATAAATTCCATCGGCTTTTTGCTTGCTTGTGGAACGGTCAACGTCCTTACCCTCAATTTGCGCTTTCACTTGCTCAATGTCTGCAATGGAGTATTCAAAAATATGCCCCAAAATATTTACGTTGAGGTCAGAACCAAAATCGTAATCAACCAATTTTTGAAAATTTTCCAAAACATCATCGGGAATTTTCAAGCTGTCCAAAAGTTCATCTCGCTTAAATAATCCTCCGTTGTATCCGTTAATATGCAAAGGCGGGTTGCCTTGGTCTATCGAATGGAAAAGTCCTTTTAACTGCTCCCACAAAAGATTTGGCGCAAGCACAAATGAAGATTTGGCAGCTTGCACCACGCTTTTGAAAATGCCTTGCGGCAACAGCATACGATTTTCGCAGAAACACACAAAAATAAAACGGTCAAGAATTTTTTGCGACTTTCCGAAAAGGGTCATTGGGTCAGTATCGGGGTTGTTTTCTTTTAAGGCATCGAAAAGATTTGAACGGAGGATTTTATAATCGTTGTAAAATTGATTTGTGATTTCGGCGCGGGCAAGTTCGTTGTCATCGTAAAGCCTGTCAACTGTGGATTTACCAACTTTTGAAATGAGATTTTCTCTGCACAGCAAAAAATAAAATCGCTTAAATTCTTCTTCATCGTCTAAATTTGTTATAAAAAACTGCTCATATTCCAATGAACTCGCGGATTTATACAAACGGATTTCTATAAAATTTGAAACAATTACCCAACCACAACCGCTTCCGTTTTTGTGGGCGTATTGAAAAGCCTGCTCCACAGGGGTAAGGTGATTATCGCGTTGCTGTTTTTTATCCAACTTTGTATTTGCGTCTTTTAATTCCATAACTGCACGAACAATTTTCGTATCTGCCGAAAAAAATCCCAAACCACAATCCGCTTGGGAACTGTCAAGAACAGATTTATATTCTGCGTGTTGATTCCATTCATCTGCGCTTTCAATCGAAACATAGCCTAAAACTTTATCAAAAACTGCATTCAAAAATCGTCCTTGAATAGACGTTTCCTTTGTTTTGTGAAAACGTCCTTCGTCCACGGCTTTTTTCCATTTCAAAATTTCCGAGTGCTTATGTGTGTAATCGGAAACGGCAGATGTTTGAAAATTATCTAAATATTTTTTTATAATATCACGATTGAAAATTATCGGGGTGCTATTCATTTTTCAGACTCCCCTCTGTCTTGATTTACGAGCAAGGATTTTTAATTTTACAGCGTAATTATATCATAAAAAATTTTTTCTGTGGTTGCGGTTTTTTTATTTTTTGTTTTACCCAAAAAGGGATACGGAAATTTTTCATTCGTGTCCCCACTTGGGCAAATAGTTTAAGGTTTTGGTTTTGCTTTTCAGCCCCGCAGGGCGCACGTACTTTGACCCCCGCTTGCGGGATAAGGGCAAAGTACATAGTGCGTTATATACTTTGCGGGGCAAAGTATGGAAACCCCGGCTACCGCTCGTCACCATTGCGCTTGCGCGTGTCATTGATGCCGGGGGAACTTGCATTACGTTCGTTATATTCTTGCGCTTTTACTTTTGCTTTTGCCGATTCCATTCTTTCATAAATACCGGGTGAGTTTTTTCGTTTTTGTTCGGCTACCAATTCGCTAAAAATTTCTGCGATTGCTCCGTCAAGTTTTGCACGATTCATTTCATCTGCAAATTTTTTATAGCCGTATTTTTTCACAAACGCTTCTCCGTAACTGCGAACGGAAGTGATTAAATTTTTTTGTTCCTGCGTTAAATTTTCGGCTTTGGGATAATCGGTTTTTGTAAATTGATAATTCATAAGGTTTACCGTTTGAATAATATCCCGAATCGTTTCATTGGCAGCCGTTCGCGCTTTTTTTAGTTTTGCATTTTCTTCATTTAATTTTGCAGATACCATTGCCGTTGCGCGTAAATTTTTTTCGTCTTTCTCGGAAATAATTACACCCGTTTTTCCGAATAAAGGCGCGTGGGGTGTCGTGGTAATGGATTCCAACTGTTTGACAGTAAGCATTTCGCCGCCGTCCTCAATGGATTTTATTTTCGTTTGTAAATCTTTTTCTTTTGTCACTAACTCGCTAATTTGTTTTTTCTTTTTTTCGATTTTTTCAGCGTACTGTATTTCTGTGGTGGTAAGTTTTTCGGATTTTTCTCCTAATGCTTTTTCTGTGGCAGCTAACGCATTTTCTTTTTCGTCAAGTTCAGCTTGGCGAATTTTTGTTTTATATTCGATAACGGAAAGGTGTTCTGCCGTGCTTCCTTTTTCACCGCGCTCGAAATTTTTGTAGCCCGCGTTTTTCATGTAATCATGGAAACGGTCTTGAAGTTTTGAATATGAATAAATTAATTTTTCTTTTCCATCTTCACCAATAACTTTTTCGCTTTCCCATTTTTTCGAGTGGTTGACTTGATTTATAATTTCCTTGACCGTGCCGATAAGTGATTTGTCTTTGCATTTTTTCGTCCATTTAATTTCTTTTTGCACGATAGGAATATAAACAACGTGCAAATGATAATGATATACGTCGCGTCCAATCTGCTCCGATAAACCTTTGTTCCGCTCATCAGCGTGTAGAGTTGCCGGCAAAATATATTTTTCGTCCCCGACTTCATTAACCGCCATTTTATAGGCTTCGGCGTAAAATGCACAAGCGAAGTCATAACCGTTTGCGTGACCGTGTGCGGCGTAATTTTCTTCAAAATATTCTGTGTTCACATCAAAAACCATTTCGGCAATTATGCTTGATTCGGGTTTCGTTCCTTCGTTGTTGAGTTTCAGACCGCGTGTGCTAATTTCGCTGTTTTTAACCATTCTGTCAAAAACACCAAGATATGTGCTGTTGCACTTTTTGAAATGAATGTTTCGGTGCGATTGTTCCAAGATTACATCTATATTACCATAATTTTCGTTTTTTCGCTCGTTGTGGCGTTCAATGTGAATCGCTGCGGCGCGAGTGTAGCCTTGATTACGTACAACAGATTTATGATTTGACATAAAAATTTACCTCCCGTCTGCAAAAGCAGCAGAAGTAGCAAAACGCATTTTTGCACCTTTTGCTACTTCTGCTACGGTGTGTTCATGGACTATCTTTCAGTTTGCAATTCAAGCCATGTTAAAAACTTTTCGCGTAAAATTAATTTCTTCCGACCGACACGGATAAGAGCCGAAAAATCGGCGCGTTCGGTAATTTCATACATAGTTGGTGCGCTCACCCCGATTAAACTCGCGGCTTCTTGAACGGTGAGCGTTGGGCGTTCATAAATTGCTGTTTGCATAGATGCACTTCCTTTCTTGTGAAATAATTTCAAATTGCATTTTTTAATTTGAAATGAATTATACTTTACGTAAATTAAAATGTCAATATCAACTTATAAATAAATTAAATATTTTATTTGTATTTTTAATTAAAGTACGTTATTATGTAAAAAAATTCGGAAAGGTGATTTTTATGGAGTTCAAAGACAGCATGAAATTCTTGCGAAAGGAAAAAAATCTTAGCTTTGCTGACATTGCAAGCATTGTTGGAAAGTCGGAAGCCGCCGTTCGCGCATGGGAGTATGGACGGGCGAAGCCCGAAGCTGACACCCTTATTTCATTAACACAGTATTTTAACTGTTCAAGCGATTTTCTTTTGGGTTTATCTGAATACAGGTCTGAATCCGAAAAGCAAGAACGCGCTGAACTTTTAGCCGAAGTTGAGAGTTCAATGAGGGAAAACGACCCCGAAACACTTACTTTCTTGTATGAATTTATAAGCAAGCTGAATAATTTGCCCCTCGACCATCGGCATGAAATTACAGATTTAGTAAAAATGCACTTGTCACGTGATTTTACGTTGAAAGACCGCCAAGTATTCAATTCGGCAAGTAAACTAATGATGACGTTATCGTTAGCACCAAAAAGCGAAACAGAGCTATAAAATAGAAGGGAGTTTTTCAAATGGCAAAACGAAACGCACAAGGTGCAGGAAGTATTCGTCAACGCCCGGACGGTAAATGGGAAGCGCGATACACCATTGGGCGCGACCCCGGCACAGGGAAGCAAATACAAAAATCCGTTTACGGAAAAACACAGGCTGATGTCCGCAAAAAATTGGCACTTGCCACGGTTGCGCTTGACGAAGGAACATACGCAGAACCGTCACGTCTGACCGTTGGCGCATGGCTCGACATTTGGCTTTCTGAATATGTAAAAAACGCCGTCAAATTATCAACGCATAACACATACACGCAAACGTGCAGGCTTTACATCAAGCCAAAATTATCTGCCGTTAAATTGTCCGCTCTTACCGCTCCTGCTGTTCAAAATCTCATTAACAGCTTGCATAATGGCGAGCAAACAAAAAAAGGACTTTCCCCGAAGTCCGTAAAATGTATTCACGGCGTTCTTCACAAGGCATTGGAACAAGCAATAAAACTCGGTTATATCCGCGCAAACCCCGCTGATGCTTGCCAGTTACCCCGAATTGTCAAAAAAGAAATTAAACCGCTCGACAAAGAGCAAATATCCGCTTTTCTTGATGCAATCCGTGGACACGAATTTGAAACACTATACTTGGTTACGCTGTTCACGGGAATTAGGCAGTCTGAATGTATCGGGCTTCGTTGGCAGTGCGTTGATTTTGAAAACGGCAACATCGTGATAAATGCACAAATTCAAAGAAATCGTAAAAGCGGCGAATTTTATTTTGAAAACACAACGAAGAATGACAAGGTTAGGCGTATAACTCCTGCATCGTTCATAATGAAGGCACTCAAAAAGCACAGGGTTGAGCAATATAAAGCGCGACTACTCGCAGGGGAAGCGTGGACGGAAAGCGATTATGTATTTACTAATGCGCTCGGAGAACATCTAAAACACGGAAATGTATATAAAAAATACAAGCGCATTGTCAAAGATTTGGGGAGTCCCTCAGCGCGTTACCACGATTTACGCCATTCTTACGCAGTTTCCGCGCTTCAAGCGGGTGACGATGTAAAAACCGTGCAAGAAAATCTCGGACACCACACGGCGGCGTTCACGCTCGACCAGTACGGACACGTAACGGAACAAATGAAAAAAGAAAGTGCCGCCCGAATGGATAATTTTATAAAGGGTATCTTGCATAGGTGAAATCCTGTAAAGGGTAAAATAAAGGGTATAGGGGTGTTTTGGAAATAAAAAATCCCTTGAAAACATTGAATTTACAAGGGATTTCTATTCTCTGGGTGACAAGATTTGAACTTGCGACCTCTAGACCCCCAGTCTAGCGCGCTACCAAGCTACGCCACACCCAGAAACTTTGTTACAGAACAACGAAAGCTAGTATATATGCGCTTTGTAGGTTTGTCAAGAATTTTGACTTTGCGAACAGCAGCGGTTTTACTCCTTGTCTTGCGACAAAAACATTACAAATCCAATTATAAATCGTTGACGTTTGTAAAATTTTAGCATAGAATCGGCGTAAGAGGGAGGCTTCATATGGAAAAAACTTTTGTTGCATTGCAACTTTACACTATACGAGATTTTGCGAATGAAGATACTGCCGGAACTTTGCGCAAAGTAAAAGAAATGGGTTACGATTATGTAGAGCTTGCGGGAACTTACGGCTTGAATTTTTCGGAAATGCGCGAGCTGCTTGACGAAATCGGACTAACAGCAGTAAGCGCGCACGTACAGTTTGACGCGCTTAGGGAAGATTTGACCGGAACTGTTTCTGCGTATAAAAAACTGGGTTGCGAGTATATTATTATTCCAATGCTACCCGCAGAGCGTTTGCCCGGCGGCGGCGAATACGCGCAAACCAAGGATTTTCTTAAAACATTCTGCGCCGAGTGCAAAGAAGCGGGTGTAATTCCCGCTTATCACAATCATGCACATGAATTTGTTAGACTCCCAAACGGCGAATTTAAACTTGATGTGTTATTTAATGATATTCCGGAAATTTTTGCGCAACTTGATACCGGCTGGGTAAAAGCGGCGGGGCAGAACCCCGAAGCGTATATTAAAAAATACGCGGGACGCTGCCCCCTCATTCATTTAAAAGATACTATTGTAAATTCATACAACGGCTACGTGGACAAACCTGTGGGAAAAGGCTCGCAGAACATACCCGGCACAATTGAAACCGCGCTTGCTGCGGGTGCTGTCGGCTTTGTTGTAGAGCTTGATAAACCGTTTGACCAAACATCCCTTGAAGCCGCCCAAGAAAGCCGTGAATATTTAAAATCGCGTGGATATTAGTCAAACATATCGTTGAAATAATGCCCGGCTTTGCGCATAGCGCGTTTGCTATCGCGAACAAGACGGCGGCGATCTTTGCTGTCGGTTGTGGTCATTGTTAAGCCCGCGCCGATTATAATCCCCACCGTGACTCCGCCTATTCCTATTAATCCGGTTGCAAAACGTGTCATGGAAAAACTCCTCTCATAATTGATTTACCTTTAATTTGCGTTTTCGCGGAATATATATACTCGGTATTATTTTCAAAAAGGAGAATGATTATGAAGCGTGGCGGAGGAATGCGAAGTAAACCCACAAGTAAACCGTCATTTAAACCCTCGAAGGGCGGAAGTTTTAGCGGCGGTGGAAGAACGGGCAGCAGTTTCGGCGGCGGAACGCGACCGACTTCCGGCGGCAGGCGCGGAGGTCTTGGCGGACTCGGAGGGTTCGGGCTTGGAATGGGCGCGGGAATGATGATGGGCGGACGGCGGCGCAGACGCTTCGGAGGTCTCGGCAGAAGCCGCGGCGGTTGCGGTTCTATCATTGCGATAGCCGTTGCAATTATTTTTCTGGTTATTCTTGTGAAGTTAATAACAGGGTCGTAAGGACTGATTTTTTTGACAAAAAAGATAAAAACAAAAGCATTTAAAAAAGCTTCATTGCTCAAAGGCAAGTTTGTCGGAAACGAACGGGGCTTTGGCTTTGTGATTCCCGAAGAAGGGGAGGATGTTTTTATTCCGGCCTCTTATTCACGTGGTGCGTTGCATGGTGACGAAGTTGCATTCAAAATAGTAAGTCGTAAGATAAAGGATGATGGCCATCAACAAATCGGCGAAATTTTTGAAATAACCCGCCGCGAACCTATGGTTGGCACGTTTTATATAGAAAACGGTGTGGGTTTTGTGCGTCCAAGTATAAAAAAAATCCCGTATTTCTTTGCGGTTCCGCCAAAAACCATAGCCCATTTCGGGCTTGCAGACGGGCACCGAGTTGTTTTTTCCGTTAACAAACGTCATCGCCCGGCCGAAAACCTTTCGGCGTGCTTCATAACCGAAGTTTTAGGGCATATAAACGACCCCGGCGTTGATGTTTTATCAATGGTACTAATGGCGGGAGTTCCGTATAATTTTTCCGAAGAAGTGACGGAAGAAGTCCTAAAACTTCCGACAGAAGTAGAAGAAACAGATTTACCGGGACGTCGCGACCTACGCAACGAATACATTTTCACAATTGACGGCGACGATACAAAAGATATCGACGACGCAATTTCCTTCGCAAAAGCCGACGATGGTTTTCGCTTAGGAGTTCATATTGCGGACGTAACACACTATGTCCGCGAAAACACCGCGCTGGACGCATCGGCGTTAAATCGCGGCACAAGTATTTATCTTGCCGACCGCGTTATCCCCATGCTTCCGCACACGCTTTCAAGCGGCATTTGTTCGCTTTTCCCAAACGTGGACAGGCTTGCTTTGTCGTGCCAAATGCTCGTTGACACAAGCGGAAATGTAACCGAATACGAATTTTTTACTTCTATTATAAACAGCAAAAGACGCTTCACATACACAGAGGTTCAAAATTTATTGGACACCGGCGAAAACGAATTAATAAATTCAATGGACGAACTTCGCGAAATTCTGCGAAAAAAGCGCGACAAGCGCGGCGCGTTGGATTTCGACCTTCCCGAATCGAAAATACGCGTGGACGAAAGCGGACGCGTAACTTCTATCGAGCCGTACCCGCGTAACAACGCCACCGGAATAATCGAAGAATTCATGATTCTGTGTAACGAAACAATTGCGTCACACTTTTATGCGGAAAAAATACCCTTCGTTTATCGCACCCACGAACAACCAAGCACGGAAAAATTAACCGGCTTACAAGCCCTGATTACAAACCTCGGCCCTGAACTGCCAAAAACAAAACGCGTAACCGCAAAAACCCTCCAAGACCTTCTTGAAACCGCAAAAAATTCTCCGGCGGCATACGCCGTTTCATCCGCGCTTCTTCGCGCCCTGCCGCAAGCAAACTACACCCCCGACAACCCAACCCACTTCGGACTGGCATCAGAAGCATACTGCCACTTTACGTCACCGATACGGCGTTATGCGGATTTGCAAATACACCGGATTGTAAAGAAAATAATAGAACCATGTATTGAGAACTTGCATATTGTATGCGCGCAATGTTCGCGCACGGAACGTGTTGCCGAAAATCTTGAACGTGAAGTTGAAGAGCTAAAGAAAGTTCAGTTTATGTCGGACAAGAAAGGGGAACGTTTTGCGGCAATCGTTTCTGGCATGACCTCGCGGGGCTTGTATGTACTGCTTGAAAATACGGCGGAAGGGCTTGTTCCCGAGTCGAATCTTTTGAAGCATAAATTCAAATACAACAAGGAGTACGGCGTTTACGAAAAGAAACGCGAACGCGGCCAAAAATCCGGGAAAATTCTGCGCCACGGTTCGCCTGTGACTGTTCGCCTAACCGGTACAAATGAAGACGAATGCAGGTTATATTTTGTACTGGAGAATGTATGAAAGTAAATTTAGAAATTAAACGAATGCTTTCTTTACTGTTATTGGCTGCTTTCGCCTGCGCATTACTTATACTTAGAGGCAATTTATTTGGCGGGCGAGTGTATTCGTTTATGATATGGAATCTGTTTTTAGCGTTGGTTCCATATGGGATATCGTATGCAATGTTGCTAATCTGCAACTTAAAAGAATCTAAGTGGCGCACTTACAGTTTTGCGCCATTAGGGGTGATGTGGCTGTTATTTTTTCCGAACGCGCCGTATCTGTTTACCTCTTATATGCTTTTCAGCAGAGTTTTTTCTTTTCCGGAAGGCAATTTCATGATATTTTCAATCCAACCTTGGTATGATTTTGTTTTATTATCAAGTTTCATATGGTGCGGGATATTAGCAGGGTTGGCATCGCTGGGAATAGTTCATGGCATGATTGAAAAACGATTCGGAAAAATAACCGGATGGTTGGTTGTAGTAATTACCAGCTTTTTAAGCAGTTGGGCAATATATTTGGGGCGTTTCATCAGACTAAATAGTTGGGATGTTTTTACGAATCCCGGAATATTGCTTCCTTACCTTCGTTTATGCGGAGAAAGGACACTTTTTATTTTCTTATTGGGCGTTTTTTTGGTGTTGGTATACATAGTTACGTATTTCTTTGAAGGTAAGAAGAAGATTTATTTATGATTCATTATGTACTTTGCATAACATATTTGCCGAGCCGATACGGGTACGGGCATTACCCAAATCTATTTTTTACGAAGCTTTAACAAAATACCCCTCTGTTCAGCCATTTCATTGAATAATTTTACAGCAACAGTCGCTTTTTCTTTCAACGTCATTTGCGGTTTTATTTCGCCTATAATCTTCTCCATAACCACTTTTACATCTTGCAACTCTAAAAGATTAACTGCAATACAATAAAAACTCTTACGCCGCCCATCGTTGTAACTACTAAGCAGTTCTTTTAAAATGTCAACTTTCTCGTTAAGTTCGGTAGCATAGGCTTCTATGCCGATTAGTTTTGCTTTTTCCATGTCAACAAATTGGTTTTTATGAGTGATAAATGAATCGTTTAAATCTGCACCATCGTATCTTTTGCATGGAAATTCATTACACTCGAAACAATACTCAATGCCTTTGAGTTCACAGCATGGCAATATGCTACATGAGCAATGAACCTCTAAAAATCCCTCACCACCACATCCGGGACAACGTGATGAACCTTCGATATAATAACGAGAACACAAACCGCAATTTAAACCACATGACGAAAATAACGGATATTTTCTCACTTTGTATTCTGCCATATAACATTTCATGTGTTAACAGAAGTATCCAACGTAAGAATAATACCGGGTTGGGAATCAATATCCATATATGCTTATGATATTAACTCCCTTTACAATTGCCTGAATAATATCCATATTATCCATTATTTTATTTTCTTTTTATTCCTTTTTGACTTAATCGTAACGACCTTCCCATTTATAGCGCAGCCTCTCATTTCTCGATAAACAAGGTCTGCGTAGTTTTTGGATATTTCCACCACGGAATGTGTGTTGCGGATGGTAATGACTCCGATTACACTGCTTGGCAAGCCGGTCTTGCCGGTAATAGCGACTACAAGATTCTTGGCGGTTATTTTATCATCATTTCCCACGTTAATAACAAAACAAGCCATGCCACTTTTAGAATCAGATACTTTCGCTTTCATCTTCTTATCAAGCGTAATGGTACGCTCTTTGAATCCTTTTGGTTTTTGCTTTTCGATAAGGTTGTCCAATTGTACGTCGTCATGGGTGTTCTCAGATAAGAGATACAGGGCGGCACTTGCGATTTCCACGGAGGTATAATCGCTTTCCATCAACTTATCTATTAAAAATTCATATTTGCGGAAATCGTTATCCTTTAAAACCTTTGATAATTTTTCAATTAGTTTATCGTTTCTAACTTCGTTGATTTCATTAATGGAGGGGATTTTCTTTTGCTCGATTTTGCTTTTTATATACCGCTCCATTTCCTTCAATGCATTTATTTGCTGCCTGCCGCTTACTAACGTATACGAGACACCCGCTTTGCCTGCGCGCCCGGTTCTGCCGATGCGGTGTATATAATACTCCACATCCTGCGGCAAATCAAAATTAAACACAGCGTCGATATCGTCAACATCAATACCGCGAGCCGCGACATCAGTTGCAATCAAGATATCGACTTTCCCATTCTTGAAAGCATTCATAGCCGTGGTTCTGGCTTCCTGCTTCATATCTCCGTGCAGGCCGTCCGGCGAATAACCCCTGAATTGCAATTCGTCGGTCAGTTCATTGACCATCCGCTTGGTGTTGCAAAAGACAAGGGAACGGTTGGGGTTATAATAATCTAGCAATCTCGCCAGCGTTTCAGTTTTTTTACCGCCGGGTACTTCGTAGTAAAATTGTCGGATACTCGGCACCGTCAATTCTTTTTGCGTCATTTTAACAACCGTAGGGTTTTGTTGATATTGATGGGTAATTCGCATGATTTCCGGTGGAATAGTAGCTGAGAACAGAATGGTTTGTCGAAATTCGGGTACATCTTGCAAAATCAATTCAATGTCTTCCCTGAAGCCCATATTGAGCATTTCATCCGCTTCATCAAGGACAATCATTGATAAATGTTTTAATCTTAACGTATGGCGTTTAAGGTGGTCCATGATTCGACCCGGCGTGCCGATAACGATTTCCGCTCCTTTTTTAAGCGAATTGATTTGTCGGTCAATATGCTGCCCGCCGTAAACAGGGACTACGCTGATACCGTGCTTGTATTTTGCGAATTTTCGTATTTCTTCGCAGCCTTGAATCGCCAATTCCCGGGTTGGGCATAAAATCAACGCTTGCGTTGAGCCGGTTAATTCCTTGCTGATTTTTTCGATAATAGGAATACCAAACGCCGCCGTTTTTCCGGTTCCTGTTTGGGAATGACCTATAATGTCATGACCATCCAGTATTAACGGTATGCTTTGCGACTGTATATAGGTTGCCTCTTCGAATCCCATTTCGGCAACAGCTCTTTTTACTTCATCTGATATTGGGAGATTCGCAAAACTGTTTATTTCTGTCATATTCGTGTCTCATTTCATATCACTTGTTTTCTGCAAAGAGTCAGGCATCATTTGCATAAATTCGACGGCATTGCCGTCCGGGTCATGAGTCCAGCATTGCCAGTTGCCATCGTCACCTTTTTTGGGCGGAACGGCGAGTTCATAGCCCGCGTCAACGATGGCTTTCGCAACAGTTTGAATATTATCCACCGAAAGACAAAGATGCGCGTAATACTTTTTCTTCCACATGGGAAGCGGCTCAAACGGTTCTTCGGAGTAGAAAAGCTCCATAAACTGCCCATCCGATACTTTTAAGTATTCGGTTTGTGGTTTTCCGTTACTGTCGGAAATAGAAAATGCTTTTTTGATTCCGAATGTTTCGTAGAATTTGAGTGATGCTTCCATGTCATTTACCTGGAATGCTAAATGTGCGATACTTTTAACCATTTTTTATCTCCTTAAATATAGAATGCGCAGATCATAACAATTTCTAAGCCACCAATTATAGCAATTTTCGCATTATATAAATACCGTCTGCTCTTAATCAACGATAATAATCAATATTCTGCTACCCAACAGCGATATTGTTTTTTCTCATCAGTAATAATTTTTTTACACACTCTAGCGTTTCGGCATCCGGACGATAAAATGCCATATCAGCATTGCACACATTATTATATTCTTTGCCAAATATCACTTTTTGCTGTCCCGGACTGCAATCACCACAACTCGCGCAAATGTTGATGTGCGCCCAAGCAATTTCCTTTGTTTGTTCGTCCATCGGAACTACTTTAATCTCGCGGATATAATCACCCTCTGTCCAAATTGTCCACGGACTTGGTTCCTCTTCACCGATATCAATGTGCATATAGCATACGACCTCGTTTTGAAAGCTAACTGCGTTGTCTTTGAAAAGCATATCATTTTTTTCTAAAAATGACGCAAAATCCAGTGCATTTGCCAATATATCTCCGTTTAGGGAATCCTTAATAAGATTTTTCAGATTAGACACAAACAACCTCCGATTATATTAATGTGTGTTTCATTTTTTATAACAAGAAATAAAAAAGCCATAATTTTTGTAATCTCCGTAATCAAACTCACCTGTAAATCTCCATGAACATTCGTTGTATTCGCTTTGTTTTTCTATTCCTTCTCTGACCTTAGCTTCATGACTGCCGTCTTCCCAATGGTCGAACAATCCTTTTGCGATATATCCTTCGGCTATATCAAAATAATCAAAACCTTTGGGAACAGGGAAATCGGCTTTCATAAATCTACCGGTGGTGAAACCAAGCGTCACCACATTGTAAATACGCACGAGCATACACAGACTTTCCTACAAATCTGTAAGGTTGATGTTTTACAATTTCAAATTTCAATAAATTAGACATTTTAGTTCCTCCAACACATTATATAAATACCGCTCCCTGCGGCTTTAATTTCCGTCACTATGAAAATATGGATGCTGCGAAACTGCCGTGTTCGATAGAATCAAATAACCATTAATGATAATTTTATTCATCTGTCTTGATTAATACATCAGCCACTTTATGTAAAGTCGAGTCTGTTGGTTTGCATTTATCATAATTAAAAATACAATAATTAACACCTTCACTAAATTGCGAATTATATGCAATACCGTCATATGGTGTTTGCAGTTCCTTAACCCATTCATAGGTACTATATTTTAACTCACTCCCTATATTTTGTAATTCAACTCTCATTTTCTCAGCGATGTCAAATCTTTGATAAAACACATGGATATTCTGAACGTACTCCGCTATAAACTGGGTAATGATATATTCTTCTGTTTTGTCCCCAGTGTCAACAGGCTCAGAAAAAAGTTCACTAATCAACTCTCCAATAATTAGTTTTTTAACTAAACGACCGGAAATTCCCTCTGCTTCATATCCCTTTGTTCGGGTGCAAAAATTGTATATTTTTAATTTTTCCAGTGTTTCAATAGTGCAAAGATTAAGTATATCGTTTTTGTTGGCTCTGACTTCATAATACGCAGTCATCTCATCATTTGTGGCATAAAGCACAGGGTGGTAAGCCACATTTGCACGCATATTCGTTACCCTCTTCCTTGGCGGAACAAAAGATTCTTCTGCGCTTAACCCAAGAAAAGGGAAGGTGTCATTTATTTCATCAGTGTTAATAACCTTTCTTACACGAAACATACGCATACCTTCTTCAAGTGCTACTTTGGTTGGAGCATAATGTTTATTCAAGTGATTAATGGTTTCTAGTAGTTCGTGTCTAAATGTACATTCCGAAGACTCCAACAATCTCGTTGAAAAATCTTCAACCACTTTAAAGGCGTCCTCAAAAATTGTATTAAACGAAACCGTATTTTCAAAATTCATTATATCCCGAATTTTATCAATCTTTATTTTATTTCTGAGTCGGTTCAAAATACTTGATTTGTTCTTTTGAACTTCTTTCATAGAATCGCTCCATATATAAACTATGCGAAATTCATGCACTTCTAATTTTCGCATTATAGCCATTTTACACATTATTACAAAAAATTTCAAACGTCGCATTATATAAATTATCTTCTATCTACTGCGTTTCTTATTGTTGACTTTTATTGGTTGGGTTTTTGATAAGGTTGTCTTTTTAGTGAGGGCGAGTTTTTTATTTCTGTTTGCTCTTGTGAAATCGAAAGCAATTAAAGCGATAACAACGATAATAATTCCCGGAATAATTACAAACAAAACATTGAAGCCGGATTTTTCCGCTTCTTCGGATTCTTCGTATTCCTGTACTGTTTCAGGCGGAGGCGGAAAAAGAAAATCGTTTCGCACAAAAGCGTATGTACCCGATTCCCGAACATCAATAGTATAAGGAGCAAACCATATATCTTCATCTGCAATAAAGGGATTACCTTGAAACCTTACTGGTATTTTTTCCATTTGCTGCAATTCGCGGTCAAGATTTATTGCGACAATATTGTTTAATTCCATTAGTTCAAGGCCCATTATTTGTAAAGCAATGGGGTCGTGTAAATCTGCGATAGGTATTGTTCTGTCGCGGTCTATTTCGGTAAAAACATCGTGCGGAACGGCTCCCGCTTCAATTCGCAGAATGTGCGGTAAAGCCATTGTGAAATTTCCTTCGTCAAGTCTTTCGCGCGCGCGCAGTATGTATTCGGAATCGAAGCAATCGTGCAGTCTTTGCGCCAAAATATTGTAAAACAGTTCATTATGTGATTCAGTTTCCGCAAGTTCTTTTAATGCGCCGAATGTGTTTTCCAAACCGACGGTTATAAAAAAGTCGTTTTCAAATACCGTTACATTATTCGGAAAATCAATTTCGTCGTTGTTTGTATAGCCGTACACATCTGACAAAAATTGGCTCACAACGGGAAAGGAATATGCATCTCTCATAGAGAAAAAGCCTGTTTGCATACAGCGTTCTCTTCTTAAAAAATGACCGTCTAATTCGTAAAACATGGTTTTGGAATTGAAATCTTCCGCCCATATTTCAAAATACGGGCGACCGCGCTCGTCACCCATAGGGCAAGCAAAAACTTGTAAAGGAAAAGCGAACACAAGAAAAAATAAAATTATTTTTTTCATCTTAACGCCTCCATTTTTTGTCCAGTAAAATAAAAGCGAACACAGTAATGGGAATTGCGAAAAGCAGTCCGAGACTGCCTGCGATTGCCCGAACAACTTCCGTTGCGATGGAATCTAAATTTATAATTTCGATAAATCCGCGCTCGAAGCCTACGAAAATTAAAATAGTTGCAAGCGAACTTCCCGTGTATGCCAAAACAAGAGTATTAACCATAGAGCCCATTATATCTTTGCCAATATTGAATCCCGATTGAATTAATTCTTTTTTGCCGATAGTGGGGTTATGCGTTTTTATTTCCATAAGCGCGGATGAAATAGAAATCGCGACATCCATACATGCGCCCAGCGCACCTATAATTATTCCCGCAAAGAGTAATCCCCGAAAATCAAAAGAATAACCGCCGGGCAAATATTGAAGCATTTGCGCGTCACCATGCGCGAAGCCCGTTATTCTTGCGAAAATTCCAAACAGATACGCTATGACCCCGCCTACAAGCAATCCGCCCGAAACACCGATTATTGCTGAAACGGATTTTTTCCCCGTCCCAAAACAAATTCCGAAAGTTATTACAGCCGCAATCATGCAAGTGAGAATAGATAAAATAATCGGGTTGTGGCCGCGCAATAACAGCGGAACTAAGCCAAACATTATCAAGCCAATCGTAAGCGTCAGCGCAACGAGGGCTTTAACTCCTTTTATTCGTCCCAGCGCGATTACACACAGCGCGAAAAAAATAAATAAGAAAGCAATAGGGCCTGTCCTGTCGTAATTTTGGAAGAAAAATACAACTTCGTTGTCCGCGTTTAGCTCCATATGTACGGATATTCTGTCACCTGTCCGCAACCGAATAGCATCCGGGCTATCCACAATCGTATTTCTTATTGTTGCTTCGTTACCCCGCAAATCTCCGTTTAGGATTCGTATGTTTAAAACTTGAACAGTGGTGTCGCGAATTATTATTTCATCCGCGACACCAAGAACCCTTGCGCGGTACAGGTTCACTTGAAATTCTTCCGCGAGATTGCCTCTTTCGGCGTAAACGGAAAAAGGCGTTAATATAAAAATTAACGCCGTTATAAACAATAAAATTATTTTACCCCTCAAAATCATATGCTTTCAACACCATTTCTTGATGTCTTTCGTCAACTCTGTTAATACCGGGAATTAAACTGTTGAAAAAGTATACGTCAACCACGCCGACCATGCCGTTGCCGCGAATGCTGTCCAAATTTACGCCCGTACCCGTCGCTCCGCTGCGGTTGTCAATAATTTCACCGAAGGGGTGGTCTTCGCTGCCGGAGTGTTCAAACGGTGCAATCGACGCGGCTATTTTTCTGCCATCTACTGTTACGATTACAGCCCGCCGTCTTACATTCCATTCCCCGCCTGCGGTTTCAATCAGATTACTTGTATCTTCCCATGTTAATGTTTCAACATCGGCAATAGTGTTGTATCCACCCGTCACCCTGCGAACCATATACGTGATTCCCGTTTCAACGTCTAAAATTTCCGCTTCCGTTCCTTCCGCGAAAATTTCCAGTGTTTCTTGGTAATCAAGTAATTCGGCAATCCGGTTTATGGGTTCTTTAATTTCTTCTTCACCAGATGAAATTTCATCTGCGGACGACACGGCAGCATTTCTTTCTTCTTCACCGCTGCAACCGGCGCAGCCCGCAAAAATAAATACACTCAAAAAAAATATTGCAAGAAGTGTTTTTTTCATATGCATTTTCCTCAAATTCCTTATCTTAGTAAAATGGGACACTGCTTTTTTGGGGTTGAGGGCCTTCCCTGTGTTCATCAAAATATCTGCTCTTAAAGAGACTGCCCATATGTTCGGGGTTTGCGGCATTCGCGAGGGCTGTTTCCATAGAGATATCGCCGCTTTGCACAAGCTTCATAAGGTATGAGTCCATGCTTACCATCGAAGGTTCAGAGGCATGGATTACGCCGTCGATTGAGTGTGTTTTCGATTCACGAATCATAGTGCTAATCTCTTTGTCTACACGCATAATTTCAAAGGCGGGCGTTAAGCCACCATCTTTTTTTATAAGAAGCAACTGAGTAACCACCGCGCGTAAAAGTATTGACAGTTGGGTGCGCGTTTGCTGTTGTTGCTCGTGCGGGAAAGAGTCAATAATACGGTCGATTGTTTTTGCCGCGCCCACGGTGTGAAGTGTTGAAATAACCAAATGCCCCGTTTCCGCCGCTGTTATTGCGGTTTTTATTGTTTCTACGTCGCGCATTTCGCCTAAAAGTATGATATCCGGCGTTTGACGCAAACAAGCACGAAGCGCGCTTAAATATGATTTTGTGTCTGTGGAAATCTCACGCTGACTTAAAAGGCTTTTTTTATCACGGTGAAGAAACTCGATGGGGTCTTCAAGTGTGATTATATGTTTACTTTTCGTTTGGTTAATTGCATCGATTATACAGGCAAGCGTTGTTGTTTTTCCGCTTCCTGTAGGCCCCGTAACCAACACAAGCCCGTTTTTTTCGTCCGCGATATTCATTACTTCATCTGGAATACTCAAATCCTTATAATTCGGCAAATCAAAAAGCACTACGCGAATAACCGCCGCATATGAGCCTCTTTGATTGTACGCGGAAACCCTAAAACGCGCCAAACCCGCTATCGTAATGGGAAAGTCATCGTCGCCGTCTTCTTTAAATTTTTCAATAGGACGCTGCGCAAGAGCATAGAGGTCACTTACTATGTCCGTAGCTTCTGTCACGCCGATAGGGGCATCGCCCATTGGTGTAATTACTCCGCTGATTTTAAATGAAACATGGCGGCCCGCCCCGAAAAAAATATCCGAAGTACCTTTTTCCACCGCAAGTTTTAACCATTCTTGTGCTTTCATCGCAACCTCCGTTTGAAGTAATAACTAAGATTAAAATTAATATATCACAAAGAATATGTTTGTTCCACAAAAAACGCCCGCGTTGATAAAACCGACATCAACGCGGGCGTATATATGTATAGCGGAAACTGGACTTGAACCAGCGACCTAGCGGGTATGAACCGCTTGCTCTAGCCAACTGAGCTATTCCGCCGAAAAAGTTGCCCCCGCAAGGAATCCTCGCAGGGGCATAATGGGCGCAGAAGGACTTGAACCTCCGACATCCTGCTTGTAAGGCAGGCGCTCTCCCAGCTGAGCTATGCGCCCGTTTTCCAGACATTTTTTACAGCCGCAATAGTACAACACATAAAAGAGTTTGTCAAGCGTGATATTTTGGTATAGACTAAAATGCACGATGAAGGGAGCGATTTTAAATGTACGAAGCGATAATTTTTTTAATTGAAGGTTTTGAAGAAATAGAAGCAATAACAACCCTTGATATTTTACGACGCGGCGGAGTGAACGCGGTGAGCGTTTCATTAACGGGCGAGCACGTTGTAAAAGGTTCGCGCAATATTTCTGTAACCGCTGATTTAATTTTCGACGAACTGGACGACCCTTCTTATGCGATGCTAATTTTACCGGGCGGGCCGGGTACGGCGAATTACAAAAATCATGAACTCCTTCTTGAGCTTCTTCGCATTCATAATTCCAAAGGCTACCGCATTGCCGCAATTTGCGCCGCACCGACAATCTTCGGAATGCTCGGCTTTCTTTCGGATAAAACCGCCGTATGCTATCCCTCTTTAGAGTCACAACTTAATGCCGCAAAAATCTCCCAAGCCCCAACCTTCACAGACGGCAACATTACAACAAGCAAAGGACCAGCAACATCCATCGGCTTCGCGCTCGAACTCGTCCGTATAATAAAAGGCGAACCCGAGGCCGCCGGTGTTGCAGAAGCGATTCTTGCGAACTAAGGAATTGTTAAGCAATAATTAATGAGATATACAAGGGGGGCAAGGAGAATGGACTATACATATGCAGAACAAAAAGACAGCGATGTCGTAATTTACGGTGTGCGTCATTTTGAGCTTGCGCAGACTTTGGATTGCGGACAGGCTTTTCGTTGGCGAGAGGTTACGCCCGGTGAGTATAGCGGAATCGCTCATGGACGACGGCTTGATGTTGTTTTATCAGAAGAAAAAATTATGTTAAAAGAGGTTTCGGTGAAAGATTTTGAATCAATTTGGAAAAACTATTTAGATTTATCGCGTGATTATGATGAATTGAAAACGGTTTTTTCAACGTGTGAAGGCGTGTTGCGTGAAGCAATTGAATTTTCACCCGGTTTGCGGTTAATGCGGCAGGATGTTTGGGAGACTTTAATATCATTTATTTTAAGCCAGAACAGTAATATACCGCGCATTAAAAAAATGATTGAGTGTTTGTGCGAATGTTTTGGCGAAAAGTTAGCTTGCGGGGGATATGCTTTTCCCTCGGCGGAAGTTTTGGCGAAATTATCCGCGGACGAACTCGCGCCCGTTAGATGTGGTTATCGTGCTGCATATATTATTGATGCCGCGCGGCGCGTAGCAAACGGAAAATTTGACCCGACTACGCTTGAAAAACTTTCTTCTGCCGAAATAAAACAGGCACTGCTTGAAATTCACGGCGTCGGCCCGAAAGTTGCCGACTGCGTTCTTTTGTATGGTTTCGGGCGAACTGAATGTTATCCCGTTGATGTTTGGATAAAACGCGTCATGACCGAATTCTACCCGAACGGTTTTCCCATAGAAATAAAAGAACACGCAGGCATCGCACAACAGTTTTTATTTCACTACGCACGAACAATTGTTTGACAAAATGACATTGAAATGTAATAATGCCTTCATGGATATTATGGATAAACTAAAAATACTTGCGGACGCGGCAAAATACGATGTTGCCTGCACATCAAGCGGAAGCAACCGAGCCGCAAAACGCGGTGAAATCGGGCATAACGTAGCCTGCGGAATCTGCCACAGCTTTGCGGCGGACGGGCGATGCATTTCTTTGCTGAAAATTCTTCTAACCAACAAATGCATTTACGACTGCCAATACTGCGGAAACCGCCGCTCTACGGATATTCCCCGCGCCGAATTCACCCCGGACGAAGTGGCGGAATTAACAATCCGTTTTTACCAGCGAAATTATATCGAAGGTTTGTTCCTTTCCAGCGCAATCATAAAAAACCCCGACCATACAATGGAGCTTCTGATTAACGCGATGAAAATTGTTCGTGAAAAGTATCGTTTTAACGGCTATATTCACGTAAAGACAATCCCGGGTTCGGACGAAGTATTAATTCGCCAAGCCGCCCTTCTAGCCGACCGCGTTAGCGTAAATATAGAACTCCCCTCTCAGGAAAGCCTAAAAATTCTTGCGCCCGAAAAAACCAAGCAAAACATAATTGCGCCCATGAAAACCATACGCGAAGGCATAGCCCAATCCAAAAACGAGCTTGCCCTGTATCGCCATGCAAAAAACGAGCCCGCATTCGCGCCCGCCGGTCAAAGCACACAGCTAATAGTAGGAGCAACACCCGAAAGCGACAGTAAAATAGTTTCGCTTGCTGAAGGTCTTTACGGCAAATTCAAATTGAAGCGAGTATTTTATTCCGCGTACATTCCCGCAGGCGGAAAAAATCTTCCCACCGCCGAACCTCCACTGCTGCGTGAGCATCGCCTGTACCAAGCCGATTGGCTTTTACGTTTCTACAACTACACCGCCGATGAACTTTTTAAAAACCCCGACGAAAATTTAAGCCTTGAAATGGACCCGAAATGCTACTGGGCAGTAAACAATTTGCATCTATTTCCGGTAGAGATAAACAATGCCGATTATCTGACGCTATTACGCGTTCCGGGCATAGGTCAAATTTCCGCGCAAAAAATAGTAGCCGCACGCCGCGTAGGAAAAATCGACTTCGACGGCTTAAAAAAAATGCGCGTAGTTCTGAAACGCGCAAAATATTTTATAACGTGCAACGGAAAAACTTTCGATAAGCTGCCCATGTACCCCGAAACAATTGCCCCAAGATTACGCGACAATTCACAAATATCAAATTATCAACAACTTGCGTTACCGTGGTAGCCACATTTGACGGCACATTTGAGGGCTTTCTTTGTGTTGTTTACGCTGTGTACTACGAAAAAATTTCCCCCGCAAGCATTCAACCGGAAGGCTTCGAGCAGCTTTCGCTTGACGCTGCGCCGCGTTACATAGAAACAGACGAAGCAAAAGCAACCCGCGTTTACAATGCAATCCGTAAAAAAATTTCCGAAGAAGCGGCGGATTACGTGTATAACGCTGTTCATTCCGCCGAGGAAAATCGCTTTACGTCGATTTTAAATTATATCCGGCTGGGGTTTTCCGTGGGGCATATGGTAGACAGTCATTTGCATGAAGATTTCGTACGGCATGTGCATAAAATGTCTAAGCATGTTGGGCGCGAAGCGCATTTACTGAATGGTTTTTGCCGTTTCGTCGAAACAAAGCAAAACGCATATTATTGTAAAATCACGCCGAAAAACGATGTTCTTCCTATGCTTGCCGTTCATTTTTCGCAAAGACTTATGAATCAGGCATGGGTAATTCACGATAAAAGCCGCAATAAAGCGGCTATTTATGATGGAAATTCATATGTAATCACAACGGTTCCCGCATCAGAAGCAACAGTTTCATTCGCGGAAGGCGAAGCGGAAACGCAGGAACTTTGGGTAACATTTTTTAACACACTTGCAATTAAAGAAAGAAAAAACGCAAAATTGCAAAGACAATTATTGCCGCTTTATTTTAGAAAAAACATGACGGAATTTTTATGAAAGTTAAAAAATACATACATAACTAATAATAGCTTTCGATAGCCTATTGCATATGTTTTTAAAATATGTCAATATGTTTACAACTTATAGACGTGAAAAGGGGAGGGTTTCATATGCAAAGCTTGGTAATCACTCACGAAGAAAAATGCACCGGATGTAACAACTGCATTCGCGTATGTCCTGTTTTCGGCGCGAATAAAGCCGTCAAAGATGAATTCAGTAACGGTAAGGTAGCCACTATCCCCACCAATTGCATTCACTGCGGTAACTGCATAGGGCGTTGCGCCCAGCACGCCCGGGATTACGTAGACGACACAGAGACCTTCTTCAACGACCTTGCCCGCGGAAAAAAAATAACTTTGCTTGTAGCGCCTGCAATCCGAACAAATTTCATAGGTACATATGAAAATTTGTTCGGGTTTTTTAGAGCCAAAGGCGTTAATAAAATTTACGACGTATCATACGGTGCGGATATTACAACATGGGCGTATCTTCGTTATATTGAAAAAGGGAACAAAGGCGTGATTTCCCAGCCCTGTCCCGTTATTGTAAACTATATTGAAACTCGTCAGCCCGGCTTGATGTCTTCGCTCGCGCCCGTTCACAGCCCAATGATGTGTACCGCAATTTACGCAAAAAAATACAAGGGCATAACAGATGACCTTGCCTTTATTTCGCCGTGTATCGGGAAAAAAGACGAAATTAATGACCCGAACACAAGAGGATATATCAAATATAATGTAACTTATCGCAAAATTCAGGAATACATGAAAAAGAACGGAATATCACTTTCAAGCTATTCGAAAGCAGGCTTTGACTCCGAGCTTTCGGGTCTTGGCGAGTTGTATTCAAAACACGGCGGCTTGCGCGAGAACGTCGAATTCTACTTTGGCTTGGATGCTTGGGTTAAGCAAATGGAAGGCGAAACCGAAACCTATCGCTATCTCGACGGTTACGCGAAGCGTAGCGGAAGAGGAGGAGCGCAGCCTGTCCTTCTTGATGTGTTGAATTGCCGCCACGGTTGTAATATCGGCACGGGCTGTGTTCACAACGAAGAAATGATGGATATTGCCGAACGCGACCAGCATGTTGCAAAAAATAAACTTCTTGCCGACCCTGACCGTCTTCGCGCACTCCTTGAAAATTTCGACAAGGAGCTGCGGGTTGAGGATTTCTCGCGTTCCTACACCGCGAAAAAAATCAACGCTTACCCGATTACCAATGCGGAATTGGAAAGCCGTTATAAAGAACTTCTCAAATTTACAGACGCCGATAAAATCATGGACTGCGCCGCATGCGGTTTCCCACACTGCGCGGATATGGCACGCGCAATGCATCACGGCTTATCCGACGCTGAAGAATGCGTAATGCGTTCACGCAAACTTGCCCGCGAAGAAAGCGAACAGCACGTCAAAGAAAAAGAAGTGATGTCTGCGGAAATGGACGAAAAAATAAATGTTGTAAATCAAGTAGTTTCCGATATGAACACCGAAACCGACAAATCTGTTACTTTAATCAATCAGGTGCGCGATAAAGTTGAGCGCAATATCAATGATTCGGAAGTAATCAAATCGGTTATCGAATTAATTATCGGCGATGTTGAACGATACATGGATATGTCTGGCAAAGTTGTTTCCATCGCAAATCAAATTAATCTTCTCGCACTTAACGCCGCAATCGAAGCCGCGCACGCCGGCCAGCACGGAAAAGGTTTTGCCGTTGTTGCCGACGAGGTAAAAGCCCTGGCTAATAAAACAAAAACATCCGCAAACAGTGCAAGCGACATTAACGAATCTATCGCTCCTAAAATCGAACAAGTGAAATCTTTTGTAAACACACTTCTCGATTCAATCACCTCTACCGGTGAAGCCGTCTCTACAATAGAAACCACAACCAGGAGCATTAACGCCGAGATATCACAACAATTTGAAACGCTTATGGAATCCATGAAAGATATTATTGACGGGAAGTAAATATTGACAAAGTACACGCAACGTGATATTATGAATTTGCAGCAATCAAACAGACGTTTTCTTGCCATGAACGGGTTTTGCCATCTCCGGAAGGGGCTTCGCGCCCTGAAACGGACCGCACCGCTTCCGCGTTAACCTCTGTACTGTGTTGCAATTGCTTTACCCGCCGCACCGCATATAAGGGGACAGCGAGTTAGACTCCGGTACCGGTTTGACTTCGTTGCCCACGCTAGCACCTTAAATGCGTTGCGGCACCCGCCGGGGGCACGTGACCTCGGCCTTACTTAGAAAAACAAATAAACTGAAAATAAATGAGGGTGAATGCGCAGACAGGTATTGTCAACGCATCCGCCGCGCTTCGTGTGCGTAATTAGTCTTTCGGAGTTACGGTTTTTGCTTCGGCTTCTTCAATAAACGCCTTAACCATTTCCAAATTCAGATTTGCCTGTTTAAGTGCGAATTCGGCGGTATCTTCGGTAAAGTCGCGTCTATCCTCTACATAGCGAGTAACAACTGCAAAGTCAGTAATGGTGTCGGAAATTCCCTTATCAATGTGAATTTTATCCGTATGTTGCTAAAACCACCCCTCCCTCTTTGATTTGATACTGCATCTTCGATTTTTTCTTCGCGCTTTCTTCAAACTCATCATGTGTGTATAACAAAACGTCAATCGGAAGCGGAAAATCATCGCGGATGGCACTTCGCGCATCCACCCTCATATTTACCCTATTATATCTAAGTTCGGGTACTAACACACAAATATCCAAGTCAGAATCGTCATGGACATCACCTCTGGCATATGACCCAAACAAGATTACAGTACATACCGGGTGTACCTGCTTTATTGATTGCGCGACCTCATCAAGAAGCTCAGGTAGCCTCGTTTTTGCTTCATGTCTCCATTGTTCTAATAAGTTAGACATACCATCACCTCTTTCCGCTCATATATTTTACACCCGATTATATTATACTCCAAAATCGAACAAATGTATATAGCCGTGTCAGCAATATTTACATTTTATTCATACGATTTTTACAAAAAATAAGTATAATAACGTAGTGTTTAATCATTTAGATACGGAGGTCATATATTTGGACAAGCCACAGAATGATACATTAAAGTACGAAAAAGAGAGAGAACGTGTTTTAACACTTAAATCCGAGATTAAAAAAGTAATTATCGGTCAGGAATATATGGTTGACAGAATCCTGATAGGGCTGTTGGCGGGAGGGCATATACTGCTTGAAGGCGTTCCGGGGCTGGCAAAGTCGCTTGCCGCAAGCACAACGGCAAGAGCCATCGGCGTGGGGTTTAAGCGGATACAATTTACCCCTGACCTTCTGCCGGCTGATATATTAGGCACGGAAATATATCATCAGGCAACGGGAGAGTTCGTTATTAAAAAAGGCCCTATTTTCAGCAACTTCATTCTCGCCGATGAAATCAACAGGTCCCCTGCCAAAGTGCAGTCCGCACTGCTTGAAGCTATGCAGGAAAAACAAGTGACAATCGGGGAGCAAACATATCCGCTGGATAAACCTTTCCTTGTTATCGCCACGCAAAACCCATTGGAGCAACAAGGCACATACCCTCTGCCGGAAGCGCAGCAAGACAGGTTTATGTTAAAGCTGAAAATACAATACCCTCAAAAAGACGAAGAGCGGAAAATTGTTAACCGCTACACAAGTCAGGAGTCCGCCGAACCCGATATTTCAGCAGTTATTACCCGGGAAGATATCTATAACATGCAAAAATGCGCGGATAGAATATATCTTAACGAAAAAATAACAAACTATGTCTTGGATATTGTTTTCAAGACCAGAGAACCGTCACCTTATATATCCTGCGGTGCTTCCCCCCGCGCTTCCATCAACCTTATTAAGGCAGCCAAATGCAGGGCCTTTCTTGAAGGACGGGATTACGCAACCCCTGACGATGTAAAATCCATGGTATATGACGTTTTACGCCACCGTATTTTATTGTCATATGAAGCGGAAGCAGAGGATATTACCTCGGAAAAAATAATTGAAAATATCCTTGAAACTGTAAATTTACCGTAGGGAAGTGATTAACCATGAATCCCGGTGAGTTAGCTAAAAGAATACGAAGGATTGAAATAAAGTCCAATAAATTAGTGGACGAAATATTTTCCGGGGAATACCGTTCCGGGTTCCGGGGAAAAGGGATGGAATTTGAAAATATCCGGCAATATATACCGGGCGATGATGTCCGAAGCATAGACTGGAACGTTACCGCCAGGCAGAATAAAACATTTGTAAAACAATTCTGCGAAGAACGGGAAATGAACATATATCTTCTGATAGACATGTCCCGCTCTAACAGTTTTGGTCAAAAAAAGGAATTTATTGCGGAAATAAGCGCGACATTGGCTTTTTCCGCTACAAGAAACAATGATAGGGTAGGCGTAGTTTTCTTCACCGGACAGGTTGAGAAGTTAATTCCTTCAAAGAACGGAAAGAAGCATGTTCTGTCAATTATTGAAAGCATATTGAATTTTGAACCAAAACAATCAGATACGGGTATTATCAATGCATTGCAATACTTTAACCGAATAGAGAAAAAGCGTAGCGTTGTTTTTTTAGTATCCGACTTTTTGGATGCAGGATATGAAAAAGAGTTAAAGGTATCAGCAAACCGCCATGATTTGATTCAAATACGGGTTGTAGACAGGGCAGAGGAATATATTCCGTCGGGTGCCATTTTTACATTTGAGGATTTGGAAACAGGAGAAACCTTTGTACTTGACAACATGAAACGCGATTTAAAAATGACCCCAACCAATGTTAACAAAAGAAACATGATAACAATTTATACGGATGAAGATTATGTAAGGCCTATGAAACAATTTTTTAAACGCAGAGGAAAGCCATGAGAATAAAAACAATAATATGTTTTATAACTCTGTTGATATTGATTGGCATATCGCCGGTATATGCTTTTACGGAAATGGATTCAAACATTAGAAGCATTTATATAGGCGATATAATCACATTGAAAATCACGGCCCGGGATTTTTCCACCCAAGAACTAACTGACATATTCAAGGATTTTGAAATTATCGAAATTAAAGAAGATGGCAGTAGCTACTTACTTTCACTGCGAACCTTTGAAGCAGGTGATTATAATATTCTGCTTGGAAACAATCAGATTTCAATAAATGTAAGGTCTATCCTTAGCGATATCGAAAGGGACGATATCTTTGAAGGGGATATATGGGTTATCGAGCCCGGAATATCTTTTAATGGGCTTTTACTTCTTTGCCTTTCCGCCGGGGTTTTTATCTCATCCGGTGCTATTGTGTTGTTAAAAGCTATAAAAAGAAAAGCAGTAATCCAAAACCCTCTTCAGCTATTTATCAGCCGCTCATGTTCCCTTTCAGCTGAGAGTGATGATTATTTTGTTGATTTGACATTATATTTTAAGGAATATCTTGAAAATTTGTATAAGTTCCGCATTATAGGCAAAACGTCATCTGAAATTGTAAATGAGTTAAGTAAAATTGAAGCACTCGCCGTCATGCTTCCGGATATACGGGAATGGCTTATTGAATGCGACAGGTTAAAATTTACCGGCGTTAAAGTTTTGTCGGAAACAAAGCAGATACATTGCCGGAAATTAGTTGATATTGTTGAAAAAATATACACTGATATAAATAAGGATGTAGCGGCATGATTAGGTTTGCAAGCGGGTGGTTTTTATTATTAATACCCATAGTGATATTTTTATTTTTGTCTGTGAAAAAGAAACGCGGGTTAAAATTTTCCAGCGTTAAATTGCTGCGTTCTGCGGACAGCAGAAAAACCATCAAGCATAAAATCGGTAAGATATTGGTTTTAAGCGGGCTTTTATTGTTAATAACCGCGTTAGCAAGGCCTCAAACAACAATCAGTACAAACTTCATACAGCGGCAGGGTATTGACATCGCTATGATTCTTGATGTATCCGGCTCTATGCTGTCCGTTGATTTTGAGCCCAACCGGATGGAAGTCGCCCGTAGTACCGTTGACAAATTTATCGCCGAAAGAACCAACGACAGAATAGCTTTAATTGTTTTCGCGGGAGAGGCATTTACCCGGATTCCCTTAACATTGGATCATAATGTCGTCAGGGAATCCCTTGCGGAAGTTACAACAGAATCTGTTAATGAGGACGGCACCGCAATCGGCATGGCTATATCCGTAGGCATAAACCGGTTAAGAAAAAGCGATTCACCGTCCAGAGTTATGATACTTGCTACGGACGGCGAAAACAACGCCGGTGCTATTGACCCGTTAACTGCCGGTATGCTTGCCCGGGATTTGGGAATTAAGATATATACAATTGGAGTGGGCAGCGATGTTACAATCTTTCCGGTACAAGTATTCGGACAAACTCAATACCGGCAGGTACATGGCGGAATAGACGAGGAGTTGCTTAAGCAAATAGCGGATATAACCGGCGGGCAATATTTCAGGGCTATGGACCCCAATGCACTGTCAAATATATTTGAAACAATCAACATGCTTGAAAAGACGGGGTTTGATGATGACAATTTAATGGAATATAACGAGCTGGCTTTCCCCCTTATAAAATTAGCATTGCTACTGTTATTGGCGGGGATTATTTTAGACAGATATTATTTTGTGCAGATACCATAAGGATGTGTTCATTTGCTTAACAGCTTAGAGTTCAGATATCCAAACAATATTATTTATTTGATAATAGCATTAGTGGCTGTTGTCTTTTTTGTGCTTGCATTTAGAAAAAAAGAAAAAATCATTTCTATACTTAATTTTAATTTCAAAATACGTTTTAAGGCATTACGCGCAATCATTCTTTTCGCCGGATTAGGGCTGATGGTCTTTTCTCTTTTAGGCCCTCAGGTTTTTCAAGGATATGTGGACCTAACCAAAACCGGCCTTGATATTTATGTGATTACGGACACATCAAAAAGTATGTTAGTTACCGATATAACGCCGGACAGAATTACAATAGCCAAGAGGACAGTGGAAAATCTAATGGATGGGCTGAATGGCGACAGAATCGGGTTTATACCCTTTGCCGCCGGTGCCTACATTCAAATGCCCTTAACCGACGATTATCAGCTTGCCCGTATGTTTTTGGATGTAATGGATACGGATATGATTAGCGGCGGCGGTACCAATATAGCGGCTGCGCTGCGGTTGGCGAACGATTCATTTAACAGGTCATCAAGTGCCGACAGGGTTATATTGATATTAAGCGACGGAGAAGAGCAAGACGGCGCAAGCCTTGATGTTTTAGACCGCATAGCGGATGAGCAATTGAGAATTTTCACAATAGGGATTGGAACGGAAAGGGGCGGTTTGATACCTGTATATAATAACGCAGGAATCGTAGTGGATTTTATGAAGGATGAGACAGGGAACCCCGTAACATCACGGCTAAACGCGGATTTATTAATTGAATTGGCGCAAAGGGGTAACGGTTCCTATTTTCAGGCTACCTTGCAGGGGACAGAAGTTTCCTTATTGCTGGATGAGTTGTCCGCATTAAAAAGAGATAATATGACTGTGGAAAGCATACGGCGTTTTAATCAGATATATCAGTATTTTTTGGGAGCGGGTATATTACTGTTTATAATTGCATGGTTAATGCCGGAGGGGAGGAAGCCCGCGTGAAAATTATTTTATATGTATCAGGAATAACAACTGTCTTGTTTGCGTTGTTGCTTTTAATAAGTTTCATCGGCGAAAGGGTTGGATATTTTGAAAACTCCGAAGTGAAAATAGACAGTTATTTAAGCCCGGGTAACGCCAACTACAGATTAGGAGAAGAAAGCCAGGATGAGAGCCAAAAATTGCAGTATTACATCCAAGCCCTTGAAGAGTATGAGACCGGGATTATTAGATATCCGCAGAATATACCTTTGAAATTTAATTATGAATGGGTAAAGGAAAGAATAGATGAGATTCTTGAAAACCAAGAAGAATCAGGAAAGTCGGAGGAAAACGAAGAAAATCAAGACGAGCAGCAGGAACAGGATGAACAACAAGGAGAAAATCAAGAGCAGGACGAAGCCAATCAAGAGGAAGGACAGGAATCTGAGCAGGGCGAACAACAAGCACAGGAGCAAGGTGAAGAACAGGAGCAAGGTGAAGAAAATGAGCCTTCTCAGCAAGCAGAAAGTCATGAGGATATGGATTTACAGGCGATTGAACAGATATTAAGAGTATTGGAAAGACAAGAAGAAGAAAGTTTAAAAAACAATCAAGAAATCATCAGGAGGGAAGAAGGGTCAAATGGTTGGTAAAATACGAATAACTTTTCTGATGGCATTTTTATTAACAGCTTTATTCAATGTTTCCATATCAGCACAGGAGGTATCCTTTTGGCTGGATATGGAAAGCCTTAACCTTCAGAAAGGGGTTAGCGCGAACATTGTTGTTCACCTTACAAATGCCCAGGGGGCGCAGATTTTAAATATAGAAGGGCTTGAAGAATTTGATATTTTATCCCAATCTCAAAGCACTACTATGAGTATGGTTAACGGGGTAACTACTTTGCAGGAGAGACAGCATTATATTGTTATGCCAAAAACCGCCGGACAATTTGAAATAAAAGCAAATATTCATTTTGACAATATGCGTTATGAAACCAACGCATTGCAGGTTACTGTCAGCGAAGGATCAAGCGGCACTGATGAACCTGCGCGGGATGTGTTTATCGAAACAGTCTTGTCCCATACGGATTCTTATTTAGGCGAAAAAGTTATATTGACATATGAATTGTATACACGCTTCAATGTTGATGGCTTTGGTTTTTTAGAAAATATCACAATAGATGGTATGCTTGTAAATGAAATTCCAAGCAATCAACTGGGAGCCGAATTTATTTTTCTTGACGGCGAAAGATATATCAAATATGAGGCAAGCCAATTTATTCTTGACCCCATCAGAGCCGGAACATATACGATACCTTCTTTTAATTTTCAAGTAAATGTAGTAACCGGCGACAGTATGGGCGGTTTTTTCCGTTCATCTACCCCCGTATATCTGCAAACGGAGGGAAAGGAACTGACGGTAAGACCGTTGCCAAGCGAAGGAAGACCAAGCGATTTTTCGGGTATCGTAGGCGAGTTTCGCGTAGATGGTCGTTACAGCCGGACTGAATTGGACTACGGCGATTCTTTTATCCTTTATGCGACAGTAGCCGGCAGAGGCAATCTTGATGGGTTGACCAGCCTTGCCGGAAGAATTAACGGGCTTACGGTATACGAAATCATTAGGAATATGACTGAGACTGTGGAAGACAACCAATATTACGTCAATAAGGAATTTGAGTTGATTTTGGTTCCCGAAAGACCCGGTACCCTTGAAATCCCACCTATTTCCATCAGTTATTTTAACCCTGTTACCGGAAGATATGAAACAGCCGAAATACCCGGCACATTAATTGAAGTGCTTGGGGATATGACCCATTTTAATAACAATATCGGAAATCATTCTCAATTTTCCCCCTTTGAAACCATTATAATAAACCAAGTAAATTATACGGACGCAAACGAAAATTATTTTACGATTCAATTAAGAAGGGGCACGGTATACGGAATATTGGTAGGGGTAGCTGTCTTATTTGTTTTCGCGGCTATACTAATATGGTTTATTAAGACCAATAAAAAAAGTGACCCGGAATTAAAGTCACTCTATAAACAATTGCTTGGAGCAAAGGATATAAATGAAATATACAGCCTGTTTAACGCCATGATTAAGCACTGTTATAATTTAAGTTTAAAAGCTAACTCTCAAAGCATTGTCCGCAACAGTTTGCCCGATAGCCGCATTGTTGCAATTACAACAGAGATTATGGATTATATGGAATCATCTAATGCAAAAGATGAGAAAGGCTCTGTTCATTTAAAAGAAAAAGTAATCAATGTTTATAAATTGATTAATCAACGGCAATAATCGCGGTGCAGATCGCGTAGCGGTTAATTAAGGGAATCCCCGTGACAGATAATATCGCCTGTTCCAAAATGGCTGTATATGAAACGGGATACAGTAAAAAACCTGTCAACATAAATTGTTTTGTCGTTTTTAATGTATTCCCCGACTATATGCAGTCTGAATTCGGTTACGGGTGTCATTGTAAAACCGTAATGCCGGACGACAGTGTCCTTGCCGACAACTTCTCCCGTAAATGTTGGATTATTTATGACGTTATTTTCGATTATTGAATGAGTACCGTAAATCATCATGACTAAACAAAGAGTCAAGAATAACGTTGAGAGGAAAATTTCGATTTTATTCATAAAAACACCCTGTCCAGCATAGGGGTAGTGTACAAACCACCTTATAAATTTATAGATTATTGCTAAAAAACCTTGATATACTCACGTTTCAAACAAAAAAAATATAGCAACCCCCATTTCGGGGAAAACTTGAAGGTCTAACAAA
>Ga0131853_10001685_pt1 | contig 39389 bp, 30 predicted proteins | sample TergutLab28metaG_FD_92764 | JGI IMG/M metagenome (GOLD analysis project Ga0131853, IMG submission 92764) | Labiotermes labralis P1 segment gut microbial communities from Petit-Saut dam, French Guiana - Lab288 P1 (version 2) (version 2) | ecosystem: Host-associated > Arthropoda: Insects >...
TATTATAAATTAGTCTTGCATGAGTACATATGAATAGATTTATCTGGAAGTCACTTGATAGTATTCATTAAGACTATACAATGTGTGTTCAAGGAGAAAGTTCTTCAATTTATTTTTAAAATGATTTCGATCCTTGGAAAGGGGTTTAATGCTCGTTGGTAAACGATTAAAAATTTTAATACCTGAATATAAGACTCCTTTATGTACCAGTTTTAAATTAGTTGTTGGAGGATGCAAATTGTCATTATAGCGGGTATTTCGGTCATGAATGTCTGAGTTCAATGGAAAATATTCTCTATATTTAATCACGAACAAGAGTAATGATAATATGTACTGCCCTGGCAGTGTCAAAATTTGTAGTTGTTTATATAGTTGACGACAGGAATCACGCTTAGATCTATTAGCCATAATCCTTATTATTCTCTTTTGTATTCTAAGTATATTAATACTGAAGTGAGATGATCCCCAGAAAATAATACCGTACGACATAACCGAGTGAAAATAAGAGTAGTAAACCATTTTCAGCACTCTTGTAGTCATGAAGGGCTTAATTGCTCTGATGGCAAAGCAAGCCTTATTTAATTTCGGTGTTAAGGCTGTAATGTGTTCTCTCCATGACAACATACTGTCTACAGTCAAACCAAGAAATGTCGTGCTATTAATGTTATCAAATATTAAATTTGATGTTATTATTTGTATTGGGATTTTGTTTTGTTTTTTAGCAAAAAATTGGAGAAATTGTGTTTTATTATAATTCACTGTAAGAAGATTACAAAGGAACCAGTCATTTGTTTCCTGTATAGCTATATCAATAGTTTGTTTAAATTTTTGTGCTTCAGTATTTGTGATGATAATACTACTATCGTCAGCAAGTAGTACCGAATTAGCACACTTATCTATGGTTCTTGGTAGCTCATTTATGTAGATGAGAAAGAGCAAGGGTCCCAAAACTGAGCCCTGGGGAACCCCATATTTTACACATTTCCATTCAGATACTTATTTGTTAGAAAATTTATCATACAATACTACCCTTTGATACCTGTCTGTAATGTATGATTTCATTAGTTCATTGGCTTTACCAGAGATACCATAACAATTGAGTTTAGATAAAAGTATATCATGATCAACACAGTCGGAAACTTTCCTTAAATCCAGAAATAAACCACCTGCTAAGCTCTTTTTGTCAAGGGATAGTAGTATAGTATTTAAAAGGGAAAATGCCGCTGTCTCAGTAGATGCTTTCTGACGAAAGCCGTGTTGTTCATAATAATAATAATAATAAGTTCCGACATGCAAGGTTATGAGTAATGTACTTTGGAGTATTACAATAATCGAGTATATGTACGTGTCTTTGCTATTTGAGGTATGCATTCATGTTCCACGTGGAAGTAACATACTCTGTGTGGTGTGGTTTTCATTCAGGATTTGTATGAGAACTTTCGTTGACTGTTCAATCTAGATTGTATATGTTCCATGCTTTGATAAAAGCCAAGAGTAATGCGTGGTATTGATAAAGAAGGAAAGAAGTGTGTGTGTGATGTAAACGGCACAGAAGACTGCAATTACACCGGTCAGAGTGAGGTCATATAACGTCCCTTTGCATGCCATGAAGGTATATGAAGCAAAGGAGGTATAGCTGTACTTATCTTTAAGTTCAGCAGTAGATAAATGTCAGTGGGTGGCTCCATGCCTTAGCTGCTTTACATCCGAGGACAGACCTCGATTCGCAATGGGTGGGTTTCAGAGCTGGTCTGCATGCCATGGGGTAGAGAAGAATCTGTACAGGTTAGGGAAAAATATGAATTGTTTTATGTCTTGAAGTATGCAGGTTTAAAAAATATCCCCACACCTTGTAATTTTCCAAAACGTGAACATGCAATAAAACTGCAATGTGTAGCTGTGAGAGGAGGTGGTGTTTTCACTTAATAACTGTTTTATTAGTGTCTTTCTTAATGTGTAGTTTATAGTACAGGTGACTTTTATGCTACCCCAGCAGTACCCGTCTTTACTACGAAAAAATCTGCTCTGAGCTGGGAGCAGTGGAGACAAATAGAAATGGTTGCAGCTGAGAATACAGTGCAATAGACATGAACAATTGAGTTATTTTGTATTTACTTCTAGGCCAACCTACCAGTATTTCTTCATAAACCATGGTTTATGCTGCTCCTATTATTTCTTCAACTGAGATTTTTATACTGTTTGCAATATTTTCCCAAGCCTTATTGACATAGCCGATGTCAGCCGAAGTTCTCCGGAGCTGCAGCCCTGTTGATGGTGTCAAGCTCATGGTTGTCTGTGATTTTGACATTGTTTAGCTTCTTGAAATTCAGTATCTCTGTATCAAGACTTCTGGATCACTTGTTTACTTATGGACATTTTCTCCTTAACCACTAGAGAGTGAGTAGTATCATGGTTAACTCCTGTGAAGGATCAGACTACAGTTGTGTTGGGATCTGTCTGATTATGAGTATTTCCATCAGGAGAGGTGCAAGTGCATGTATGAGTGTTTTGATGTGGGAACATTGTGCTTCTCATAGACATTTGGATGTGATGAAGTTTACTGCTCCACCACCATTGCCACTGCTACTTGCATGTAAACTCTCATTTCCCATTGGCTTGAAAATATTTATGTCCTTAATTTTGCATTAAAACCTCTTACATAATACATACATACATACATATATATATATATTTGTGTGTGTGTGTGTGTGTGTGTGTGTGTGTATGTATGGTAGGCCTGCCTCGGATATTGATCAAATACCTACTCTAATTCCTCACAGAAACTGTCCTTAGAATCACCAAATTTATCATTCATCGTATTCATGTTTCATATGTACATATATGGGATACTGCATAGGCACTAGAATGTTGAAGCCTATTTTACAATAGCCCCCTCCCCCTCCCAAAAAAAAAGTCATTTTTGGTGGGTTGGCTGTAAAAGAGCTTAGGCACATTACCTGAAAGAGAAATGTCCTGTTACAAGTTGCAGGGATACGTAAGATACATCATACAGTATTTGTGTAAAACTGATTTAGAGATAAATGATTGTTAACAGTTTCCAGCAAGTGTCCTCAATGAAAATTGTTGTTCATTATGCTATGATGGTGCAGCCTACAATTGGTGTATAAAGATGGGAGGCCTGTCTGGTGTAATTTAATGATATGATGGGTTTATGGACAATAATTCAAATTGTCTTGTATGAGGTGCAAAGGCTTAAGTTAATAATAACCGTATGTGGGCCCAATTGCCAGAAGGGGACTTCCTGTCATCACCATGTTGTAACTGTCTCTGGGGCCCACCCCATTGTTACTGTGAGCTCTTTTCCTTGGAGCCGGAATCTAAAAACTTGTCTACATCTGGAAGAAGATAAAGAATATATGGGGTTTAACTTCGTAGAATTTTGTGCCCTCATTACCATACTTTACTACTTGTGGCTATTGAAATTTATTTAAGAATTACGGGAATGTGCAGTAATGAACCTTTGCGTTCCATAAAATGCAGGGAATTTCTTGACTAGCTGCAAACCAGTTAGCTTCTCAAGAAGGACTCTGCAACATGGAGTAAGTAAGTAAGTAAGTAATTATTATGGGAATGTGTTCAATGCTGTTGTGACTCCATGCTGAACAGCCTGCATCAGACCGGTTGTTGCGAATCACTGAAAGTTTCATTATGTTGTGGACTGTTTGTTCACATTTTGGTGCAGGGCAAGGCAACATGTGCCCCTGACTTGCATCAAATTTGATGTCTATGTGGATCATCAGATGCTTTGCAAAAAAGTGATTTATATAAATAAGGAAGGGAGTTAAAGTTCAAATACATAGGTCTGAGTAGGGATTCAAAGTAGTTGGAGGCAGACATGTAGGTCAGCGTGACTCTGCTGCTTGAGAGTGGCGTACCAGTGTGTACCATGTTGCTGTAGCCATGTACACAGCTTTTGAAGATTTGGAAGTAAAGGAAGATGTCTCAATGAGGCAGGGGGTCCACACCAACACATGGCAGTGTTACTTGGCACACATTGCATAGTTTGTACTTTTCTCTGTTTGGAATGTGAGGAAGATAATAAAATATTTGGTGAATGTGTAACACCACATTTATACAAAAATTGTGTTTCACTGTTCAGTGTGATTTTGTTTAGCTGTTACAGAATTTGTCTTTGATGTTTTAGAGAGAGGAGTGACAGACAGTGAACCCATTCTTGGTGGTAGGTGTTATAATAAGGTAGTAATGTGGGGATTTGTTTCTGTCTGTTAACAGGTGTGAAGATGTATCATTGAAGAGAATGACTGTCCCCCTGACAGAGGATGTGGCATTGCTGGACGTTAGAAGCAGCACCTTAGATTTGTCTGTAGTTCACCTTGATTGTAAGGTTTTGGTACAGCACGCTGTTGAAACAGTAAAGATTGCTGATGTTTGAAGGAAGTTCCTACAAGACCTTTTCTGGTCTTAAGTAAACCATCAGCAATCATTATTATTTTGATACAGTGCTGGCAAAGGATCCATCATATATTCTTCTGAATTCTACATCAAAGCAGAGACATTTGACCACAGATTGATGGCATCCAGCATCTTCCTTCTACCCAGTTATTGCACGTGGATTGTGGCATGCCTGTGCACCAATCTACAATTGAGTGTATGTATTTTTCAGTGCTTAATTAAATACCACAGAATCATTTCTTGATTAGTATTTATACATTAATGCACATCAGGGAAAGAAAGAAATTATTAAGTGTACTAAAGTAATATATATTGTGTTGTAGTTTATAATTGTGTGTCACATAATTGTTCTTCTGTTGGCAGTCCTGCAGTGGCATCAGTGAAAGGGGAGCTGTCTGTCCAGGGCTTTGAATGATTCCAACCTCCAGGGTCACCAGTTATGCCCTGTGTCGCTCCTAAACTGTGGACCATCCAACAGAAGTGCCTGTATGAAAGGTAAGTTACTGTAGATACTGTCCACAGTTTGCTGAGATACTTACAGCATTCAAGTTGAACATGGGATCTTAGAAATAAAGTGTTGGGTACGGCTCTGCATTAACAGAATTGGGTCCTTTTTATATGGGTTTGTTTACTGTTTTTTCTAGGACACATCCAGAGTGGGTAGGGTAGGGGGTTGCGTGGGCCCAGACCTTTATTACTCTGGGCTAGTCCTAGAACGTGGGACCCTGCAACACAATGGGAGGGAAATCAGGTACTCCAACTCATTCTGGGGACCTGATCCGGTAATGTGCCACCATCACTCGTATGGGTATAACGAATATTGTAGGGGACTGCAAGAGATGAGTCCGTAAAATTACTTCTCTCACTAGGCTTGGGGTATGGGGTTCAGTGAGAGAGAAGAGAGCAACAGTGTGTAAGTTAATTTTAAAAAAACATAAATATGTTACAAAATAATAATTACTGTGGTTAGAGAAAGAGTAAGGTTGCCTGTAGCAATAATCTGGCAATTCCCTGTGTCCAAACTTTATCACTGACCAGAACTAACATTGACATTGGACATCTTCATTGATCACCAAGTGCACCATTCTGTGTCTAGGGCTCTGGTTATAACATTAATGATCCTGTTAGAGTGGCTGTAATGTAGGCATTACTGGCATAGTGTGAGGTAAGAACTGTGATTGACCAGGGCCTCTTGTTGGAAAGTCTTGTGTCCATGTTCTGGCAGAGGAAGACGTCCTATACTGTGCTTGCAAGACAGAAATAAGGAAGAAAACTGTTTTGAGAGCACAGTTATTGGATGAAATGAAAGTGCAACAACACTGCTGTGAGAACATCTTTCAGTTTGGCTGTCAGGGTATTGGTCAATGTGCCTCTGCATGTAGCAGATTATTTTTATTTTGGTATAAGAGTATATGAAGAAACTGTTACAGATGTGATCATATGCCAAGTTAGTCCTTATATTATGAACCCTTGAAACAGTTTATGTACAGTGCTGTGGGCAGTAGTTTGAAGTGAGTGGGGTGACATGTTGACACAAGGCAGAGGAAGGAATGGTGCTGAGAAAGAGACTTGCAAGCTCTGAAAACTGTAGATCTTGAGAAATTGTAACTGAAAATGTAAAAGTGGAAGCAGATTAACCTTGTGTACCTGTGGAAAATAGAGGGTTGAAGACAGACTTATACGTCAGCATGGCTGTGCTGCTGAGAGTGGTATATCAGCGTGTACCATATTGCTGTAGCTGTGGCCACAGCAGTTGAAGCTTTTGATATAGAAATGAAGAATATTTGTGTGTGTCAGAGAGGCCACAACAGCAAATGGCAGTGTCATGTGGCACACATTGCTTAGTTTGTTGTACTCTTCTGTGTTTGTATGTAAGGAAGTTGATAAAACATTTTGGGGACACATAACTGCACATCAATATGAAAATTGTGTTGAACTGTTCATGTGGTTTTGTTTAGCTGTTACAGAATTTGTGTTTGGTGTTTTAGACAGGAGAGTGACAGTGGGTGAACCCACTCTTGGTGGTATGTGTTATAATAATATAGTAATGTGGGGATTTGTTTCTGTCTGTTAACAGGTGTGAAGATGCATCATTGAAGAGACTGACTGTCCATCTGACATAGGATGTAGCGTTGATGGACAGTTGAAGCAGCACCTTAGATTTGTCTGCAGTTCGCCTTCCTTGTAAGGTCCTTTGTTGCCACACTGTTTTGAACTAGAAACAATTACTGATGTTTGAAGTACGTTCCTGCCAGATGTTTTCTGATCATGGGTGTAACATCACTAATAATTACTATTTTGATATGGTGCTGTCCATGGATTCGTGAATTTCTTTTGCATTATACATTAATGCAGGGGCATTTGACTTCATATTGAGGGTGACCAGCAAGTTCTTCTATTGCAGATACTGCACTTGAAATATGACACGTCTGTGCACAATTCTACAGGTGTTTTTTTTTTTGCTGAATTTAATTCTCAACATCCTTGTTTGATTGGTGTTTATACTTGTGTAGCATATCAAGGAACCAAAGAAATTATGAAGAGTAATAAGAAATATATAGTGCATTAAATTTTACAGTTCTGTGCCATGTGATTGTTCGTCTGTAGGCAGTCCTTCAGTGGTACTAGTGAAAGGGAAGCTGTCTGTCCAGGGTTTTGAAGGATGCCTGGCTGCAGGGTTACCAACCATGCTGAATGGGTCATGAACTTTGGTCCAACCTCAAGAAATGCCTGTATTAAAGGTGGGTTACTGTAGATTCTGCTCACAGTTTGCTGAGATGCATCCAGCATTCAAGTTGAACACAGGATCTTAGACATAAGCTGTTGGGTAAGGCTCTCCATTAACAGAATTGGGCCCTTCTGAGAGGGGTTAGTTTACTGTTCTTCCTAGAACACACCCAGAGTGGGTACAGAGTGGGTCATAGTTAAGAAGAGACAGCTCCAGTGTTAAGCAGATGCCCTGCTCTGTCACTAGTTCTCTGGGTTCAATATCCGTTATCCTTGTTGCAGGGGTAATGTTAAGGGTTACTGGCAGAGGGTTTTGGGACATGGCCTTGAGTTCTTTACCAATGGCTGTGTAGACAGTGTGTTGTTAAGGCCCTTGTTTGACCAAGGAATTTTGTTGGGAAGGCTTGTGTGGGTGCTGTAGGCAGAGGATTGGGTGCTGCAAGACAGAAATCTAAAGGAAGAAAACTGTTTTGAGAACACAGATATTATTAGACTTGAATGTGGAGCAACACCACTATGAGAATTTTTTACAAGTTGGGTTGTGAGAGTATTTGTGAGTGAGAATGTGCATTGGGCTGATCATTTCTGTTGTGGTATAGCAACTGTGTGAAGATACTGTTATTGACTGTTCATATGCCAACTGAGTCATGATATTCTGAACCCTTGAGTCAGTTCATGGAGAGTGCTGTAGGCATTGTGTTGAAGCCACTGGGCTTAGCATTGGAATTGGGGTTACATGGTGACCTAAGGCAGACAAAGGGTGGTGCAGAGAAAGGGAATACCAAGTTTGAAAATTGTAGATCTTAGGAATTTGTGAGTGAAAATGTGAAAGTGGAAGGCAGTTAAACTCAAGTACATGGGTTTGAGCAGGGCTTCTAAGTAGAGGGTTGATACAGACGAATAGGTCAGCATGGCTGTGCTGCTTGTGTGGTGCCTGTGGTGCTGTAGTCATAGCAACAGCAGTTGAAGCTTCAGATGTAGCAAAGAGATATGTGACTGAGGTAGAGGTGTGCCCCCACCCCCAAATATTGCCTGTGGTTACTGTGAGCCTGAACCTGAACACAATCCCCCATCACTGGAAAGATCAAGAATGCATGGAGCTTTGACATCATAGTACTTTGTGCCATCATTACCATACTTAAGCACTGGTGGAGTTGTTCTTTATTTTAAAGTTACTGGAATGTGTTCAATGCTGTTATGCCTCCATCTGTAGCAGCCACTGTCAGGTTCTGAAGAGGGAGGCATTCAGGTGATGCGATATACTGAAAATTTCTTTTTGTCAGTTTTATTTGTTCACAGTTGGTTGCAGGGCAAGGGAGCACATCACCATGACTTGGATCAAATGTGATGTCTCCATGGGGCATCAGATGCTGTACAAAAGTAAGTTTTAAAAGTAAATTTTCATTCTGTTGCTCTTACATTCATTGTCAGTGGCCCTCTCAGGAAAGTAAAGTACAGGTTTCACCATGTTAGCTTACTAGCCAGTAGTTTGGATCAGTGGTGGACAAAGTCATAAAATTTTACGAGCACAACAGTATCTTTAGGGATCATGCTTCTTACACACTTGACAACAAAACAGGAAGTAATGGTCAATTTGTCTGTCCTTGAAATGAAGGCCATTTGGGAGCAGTAGAGGTATAGCTTGACTTATTCTTAACCACAGAGCTGGACACATCAAGTGGTCAACATGATGCTGCAGCCAGTCCCCCTATCCCTGCCCTGGGGTAATTGCCTTTCATACCCATTGAATAGGAGGCTGGTGGGCTCAAGTGTTGGTGTTACATTTATTTATTTCTTTATTTTGATTTTTGTTGTATAGTTCTTTACAAAATGATAATGGATATGTCAAGAGATTGTAATAAAAGAAATAATACATGAGATTTAAATGATGTAACTTGCATTCTTATATAAAAGCAAAAGGGAATACTAATCAAATGCATCATACAGGTATGAAATACAAATAATTATAATGTCAACAACATCATTAACATAAATTTTATAGGTTAAGGATCAATAGTCATAAATTCTTCCACAGAATAAAAACTCTTTTCAAATAAAAAGTTAGTAAGTTTTCGGAAGTCACTTGATCCTGCTACGATGCAAAATGCAGACCATTCAGCCCATAGCTTAGTCACAATACTGTCTACCCTACTCCTGCCCTTCAAGAAAACAGAGGTGCCGAAATTTATGGGTGATAGTTAATTGTTAATTTCATTATTACTGGCCTCTTAGTGACATAGTGGGGCAGGATAGCTCAGTTGGTATATTGACTTGCTACAGGCTGGACAGCCCCGGGATGGAATCCTGCTTGCTGTGAGATTTTTCCCACCAGTCCCTGGAGCCCACTCATCCTCCTGTACATTCAATACCAGGTCTTTCCCAGGGTTAAAGTGACTGGGGTGTGGCACTGACCACCCACACCCATCTAGCGCCAAGGTTAAGGAAATCTGTCCCTTTAGGCCTTCGTGGCCTGTCCTGGGGTGAACTTAGTGACATAAAATTAAAGTTCAAAGAGATAAAGTTGTCCCTATGCATGCCTTGGAGGCATAAATGGGGGAGTGGAGATATATCATCAGTCATTATTAACCTGGCACTAGATGGGACTGAGTGGTCACATTCACACTCTGCCAACTTTGTGTCTTGGAAAGAACCCCTGGGACACGTTAGACACTAGGCTACTTGCGGCTCAGAGCCCATTTTGATGTCAGTTGAACAAAGATATGCATTGAACAATATGACTTTATTGTGTTGTTTTTGCAAGACATCTTGCACACTTCACACTTGCCAAGTACATTTTGCAGCACTGGTTTTTAGGCCCGAAGTGTAACCCTACTTAAAACTGATATACAGAAGCCAGATACCATGGTTTTTGGAATGTGTTCTCTTGTATGCTGATAGAAGTTAATTTCCAAGTAACATGTAGTTTAAGGTTATTATGTAAATTATTAGAACCTTTCAGCCCCTCATATCCAAAATGAAGTTAATTCACATTGCTGGGGTACTTCAGACTGCCCCACATGATGGTATTCATGGCATATTACAGTGTGTAGTGTCACACTGTAGTGAACTGAATGTTGTTAAATTCATATTGGCCAAGTTTTGTTGAGGTCTGAAGACTCATTTTCCATCTAGGTGAATTGCCTTCAGTTGCAGCTTTGTAGACAGTCTGTTCCTCTCTCTTTGGAATTCCAGACAGCCTCATTTTCTCAAAACTGGCATAACTGACAGAATTGCACCAACAGAATGTCTTAAATCATATAGTTTTTGCAAAGGGATCATGAAGGCAGTTTGAAAGTACCTCTGCTTGTGCAATTAAAGGAAGAGTTTTACCCTTCTGATATATACATTCAGTGCAGTCAGTGTTGGGGGCTATAGTGTACAACTTTATGGGCCCTACTTATGTTGTTGTTGTTATATATATATATAAAGACACTGTCTATAGAAAGTTCCCAGTAGTCTATTGTATTAAAACTCCCATGTTTCAGCTGAAGTCAGAACAGTCCCATACAGATGTATGTACATGCATACATACAATACAAGTGTGCATGTACAATGTGAAGCTATATATGATGATACAGGTGTGAGAGATGCCAAGTTCATGTTTTCTAAGATTCAGGTGTCTCAATTGTATAAATGTTCATATTCTTTGGCCAAAAGTATGATGACTGTGTTTCCATGGTTATATAAATTCACAAGTATGCCTTCTGGATATGTTTGTGTTCAAATATCTAGGGCCCTGAAATTGTTACATATATATGTGCTTGCCTCGTATGAAGCATGGTTCAGGAATGGCTTGCAGTGCAGCATTGTGAATGATGTAATTAGGATGTAGACTTTTATAGACACATGCATAACATAGCTGGATGTCATGTGTTGTTTCAAAAGGGGGTAGGCTAGGCTCCTGGATTATTGGCCATTAGATTACTTTAAGAACACAGTTATGTAACTGTATATGGAGATTTTCTAAGGCCTTCACCCTCTGTCCTTTTCTGTTAAAGTTTTCGCCAGCTCCATGATTTCATCAACAAGGCCATATTCATTACCATTATTTAAAATATGTACTGCATATGCCACTGTTGGGTTATTGGATCTTGTGTATCTGATGTGCTCAGTATATCTAATTTTTAATGTTTTGTTGGCCGGGCCAGCATAGCGAGTGTAGCGACTTGCTACAGACTGGAGGGTATGGGGATTGAATCCCATTGTAGGCACTAGATTTTCTGCACCAGAGCAAAATAGTACTGGGGCCCACCCACTCTCCTGTACAGTGGGAACAAGGTTTCTGTACAAAGGGTAAAGTGACCAGGGCCAGCCTTCATGGCCTGTTTTAGGGTGAAATTCTGGAACTGAAGTAACATGGTCAGTATAGCATCTGTTCCACAGTCTGGATGGTTCAGGATTTGAATCCGGATTGGGACAAAAGATTTTTCTTTTCTCCAAAACGCCCAGACTGGCATTCTGGTCCAACCAGGCTCATGTTTAAGGGTACTGGGATTCTTTCCTGGGATTAAAGCAGTCTGGGCATGAGGGTAACCACTGATGTCCATCAAGTTACAGTGGAGCTGTAATACTTCTCCCCATGTATACCTTCATGTCATGGGTATTGGGACTTGCTATTGGGCTGGCGATTGAATCCCAGTGAGGGCACTAGAATTTCTGCACCAGTCCAGATAGGACCTGGGGTCCATCCAGCCTTCCATTTAAGGAGTACCTGTGTTCTGTCCCGTGATTTTAGTGGTGGGGTTGTAAAATTAACCACTGATGTCCATCTCGTTCTGAGGTTAGTGTGGAGTTAGGCCTGTACGCCTTCATGACATGGGTATAGTAACTCATTATGGGCTGGGCTGTCTGGTGATTGAATCCTGGCGTGGACACTAGATTTTGTGCACCTGTCAGAGTGGCCCTCAGACCCACCCCGCCTTCAGTACAATGGGTACAGTGTTTCTTTCCAGGGGGTAATAAGGCCAGGATCATGGCCTGTTGTAGGTTGACATTTCGGAAGCCTTGTAGCTTGGTCAGAATAGTGTCTGTTCCACTAGTTTGATGGTCCATGGTTTGAATTCTGGTAGGGACAAGAATTTTTTTCTTCTCCAAAACGTCCTGAATGGCTTTAGGACCCATCCCGCTCTTTATAAAGGGGTACTGGGGTTCTTTACCTGAATTAATTTGGCAGGAGTTGTTAACCACTGATGTCCTACTAGTACTAGGGTAGTGTGGAGGTGTTCTTTGATTCTCCAATGGGTATAGTTACTTGCTACGACCTGGCCAGTTTGGAGACTGAATCATGGTATGGGCAGTAGATTTTATACACCAGTCCAGACAGCCCCTGGGGCTCACCCAGCCTCCAATAAAATGGTTACTGGGTTTCTTTGAAGGGGTAAATTGGCAAGGGCCATGCCCTCATGATCTCATCTAGGTTGGAACCCCCCCCAACCACCAACCAACCTACCATCCGAAAACCCGACCAACCAACAAACCCACCAGAAGACTGACTGAACAAGCGACAGACCGATCAGACCAAGCAACCCCCGACCAAGCAAAATACACAACCACACGAACAATCGACAAACATACTGAACGACAAACCAACTGACCAAATAAATGACTAACCGACGAACCAACCGGCCACACCAACAACCGACCGAGCAAATCACAGACTGGCCGACCAACCCATGGAAGAACCAAACTACCAACAGCTTGATGGATGGATCAACCCACCAAACAACCTCCCAACCCACAAATCAAACAACCAACTGACCAAGAGAACAATCGACCAAACAATCTAACAACCATCCAAACGACCGACCGACCGACCGACCGACAAAGACAGCAACTGACCAACTCACCAACCAACCAATCGACCTGCACCCAACTGATCTACCAACCAACCCACCAAACAATGTACCACCATCCCACCAATTGAACCAATGAAGTCATCCAACCCACCAACCAACCAACCAACAAACCAACCCACCGGCCAAACAAGTAGCCAACCAACCAACCAAGAAACCAGACTAACCAACCAACCAACCAAAAGACTGACCCACCAAGCAACCGTCCACTCAACCAACTGACCGACCCACCAACCGACTAACCCTCCCACCCACCCACCAACCAACCCACTAACTGACCGACCGACCTACCAACCAACCATCCCATCAACCAAACAACCAACCAACCAACCCACCCACTCACCCACCTACCAACCTACCAACCAACCAACCATCACACCAACCAACCAATCAACTAACCATTGAACCCACCAAGCAACAAACAAGCAATGAACGAACCAACCGACGGAACGACCAACCAACCAACCAACCAGCGAGTTCCAATCCCATTAGGGACAAGTTTTTTCTCTTTTCCAAATCGACTAGACCTGCTGTGGGGCCAATCCAGCCCTCTGTAAAGGTGTTGTATGGCATGAAGTTAGCCACTGATGTTCATGAAATGCTGAGATCAGAGTCTACCCTCTACTCCACTTACATGCCTTCATGATGTGGGTATTGCGACTCACTATGGTCTGTACAGGCTGGGAATTGAATCCCGGTTTGGGCACCAGTCCAAACTGGCCCTGATGCCACTCGGCTCCTGTATAGTAGGTAATGCGACCAGGGCCGGGCCTTCATTCCTTTCTAGAATTATATTTTTGGAACCTGGGTAGTATGGTCAGTATAGCATGTGTGCCACTGGCTGGATGGTACATGCTTCAAGTCCTAGTGGGGAGAAAAGTTTTTGTCTACTCCAAAACAACCTGACCGGCTGTAGGGCCCACCCAGCCCCCTGCTAAGGGGTTCTGTCCTTGGATTCAACCAGCTGGTCCGTGAAGTCAACCACTGCTCTGCATCTAGAACGTACAGCAGAGCTATACATCTACTTCCCCTGTACGTCTGCATGATGCGGGTATAGTGACTGGCTACAGGCTGGGGATTAAATGCCAGTGTGGGCACTAGATTTTGTGCACCAGTCCAGACTGGCTCTGGGGCTCAAACTGCCTCCTGCACAATGGCTACAGGGCTTCTTTCAAGGTTGTAAGATGGCAGGGGTCGGCTGTCATGACCTGTTTTAGGGTGATATTTTGGGAACCGGATTGTGGTGGTGAGTACAGCGTCTATTCCTTCTGGATGGTCCAGGGTTTGAATTGTAGTAGGAACAAAAATTTTCTCTATTAATGGGTATCGGGTTTTTTCCCTGTATTAAACAAGCCAAGGAATGAAGCTAACCACTGAGGTCTATCTAGTGCTTAGATAAGAGTGGAGCTGTACATCTACTTCCCATATATGCCTTCATGACATTGATAGGGAAAACTCTATCTTCTACTTTGTTTTATCTGTTTGCTCTATAGAAATATATATGGTCTTTCAGTGTGTATGTACCACTTGAGTAACATTTACTTTGCTTATAAAAACATGTATGTGTATGAATTTAAAATATTTGAACCTTAGCCAGCGTTTATGTGGTACATTTTTTTGTGTCTTACAGTTCCAGTGTCATACAATTTCACACTGTATATGCATAATTGTATTAGACTATGCATACTTCTCTTTATAAATGGTTTGAATTTTAAGGGCTGAAACATATCAGTTTTAATAAAGAGTCTACTGAGGACCTACCAGAAACAGTAATCTTGTTGGTGTAATTTATAAAATTTTATCACATATGCACCCAAGCCTAGTTTTGAACCTGTTTTTTAATGCCTTTTTGGTTTAAACACCTCTCGCCAATTTACACCACGTCTCAATTTGCATTCTCTCAATTTACATATGCTGACAATGAATATTACTTCTTTTATTTCTGTATTAGTATCAGTACAGCAAGTACATATAAACCATATGAACAGGCTGTCATTGGTATGATCACCCCTAATCTCTACGAATTACTTACTTACACTCTCACTCCACGGAGCAGAGTCCTTGAGAAGCTAACTGGTTCTCAGTTAGTCTAGAAATTCCCACATTTTATGGCACCTGAAGGTTCATTACCACATTTACACCTGTAAATCTCTAACAATTCCATTCTTTATTTTGGGAATATCACAGCTGGGACATAAAACAAGGTCTGGGCATTGCAACATGCAACACTGAAGATTCTTTAGTGATTGGTCTTGTGTGTTTCTTTTAGTCTTTCTTGCAGCACTTTATTTCAGACTGACTTGCTGCCCCCACCTTCAGAGCTTGCACTGCATTCACGCAAGTGCCTTATGTTCCTGAGTGCCCTTGGGAGGGACTTGGGAACATGAGGCATTTGTGTGAGTGTATTACTCCAAGTTTCTTGACTTTGTTCCAGTTTGGGGAGAACACTCAATGAATCATGGAGGGCTTTGCACTGGAGAGAATGTGTGCCAGGGGTGTGGACATCGACCACTTTTGCACCAAAGCGCCATGGGTTTAGTGCAAGAGTGGACTCCACTGAGATAGTGCACACAGGGGCTTTCAATTCAACAAAGCTGCAAAATGAATCTCAGGTACATCTTTATTATTATTATTAATATACTCCAATACACAGGACATCTTATAACTCATGTTCATCTATACTGCTGCTCCTTACTCTTCTTCATCATCACTACCTTGTAGTCTTCACTCTCTTTCAACACACATCTTTTAAGTTTCCCTCTCCTTCACATCTCTCCTGTAACACAATAAAAGAAGGTGTATCCAAAAGTCCCAGGACAATGCTCATAACACACAAGTCACTTGTAGTTCACGAGTTTCCCGCTAAGGTGTGTTGCAATGGTGTCTTGTGAGTGAGTGTGCCAAGTGGCGTGGTTGGATGTGGAAGCGTTTGATTGTTGCACATGTTTTATATGTGTATTGCATCAGCTGTCTGCGATTTTCTGATATCGGCAGTATGGCGGAAGTTGATGAACAAAGGGTGTGAATCAAGTTCTGTGTGAGATTGGGTAAAAACGGGAAGTGAACGTTTTGAAATGTTGAAACAGGCTTTTGGTGATTTGTGCATGAGCTGTAGCCGAACTTTTGAGTGGTTTGGACATTTCAAGAATGGCAGAACTTCGACTGCTAATGATGATCGATCAGGTCGGCCAAGCACAGCAACAACCCCCTCAAAAGTGGAACAGGTACGGGCAGCTGTCAACCAGGATCGTCGTCGTACCATACACGATCTTTGTGCAGAGGTTGGAATTGGTTATGGATCTTGTCAGCGAATTCTCACAGAACAGCTGAACATGCATCGGATTGCAGCGAAGTTTGTGCCAAGAGTGTTGACCCAGGATCAGAAAGACAGTCGAGTAGCGATCTGTCAGGAACTGAAGGAAACTGTGAAAAACGATCCCACATTCAACTTGAACGTCATCACAGGCAATGAAAGCATCGTTTATGCTTACGACCCAGAGACAAAACTGCAGTCTTCGCAATGGAAGAGTACTGGATCTCCCAAGACCCAAAAAAGCATGTATGCAAAAAAAGCAAATTGAAAACAATGCTCATTTGTTTCTTTGACCAAGAGGGGATCGTACACCGGGAATTTGTCCCACCTGGAATGACGGTCAATGCAGACTTCTACTGTGATGTTCTAAGAAGTTTATGTGAAAATGTGTGGCGCAAGAGGCCACAGAAATGGCGAAACCAGAACCTCATTATCCACCATGAAAATGCCCCGGCTCATAGGTCCTTTAAAGTTTGGATACAGAGTAGTCTTTTCATTGCAGTACATATTATGGAAGTTATTTAAATGAAGTGTATGTAATGTACAGTATGCGTCAGAATCACAACACAAATGGGGATACGGGGAAAAAACAGTCACAACATGTAAGTTATTGCATATAACTTCACGAAACAACAACAATAATACTATTGATGAGATGGATGGAACCGTGATATAGCTCAGTCCGTACAGAGATGGCTGAGGCTTGAATACTGCTGATGGTCTCACTTGGGACTTTGGGGCCTACCCCACCTGTTTTCCAATGCCCAGCCAAACTGGGGTTCAGATGATTGACTTGGAATATGAACATGTCACTGACACTTTCTTCTTTAATAACTGCTAAATTCAATCCAAATATTTTTATTTTAGTATAGCAATACACAAAGAAGCTCCTACCCAAGGATAACAGATGGGTAACTCAAGTCGTAGTTATAAAATTGGGCATTTCGTGACCATTCAAGATAACCTAGCAAGATTCCACCTCAGCTACCTCCTTAATTATGAACCCCACCCTACTCCCTTTGGCCGTGTTCTAGTCTGAGCAGTAACCTAACCCCTCCAACAAGGGTCCATTTCTGTTAATGCACAGCCCTACCCAATATCTTATGCCTAAGATCCCTGTGTTCAACTGGAATCCTGATCTACTGCAGCAAAACATGAGCAGCAGTACCTAAAGTAATGCACCTTCAAAACAGACACTCCTGGCAGATGGTTGACAGTACAAGACCCACACTGGAGGGTTGGTAACCCTGAAGCTTGACATCCTTCAAACCCCAGACAGACAGCTTCCCTGTCACAAATGCCACTGCAGGACTGCCGAAAGAACAATAATTATGTGACATAAAACTGTAAACTTTAATACACCATATATTTCTTTATTACTGTTCATAATTTCTTTGTTTCCATGATATGCAGTAATGTATAAATACAAATAAAAAATGATACTGTGAAATTAAATTCCACACTAAAAAAATACACTCACCTGTAGATTGGTACACAGACATATCATATTTCATGTGCAATAACTGGGAGAGAAGGAACTTGTTGGTCATCCTCAGTTGCAGTTGTTTCTGCATTGATGTAGAACTAGAAGAATGTCATGGATCCTTGGCCAGCACCATATCAAAATAGTAATGTTTACTGATGTTTTACCTATGACCAGAAAAGATCTGGCAGGAACGTACTTCAAACATCAGTAATTGTTACTATTTCAACACCATGTGAATCCAAAGGACCTTACAAGGAAGGAGAACTGCAGTAAAATCTAAGGTGCTGCTTCTAACGTCCAGCCAGGCTGCATCCTATGTTAGGTGGAGAATCAGTCTCTTTAATGCCTCTTCACACCTATTAACAAAGGGTAAGAAATCCCCACATTACAACATATTATACTACAAGTCACCAAGGTTGGGTTGACTCCCTGTCTACAATGCCAAAGCGGTATTTTGTAATGGCAGCATAAAAGAACACTGAACAGAATAACAAATAAGTTATACAATTGTGGAATGACATTTCCCAACCCCCCAACTCTAACTCCATCAACTTCTTTTTACTCTCACCATGAAAAGTGCAAGAAGCTATGGCATGTGTGCCCAAGTAATCCAGCTACATGTGGGGGGGGGGGAGGAGGGTGGAGGGGCACACTCTGAATAAGATGTTTCAACACTCTACAACACGTAATACTTTGACTGCTGTGGCCATAGCTACAGCAACATGGTATTCCAAAATACCAGTAAATAGCTGCACAACACATCCACGCTGACCAACACTTCTGCCATCATGACCCTTCCTGATAATAGTATTTGAAGATTACCAGAAAACACTAACCTCAAACTAGGCAATAAAATGCACTCTCATGAAATAAAGCGGCATACTTGGGCTTAAGGCCTATGCTACATTGTGACCAAAATATATGTACGTTTCATTTAATTTTGCGTGAGCCGGCTAAATCTTTCATTACATATATCTGCAGTCGCGTATATGCCTCGGAATTCCTATCCTTCGGCATCCTGTAGGAACAAGCAAAATCCATTCGTACCTGCAAAGCTCTAAGTTCACGTTCTTCCTAAAATATCATTATGATTACAGACAACACACGACATGCCCAGCTTTAATATATTCAATTATAAAAATAACACAACCCTTCCACGCGACATTCCACACGGCTTCCGTAGTCACAGCTAAAAGATGACAACAAACATGCAATACCATCTACATTACCTGCACATAAAGCATACACTTACGTGCACTATTACCATCTGTGACACATTAAATAATAATTATTATTCACGGTCCATATACAAACATAAAACGCCCATAACACAACACACACACCAACCATTTTTAAACTTCTGCGGTAACGCCAGTTTATCATAGGTAATTCGTCAGAATTAATCACTTTGTCACGGATTGTTAGCATACTTGCCTCTGCAGCTTGGCGTATTTATATACATATGAGCTGAGATGAAAACATTTGTAGTAGCACTGTTTAACATTTTAGATTTGGGGGAATACACGGCTCCAACATAACTAACATTGTCGGAAATTGCACTGCTTAGAGCCACGGCAGCACTCATTGCGATCGGCTATGAATGTCATGGAGCGTAATGCAACTAACATATTCGTTTTTCGCCGTTTTACAGACAAAAATACAAATAGAGATGCTTAATTATTACTGTGAAGGTGTGGCAAAGTGCAAGTATTGTTTGTCTAACGGATCACCTCAATTCTTCCTCCATTCTTTAGCGCAGTTAATGATCCACACACCGACCATTTCCATTTACGAAACCACGGGTAAAGGATCAGCAGTTCTCTATCCTCGAATTACAGCAAAAGCTGTTTCCGTTTTCGCGTCCTTTGTATCCCTCAAACGCACCTGTCGATTGCCATGGGTGTAATCGCAACCGAATTTGAATTGTTCGTTGAGAATGTGTGTGGTGTCAGGTATGAATTTTCAAGAAAATCTCTCCAATGGAAGCCGAGGTACTGTGGAAAGGTTACGTTGCTCTTCATGTCCAGTGGCCTGAATTATTTCACCGATTGCATTCAAGCTGACATCATTATAGCGAATATGAATAGTGTTCAAGATGTCAATTTCCAGTTTAAAAAAAGGTACATTGTTCTTCATGTAAAATGCCCTAAATTATTGACCAATTGCATCCAAAGTTACATTATTATGAAGCTTCGGGAAAATCCGTAAGATGGGAGTCGTATCAGGCTCGTAGCAGCGGCGGAGGGAGGAAGGGGTGGGATGAAATGCAATTACTAAAAATTGGGATGCACTTACTAGGAATCTGCCTAACATGAAAGAAAAACTTGTCATTAGCCCGCTAAAAAGCGTGAGACACCCTACGACATCGACGTGTTGCCTCTGTTGAACCGCCGGCGTTGGAAACAACAACTGTCAAATGTGTGTGTAAATGCAGGACGTTTTGTGCAATGTTGTAGAGCACACAACGCAATTGAATTGCTGATTTTGTGGTCCTGACAAAGGCGCTTTTTACCCTTACGCATACATAATGCAGTGCACAGTAATAACACATTAACAATGTACATACATGGACATGTACTGGAAGCCGATGCACCTTTCGTGTTCATGGTTTGGCTACGGGACCCATCTAGCTTTACGCTTGCAATAACGGAATGACGCATGCGTCAGCGTGATGCATAACCTCGTGAAATGACGCCAACATAACAAATAGGTGATACACGGGATGTAGGAAGTCATTGCGTGATTGTTGAGAAGATGGGGAATTCATAGCTGTCACAGTACTTGAAGAAAAGGAAGATAATGATTCCCTGGCTTACTGTATGAGTAAGAGTGCAACGCATATTTTCAATGTAGGGGGGGGGGGGCGAAGGATACTACTCCATTTTGATAGTAATATGGTCGGTGAGATTAAATTCTGGGAATTTTCCAGTTCATCAAATTTTCATGTAATTCCTTTTTATAGTTCACGGTATACACGGAAGAAAAACCTAATAAAAAACAAAGCACGGCAAAAAAACGCCAACTCCTCCAGCTTGTTCTCACAAGACAACTGGTGTCGCGCTGATATGAAGATTCGTATAACGCACACTCACGACGCTGTGGGAACAGCGCAGTGTCCTTGCGCGGCACTCATGCGTGTGATGTCGAACAACCAGTCCCCTTCAAAGTGTGCCACATCGCGTTCATGTAAGGGTCTTTGCGTGGTTGTTAAAACCATGCAACAGGCAAGCACAGGTGGTTTGCCTGTGTGGATGATTATAAGCATGTATAATGAGGCATCTCAACATGCAATATCTTAAGTAGCTAGGCTGATGTAAGTGGGTAGACAAATATTAAATCAAGTGGTACATGAAATAACCACTGCTATAATGACACATTAGACACACACTGCTGTAACATGGGAGGGGCACTGGCACCTCTTAACCTTTTAAAGCTTGGTGATAACTATACACACCAGTAGCTCTAACATCACAAATTCCTAACACTTTCCACACTGTATATTCATGTTTCATATGATTCTCAATAAATATCTATTATTTCCCTAAACAGCATTAAATGGTTGGTCCTCTTAATGGAGGTACATTTTCAAGGCAAAAACTAAAGTTTTTCAAGACAAATGTCAGTGTTCTACCAATATGGCCATGCCCAGGCTCATGTGGTTAAATGCTCATCTTTCGTTATGGAGGCTCGGGAGATATGCGTTGGACAAAGTGACACTGAGGCAGGTTTCCCTCCGAGTACTTCAGTTATTTTCCTGGCAGCATCATTCCATCAATCCTGCACAGTCATCTTTATTATATGTTGCTCTTGCCAGAAGAAGAAATGGGTGAAGCCTGGGACCCTCCCAAAAAGCAGTGCTCCTTTGGAAATCAGGGAGAATTGAACAGAAAAATGATTTCACTTTATCTGTCCCCATGCTCCATACCCTTATTCATAAGGTAACACTCCTTTTAGTACAAGCAAGCAATGCCTGTGAACATTTAAACAAAATGCTCTTCTAGATATTGGAGAGCATTGGACTCACATTTTTTTTCTCTCAAATGGTTAATAGAGGGTCCTGACATTTTCAGTACTTCACCTGCTTTCAGCATCTATCCTGAAAATGAGGGCAACAGTTTTCCCTGAACCACTGGTAAAGACTACATATACAGCATTCTCGTATGGTCATTGATACACTGACCTGAAATGTCACAAGTTTTATGTTCAACAAAACACAAAGTTGGATAAATAATTATGAAATCTGATCAATTATGCAGATATAGAACTACCCTGAATAAGGGGGCAGTAGATTACTACAAAATGGTGGCAAATTCGTAACAGATTACATGGTGTGACATCCCAGAAGACAACTTTCTTCAGATTCAAATACATTATTTTCATGTACCCTAAATGCACTGCTCAACACATTAATAGTAATATGGAAATAGTGAAATGTGTATTTAATCATGCTGTCACTCTCCTGCAATGATAAATTCCATAACCAGTCATGAAAAACAGAAACTCTTGAATAGTTCTGGGAAGTGCAAACCAATAACAGTTTGTAACTGCAGAGTTGCTGATCGACAACAAGTGTATACACTATTCCCAGAGGCATTACTGAGCAAACCTTGAAAATGGCAGGGTACCCAGTTAAAATCTTGGTTATGTGAGGTATTTGGTGGTTTTCTCAACTGCTCCAGGTGTATGTCAAGTTCATAAAACTTAATTTACAATAGGTCACAGCCATTTCCCATTCCCACCTACTGACCTGCCTAACACTGTAGGTGACCAGACATCCAACATTGCCAATTGTGATGTGGTAAAGACCAACTAACTCCAGGATGCACAGTCCTGTCTTTGAACCTGAGAGACTCGGCTAATTTCAATCTATGCCAAGATCTTCCAAGTGGTCTCCTTCCCTCAGGTTTCTCCACCAAAACCCTGTATATGCCTCTCCTCTCCCCCATATGTGCAACATGCCCCACCCATCCATTCTTCTTGGTCACCCAGATACTGTTTGGTGAAAAGTACAGATATGAAGCTCATTATGCAATCTACTCCAGTCCCCTGTTATCTCATCCCTCTTAGGTCCACATGTTTTAATTAACACCCTATTTTCACACACCTCAGCCTATGTTCCTCCCTCAATATCAGAGACAAAGTTTCACACCCACATAAAACAAGATGTACAATTATAGTTCTGTATGTTTTAATATTTAGCAGTCAAAAAACACAATGACTGGAGATATCCATTATGGAGGTGAAGGTCTGTATGGGACTGTAAGATGAAAGATTCTGAACCAAACACTATTAGACATTCCCCCACTTCAATTTGCTCATCAGTTCCTTCATGACTGGAATTTTGATTTTGTTACAGTTTTTCCAAAATATTCAAACTTTGCTGCTCTTTCAAAGGACTCTGGTCTTTATGTTGTGATTTTGCCCTGCATTCTGTTCTTGAGATGTAAACAGACACTGTACTTAGTTTTTTCAGCACTGAGTTCACCATTCTCCTTACTAACAATCAACAAAACTTGTGTTTCTCTTTACAGTACAGTATATGCTTTCACCAATACATTAACATCAACAGCATAAAACAGAAGGTGAGGTGTAACATTCAAGATATAGCATAATAATTATATTTAATGCAGAAATGCCAATAAAATATAAAGGTATGGTCAATTACGAAAGGAAAAAAATCATCACTTGCAGTATCAATTTACATTAAACATAACATCATAAACAAGTAAAATTATGTGCCTTCATTTACTACTCATTCAATACAAAGATAAATTGTGCATTTCTGGGACATTCCATTATTTTTCTGACCACAATGAATATGTCAACCTGCAGAAGGGCAACCACTGTCCATGTTCAAACCATGTGTGCTGCTGGCCACTGCACTGAGACTCTGGTGCAAACTTAACATGTTGAATTCCTCTCCTCCTCCTCCTCACTCAGTGAGAACTTCAAACCTATGCAGGTCAACAATTCCACATTTATTTATAATTTGTCTCAATCTGTACCTTTTATCCACATTATGCAGCTCTCCAATCATGTCCTTTTCAGTCAGACTTGAATAACACTGATGTCTTCTCCTACGTACATGATATAAAATATGAACATGTAGTATAGACAGATGATCACAATAATCAATATCCAAAACTTTATCCTATATACAATGACTTTAAAGTTCTATATACTAGTCAAGCACCTTAATACATGAGTAGGCTTCAATAAAATATAGACAATATTTACACATAAATCCAGAGGCAGGCTAATTCCAATGAATAGCCTTGGATAGTACAATATCATACAATGTACAAGAGAGAGACGAAAAGTGGTCTTTAATCTCCTGTTTTCTGAGGCAGTGACATTTTCTTAGTGATACCAATCTATGGCAGGTAGTCAGGAAGAATGCCTGCTATTTTTCTGTTTCCTTACACTTGTTTTTATGGGAATAACCATCACATCAGTGAAGTCCCTGAACATTCACTGAATAATGATCATTGTCCAGTAGTCATAATTACTGCACTTGATAGATGGCAGAACAATTAATTATATAGTGACAGATGTTGATGTACATTGCAAATAACGAGCAGTGTTTGAATTATTGATTAAAGGTGAAAAGCTGATCTATATTCACAAACTTCTGCTCCAAGTGTACGTTGAAGCAAATTTGTATGTAAGTACTGTTCACTGTTGGGCATGATGGATTAGCAAAACTGAAAAAGCAGACAAACTTCACAAATCATGCAGTGGTAGTCCTTCCCCTGCAGTAATGCCTAACAGTATCCAGTACGTTGATAAACTGGTATGTGCTGAATGTTGCACAACAACTGATGAATTATGCTGTGCACTATCTACCAGTAAATGCAGTGTAATGGCACTTACTGAAGATCTTGGCTATTCCAAAGTCTGTGTGCGCCACAAACGCTAACAGATAAACACAAGGCAAGGAAAGCAACCATAGCTAATTTTTGAATTTGTGTAATACTGTACGTGATGGCTTCCCATTAAAAGTGTCATAGCGGATGAAACCTGGGATCACCATTCTGAACATGAATACAAATGGCAATCAATGGAATGGCAAAACACGACTTCCTCAAGGAAGAAGAAGAAATTCAAGAGTGTGGAATCATCAGGAAAAATCATGGCTAGTCTTTGGGAGTTTCAAGTTTCTGTTCTTGTGAAATTCTTGTCTAGGGAGACAAGGGCTAACTGTGGCCACTACATTGAAACACTAGTCACTTGCTTTCATCAAGTTCACCCATAAGGAAAATGTCAGCGGTGTTGCCCCTCAATGATACTGGGCCAAATGAAACTGTGTGCACCGCTGACATCTCCACAAAATTTTTGAATGCTCTTACACTAACCCTAAGCAATTATATTTCCAACAGATTTTCGTCTGTTTGATCCTTCAAAATATAGCCCATGTGCATATTATTATGCGGATGATGATAGACTGCACAAGGCATGTCAGTGGCTACAGTGGAAGAAGACCAACTTCTACTGGGCAGGAATACTCTTGTTCAAAGGTGAAATAAAAATATTGACTAAAATGGAGACTATATTAAAAAATAACATGCCTTCAGCAATGTTGCTTTCAAGTTATGTGAAAATGTTAACATGTCTAATATTTAAACAGCTAACAAACTCCATGGTGCAAGAGTACTTCTAATAAAGAAATTCCCCAAGTTTTAAAGAACTTAAGATTCATTACTATGTTCATAACAACCTGCCACTTTTTTCTGTCCTCATCTAGATAAATCCATATCCAATTTAATATTATCCTACCATCTATGCCTTGTTCTTCCAAGTGGACTCTCTCCTTAAGGTTTCCCCATATACACCAGATGCCCCACTCATTTCCACCTACTTGATTTGAGGACCCGTACAGTATTTGGTGAGGATTACAAATCATGAAGCTCCTCAATGTGCTATTTTTTCAATTTTCTTATTTCCTACCTCTGAGAACCAAATATTTTCTTTAGCACCTCATTCTCAAAAGCCCTCAGCCTACACTTTTACTTGAGACACCAAGTTTCACACCAATTTAAAATAACAGGCAACATTATAGTTCTGCAGAACTTGCAAATGCCATAAATTAAAAAAAAAAAAAAATAGGAGGTACCTTCTGACTACCCCTGGTATTACTGTTACTATTCTAAGAATACTTCTATACCTTAAAATGTTGTATAACTTTTTATTTCACAAAATAATAGTATCCGTTCACATATACATTTGCAATATGCAGGAACTTCACTTACCAACTACATGTTAATATGTGTCTCTTTAGTTCATCTTCAGAGGCAAACACATCATCACACTTGCATTCATATGGTGGTTTCACAACAGTATGTGTCAATATTATGTGTTTTTCTAAGGCAGAAAATTGAGGCACATAACAACCACATGTTTCACATAACAACTTTTCTTTGCACGAAACATTTTCTTTGTGATTTCCTACATATATACAGTTATTAATATGGCACACCTCTCCATTCATGTGAGTTGCCCTCCAATGTGCTTGAAGAAATGGTATATCAACAAAGTCCTTTCCACACAGACAACATTCCAATGACAAAACGCCAGTATGTGTTACTAAATGTTTTATCATGTCATCTGAAGTTTCTCCACAGACTAAGCACCAATCAGGATTCTTTGTCCTTTTAGATCCTGAATTGTTATACTTACTACTTATTTTCTTTACAGTTTCTTCCATCTCTTCAATGTTCTGGCTTTCCTTATTCTCATTTGCCTCCAGCTGTTTCTCTGTGTCTTTCTTTTTACAGTGATTCATTACTTGAATTCTAAGAGTTATAAGATCAAGAGATTTAGTCTTGTCTGTTGTCATATTCGGTTTGTGCACAGATTGTGTACTGTCAGCACAATTCCAGTTTTTCAAAGGAACATGAGTTGAACCTGCAGTAACATGTGTGGATAAAAGATGTTGTTCAAGAAGCAGAAAATCTGGGAAAGCGCATCCACATGCATCACACATGAATGATGAGTCGCTACTAAGCGAATTTGGAACTGGATTGCCTTGCATGTGTGATCTCTTCCAATGGGCTTGAAGGAAAGGCAAATCTGAGAATGTCTTTTTACAAATGGTACATGTGATGGTATTAGCTCCAATATGTATTCTCCAGTGCTTCACAAGCTCATTCACATCATATGTGTTACATCCACATACCTTACACTTGAATATCTTTCCATTTTGACCAGAAACGGACTCAGCTTTTCCACTGTCCGATGACAAGGGAAGGTCTTCTTGTATTTTCTCTTCTTCTACCTCATCATCACCTTCTGCAATATTATTTACCACTGATGGTTCATGCCTGATCATGGAATGCTCTGCAATACTACTTCCTAGCACATTATTTTCCAACTCAATAACTGACTGATCATGGTCACTACTTCCTGTTATGTCACTTTTTAATATGGAGAACTGTTTTGTTAGAGAGTGATTATTTACTACTGGAGAACCTTGAGGACTTTTACTATGTGTTACACTATTTTGTTGTGTATTATTAATATTGTACACCGATCCTACACTGTTACCTGACTTCCATGACACATTTTCTCTATGAGTAATAGGAATATGTGTTGACATGACATGTTGTTCAAGAGCAGAAAACTGTGCAAAAGCAAAGCCACAAGCTTCACAAACAAGATGTGACACAAACTCAGGCTCATTTCTCAAAACTACTCCAGAGTCACAACACACACCCCCCATATGTGTTGCTTTCCAATGTGCCTGGAGAAAGAGCACATCTGTAAATGATACATAGCAAACAGTACATGTCAATGACTCGACCCCAGTGTGCAGTCTCCAGTGTTTGATAAGTTCATCTGCAACAGCTGACACACTTCCACAAACCCGGCATGAGAAGAGGAATGACAGGTCTTGTAAGCAATCTGATATTTCGTATCCATTTGTTGGAAGACTGTTCAGAGTAATGAAATCATTACTCCATGTACTTTCTTGGCATGTCCTGTTAAAACAAAAACAGGAAAATTGTAACTGTACCGTATAATCTTTTGACAATGGTTTAACATGTGAAACATCACTAATATATACTTAAGGACCAAACCTTTAGGTATGAGGTCACTTCATTTACATGTTCCACATCCTTTTGGTTGTTGTGACCGTGTATGGATTAATGGAGTAAAAATAAATGAATGAATGAATGAATCTCACCAAAAATGTAACGTGATTCACAGGTTTGGCCAACTCTAGTTCCCAAAAAGGAAGAAGAACACCATGTCCATAATAGTTGTTTAACTGTACCATATAATCATTTGGCAATGGCTTAACACGTGAAACATTACCAATATGAAGTTAGACTATTCCATTATCACCGAACAAAATCACAACATTTCAAAAGCAGTCTGCTTTCATCTTCAGGTGAAAATGAAAACAAAAGAAAACTGCTTTCAAAACGTCGTTGAGTGGTGTTCAGTGATGATGGAAAAACTCCAGGCACATATTAGTAAAGTTTCACAGGAAAATTATATCTTTAAATTGCACATGTAAAGAAACAGCATGCACCATGTATAAACAATAAGGGAGACCACTAAGAAACTCAAACGATTATTAGGTAGTCATAAATAATGTAGCTTCTTGAGGAGTTAAGAAAAGCCAACCAATTAAGCACAGCATGGAAGCAGAATATACTACTGGGGGTAGTTAAGTTTCAAAGCCAACTTCATTTTAAAGTTGATACCTTCTAGCCATGACAGACATTCCAATGCACTACAAAATACTACTTCTGAAATACAGAATGCTACAATGTTTAATATGTGTGTGTGGGATACTAAACCTTTCATCATCAATTAAAAGTCATACAGCACAACATAATACTAATCCAACAGTGTCTGTGGCAATTTAGTGGCATGATTATGAAGTATTACTAAATTACATCTCCTATTGGTAATGAATTGCAAAACTTTTGTAGTAAATGGTAGCTGGAATTCCAAATAAGTAAAATTATGACTTAAAATCCCTTGTTTGACACTCCAAAGGTTCATTAAGAACCTACCATTATAATGGAGATGGAAGCTTCCTTCGAAATTTCAGTACACTTCTACCAGACCACAGGGCGTCACATTCCAGAAGGCAGTGATCTTAATTCATTATGAAGTTCACTAAAGTGTGCCACTGACTCCTATTTTGAGCTAGCTTAATCCTTTTACATCCTGGCAGCCCAATGCTCTAAGATTCACTTTAACATCATCCTCCCATCTACATATAAAATTATCTTCTACTGATTTCTTCCAATGAATGTTTGCACTTGTGTCTTGCCTGAACCTATCCAAGTTTTTCATATAAATTGTTATGGTAAGTGGATGTCAGCCTGTTGCCCAACTTCCAAGCAGATGAGCTATATGCTGTCTGGAACTGCTATCTTAACATATTTTAAGCTACATGCAACAGTTACAAGCCACCTGCTTCATCAACAATACATGAACCCACGTGACAGCACATTCAACATGGGTGGAACAGCCCGCCAATGTATATTCTCAGAAAGAAATACGTGAAAGGCACACATTGTTTCTTCACTTTCCAATAAAAAAAACATCTGTAAGGTTGAAGCATTTTCAGATTTGGACATGAAGATTTCTATCTTAATTTAATAGTGCACTCTCAACTCCACCATTTATACAGGGAGTTCTTTTTAATGCAGGCCTGTGCACTGCAGAATGGGCAGCATCACTGGTCACAATGCAGCAATGATGGCATCTGCTCTAGAGAATCTAGTCCTGCGTTAAACTTCCTGTGTAAGTGACATGAAATGGTAATATGTGGAAATGACTGTGGAATATTTTAATAAACTTTAACAGCACTTGGCTAATGGAGCTCAAGTGTAGGCTGGTGTGACATAATTTAAAAGTTGTCAGATTTATGACACAATGAAACTGTTCCAACTTTCTTGAAGAGGTATGAAGTTCATTGCTCACAAACAAAAGAAATCATGAAGAAATATGACTATAAAGCTTAAATTCATGCAGGAATTAAACTATACGATGCCATAGGTTCCAATAACTCTGCAAAAATGTGTACTAAATGAGGTAAGTTAGTCCAGGGAAAAAGTAGGATGTGTTTTAGGCACAACAGTAAAAAAACTATTAACACAGTCCTATATGCATGTGGTGGAACAAGCAAACGGAATGTCCCAACAAAAAATGAAAGTGAAAAGTAGATATTGGAACAGCACGGTTGGAGTGCACAGCTGTGTGATATCATGGTTGATTACTTACATATTATCTATTCTGGATTCGCCACCCTCACAATAGTTCTGCAATATTTCATACTGGCGACCCATTTCACTCTCAGCAAATGAGCTGCCTCCTGCAAAACGGATCTGATTTACTCCAGATCCGTTATTCCCAGAGTAAACGGATGAATTTGCACCAGATCCACTGTTCCCAGAGTAAGTTGGTGAATTCATTCCAGCTCCACTGCTCCTGGAATAATCTGATGAGTTTGCAGAAGATCCATTGTCTTCAGAATAAGCTGGTGACTTTATTCCAAGTCCACTGTTTCCGGAATATGATGAAGAAATGATCCCAGGTCCATTATTTCCAGTGTAAGTCTGTGAATTTAATCCCACTCTGCTGGACAATAGATAAGTCTGTGAATTTACTACAGGTTCTTTGTTGCCACTGTATGACAACAAATTTATTGTACCTCCACTGTTACTAGAGTAATTCAGAGTATTAATTCCAGATTCATTACTCCCAGAATATGCTAGTGTGGCTATCCCAGGGCCATTATCCTCAGAATAAGGCAATGAATTTACTCTAGGTCCATTCCCAGAATAAGTGTGTGGAGTTATTCCAGATGCATTATCCCCATAATATGTTGATGGTACCATTATAGGTCTACTTGCAGAGAATGTCAAGGAATTTATTCCCAGTCCATTATTTCCCACATAAGATGAATTTAACTCAGGCTTATCACTTTCAGAAAAAACCACATAATTTATACCCAGTCCACTATTCCCAGAAGACACAGGTGGAATATAACTAGGTCTGTTATAAACTGGGTACAATGCTGAATCCATCACACGGACATTGTTCCCAGAGTAGGCAGGTGAATGCAATCCAGGTCCACCATTTCCAGGATAAGCCAATCGATTATTACTTGGTCCAGAGTAAACTGGTGTGCTCATTCCAGATCCATTATTCCCACCATACATATGTGGATTTACATGTGCTCTAGTCATTTCAGAAAAAGATGGTGGATTTATTCCAGATAATTTATCCCTAGAATAAGCTCCTGGATTTATCCCAGATTCGTTATTAACAGAATATGAAAGTGGTTTGTTGTTCACAGAAAATCTAGGTTCTTCCACTCCAGGTCTAACATTTCCAGACATCTGCATTTCACTCCCAGAAAATTTTGGCATGTTTGTTCCAGTCTCGGTATTTCCTGCCAACACCAGTGACTTTGTTCCAGATCTCTTCCTTTCAATCTTGTTTTTAGGTAACGACAGCAGATCTAGAGCACGTTCATCATTGCTTGTAAATGTCAGTAAGGCATTTGGGTCACACTCAACTGTCACTACTTCACTTTTCACTACAGAATTTGTGCTTGCTATCTTTTCTTCTTGAAGCACAACACTCAAATGGTCAGGCAATGAAGATGTACACTGCAAACTATCACACACAGCACTTTCTTCTTTCAATCTGTATTGTTTCTTTGGTGGTTCCAAATAGATTGATGCATCAGCCTGACAGTTTCTGCTAGAACTATCAGGAAATACTGATCTACCACGAACATTTGAAACTCCTTTTACACTACTTTCAGAATCTCTGGTCACGTTACTTGGTTGTGTCTTGTTCTCATCAGCTCTGCCACAAGAAGTCTGAAACCATAGAACATACATGCTTCCATTATACAGTTAACACACACATGTGTGTGTGTGTATGCCTTCACACACAAACATACATTTTTTTTTATCGAAGTTTTATTTATTCACCAACTGATGCAATAGTGAGTAGTCTTAAAAACTACTGCCGAACAGTGCAACATACAGACACCAATAATGACCTAATACATGGAACCACACCACCACCGTATTAACCACACACTGATGTATTTTAATGGACAATTTGAACAACTGTAACTTTAGTAAGCACAAATTAATGCACTCCCTGATGATGGTGTAACTGTAACACTGAAACATGTAGGAGCTTGTTTTAATGTAGATTTTAATGTCAATTTTAATACTGTTTTTAAGACTACTCACTAGTGCATCAGTTGGTGAATAAATAAAACTTTTATAATATCAAGATGCACAGTATGAATGTGGGGGTGGTGGGGGGGAATTTTGTTGAAACCAGATATGCTCAGTGACCTAAACCAGACAAGCAAAAACTGTAACATTTGTGTTATCTGGGAATCCTATTCATCACATCACTGGAAAAATAATTAAGTTGGAAATTTTTAAGAACATGGAAGAAGCTGTGGATTACAAACAAAAGGAAGTGGATTCAGTCTCCTAATTTGTGATGATCTTGAAAGGCTGCCAAACACAAAACTTACCTCAGTAAAATCACATGACATACAATGGTAATATAGAAACAGAAGAGTGGGTGTGTATTTGTGTGACTGCGCTTGCATGTAAAACACTGCTGCTGGATATAAAAACCTGAAGCATCAATATTCACTTGGTATGACAGTGCACAAAGGTGGGGGGAGGGGGGAGAATAGACTAACACGTGAAGGCTATTTGATATACAGATGTAAAATGATGAATGGGATGTTCAATTACTTACTCCATGATAGCTTCTTATAAACACAATAAATCTTTGAAACATTTACTGCTGATAAACTCCATTATCTGTCGCACAGACAACCATGAAGGCCATGTTGCACCAGGATTTCCTCGCAGTGAAACATGCAAGGATTATGGCATGACCAACAAGTTAGTCAGGCCTTCCTTTTTATTACATTTACAAAGGTACTTAAATGGCTAGAAATATGCCCTAAGAGCAGGTGAAATTATAAATGTACACAACCTACAGCACTTTAAATTCATATTACACATTTCTGTGTCAAGTTGTGTGGTTATTACACTGACCCATATTTCTACGCCATCCACTCTCCCACTGTTGTGCATATAACTTACAATCCGCAATACAAAAAAATAAACAGGTACATGATCACAATACAAGGACAAATATGGATTTACATATCATGCCTTGTAATACAAATCTCTATAAAAAAGTGTAATTAATATGGGAATTTGATTGTATAATAACATACCAATTAATATAAAGAAGATGGAGGAATATAAAGCCTATAAAAGAGAATTAAAATCTTTTCTCACAGATCATGCATGCATTTTATTCAGTAGAAGAATTCTTATGTTAGTGACTGATGCTATAGCAGCTTGGACTAAATAAAATGATAATAATATTTAATGTTGTATATGTAGAAATTGTTAGAATAAGTAATTGCAGTTTGGATACATACATTAAGTCAATATGAATTGTAATATGGAGATATTATTGATAGCATGAAGTAAATATAGAGATGTATGTTTTAATTTAGCTATGCTTTATAACATTTGTATTGTATGATAATATTGTTACATTTTATACTTATGACATACTTGACGTGTCTAGAATCACTGTATGACTGTTTGGATTGAATAAAGAATGAATGAATTAACGAAATCATATGCAATACCATGTTACAACTTTACTGAAACTGCAACATGTTGTGAACCTATAGCACTGAACATGTTATATTAGTAGTGTTCTACTTCCTTGCATGTTGCTGCATGATGTATGACATATGTATATACAACAATGGTTCCACAGGTGGCACAGAAACACATACTACACATTACTGGTGTGGCCAGTATTCAGACAGTTGTTAGTGCAGAAGTGAAAAGGCAAAGTGGTAAGGATGGAAGCACTGCGCACACAGCACCAAATAAAAGATTTAGAGGTTAAAAGAATTCATATTTGTCAGTATGGTTTAAGTACTAATAACTGGACAATAAAAAAATGACCACAATGACCACAAGTTTCAGAAAGGGGTCAACTATAACCATTTTTTTAATACAGAACATCCCACTGTGATGAAGATACACAAGGTGAATAATAGTCACAACTAAGACTTTTTGTACAGTGTATTATACAAAAACAGCTTTGTTGTGACTGACAATAATTTGCCTTGTGCAACTATAATCAACTCCATTTCTAAGATGGCAACAGGCCAACTTGCCAGCAGTGGAGGATATAAATGAATTTAAGTAACATGAGTGCACAGGTGATTCACTCCAAGGAGCAGAGCACCTCTTCAGGAACCTACACCATTCCAGAAGATTTACATATCCTTAAAAATAAGCTGTGAGAATGGCTACCTGACCCTTGAACTGTAAGTATAGTTACTACACACAAAAGAACTCACTGATTGGCCCTATCCTACGTTAGATGAATCTAGCTCAACCCCTCACACCAGCTTTCCAAAAGATCCACTTTGACCTAAACTTCCATAGTTTTCATCAAATTTTGATTAATAATGTAAGGAAGTGGTGCAGATTTACATGATCTTAATATGTTAAGTATGGAGTACCTTGCACTACTCAAAACCCAGGTTCACTTCCTAATTAGCAGGTAAACACCCCCTAAACATAAGTGTTGTACAATGTTCAGGTATCCAAGGTGTCAATGAAGGTCCTGCCATTTACAGTCTGCTCCTGCCTACCTTACTGACAGATGTTCTGCTCCTGTTCAATTCCAGTACTACAAAAATCTGTGACAAAAATGAAGCAATGTTGTGACAAGTGTTTATCAGAATTCAAAGGACTGGCTGGTAATGCAACTAGTACTGCTGCACAAAAGTGCTCTCCCTCTCTCCAGCTCAGAGTTGCCTGACAGATTTGTGTGGCATTTATTCAGCTTATATTGCCTACAACAGGCAGGTGGTAAGCTCGTAACTGTTACCACACTAGCAGCAAGGAACTGTACATTTACATTATGTGTCCACACCTGCCAGATGAAACATAACTCAAAAGTCTTCTAGTGACCCTCAAACAAACACACACTGGACTTTTATATGTGCCAATTTAGTTCATAACACTTTTGTTAAAACACCTAAACTTAGTTTCAATACACTTAATTTTAATGAATAAACTTTTAAGCCCATTAAGTATTGGTTGCAACATCACGGTTAATGTTCTGTGTATGTTTATGTAATTAAACACATAAATCCAATCTTCTTTGTCAGTTACTCACCACTGTCTTCTCAGCACTCTTCACATTTGGATAAAATGTCTCCACTCGTTCCAGTTTTACAACAGGAACTCTCTTACCCAAGTCACCTAGAGCTTTAAATAGTTCCTTCCCAGTAAGGTTTTCCATTTCTGTCAACTGTCCAACAAATTAAAAACAATCATAAACATACAAATAGTAATAATTACTTAAACAAAAAAATTTAGCAATTTGAACTTACTTATTTATGGTGCACTAAACAGTGCTCTCAGTAGCTTAGACTACACAACAATGAGTGATACATACAAAGACACATACATACACATAGTCCAATGATCCATCAGTCTGTCACACAAAGTGTGGATGTGAAACGAATCATGACACCATAATATGATTACATAAGTATTCAATAGGGTGACAAAATGCAAAGGATGCAGTATGATCTGGCCATGGACTAATTTGAAGTAATGTACTACCCTACAATTTGTTTAGAGGAAATGAGAAGCAATGTGGTACACTGTTGTCAGGATAGCCAGTCTCTCAGCCAAGGCTTGAACTGGGGCTCTCCTTAAGATGGAGTGCTACTTAGCTAAAATATATTTTACTGCCTCCTTATGAAAGCCTAATTAATGAAAGTCAAAGAATAGCAGAATATACAACTTAATATTAAACCTAAAATATTGGATTATTTATATATGAATATTATTCCCAAATTCTTCATCAGTGAAATCACATTACAATAAAACCAACCATTTCACTTCAAATACTAAGAGGACTGTAATTTCATTTAATCAAGTGCCCCATCTCTCAACTGAATGGTTACACAAATGCCTCTGGACCTGGATATGGCCAAGGTAGGGGGATGGCCTCCACATAATTCCAAGGTCAACAATACATAAAACTTCACACCCACCCACATTCCTTCGTGTGTTACTAATCAATCATTATGATCACTTTACAGTTTAAGGAACTGAAGTGGCTTCACCCATCCAAAAACATTAAAATTACTGGCTGAAATATTTCTTACAAAATAAGTAGTATCTTCTGCAAAAATATTTATGTATACATTTTGCATTCCAGATCCATCAGCTTCATAAACAACTAGGAAGCAGTGGGCAGTTTAGTGAGAAATGGTTGAGGTTGCTATATTTACAGTTTTCTGATACAGTTCACATAAATACTTGCTGAAATGCCACTGAACGTCTTCAGAGTACTGCATTCTGTCAAACACATGCAGGTTTCATAATTTTGTTGTCAACAGGCAAATATGTCAATAAGTACATGTGACTTATACATCTATTAAAAACCAGAAACTTTGCTTTACTGCTAATTAATGATTTGTGAAAAGAGAGGGTGAAATTCTTATACAATTAAAATTATTTAGTCTCCTTAAAGTGTGATGCTCTATGATATGGGACATGTTAAGGGGGCGTCCAGCTACAAATTTATGATACAAAGGGAACTTGATGGACAATTACAGACTTTGTGGGTTGGTTCATTTGCTTCAGGTTTAGGTTCTTGTGAAAACTGTCTTAAGCCTTCAGATTTCATAAACAGTAATACATTTCTTGACTAGCTCGGTGAAGTTACTCATTCAGTACAACCAACCGCGTTTTTCCATATTGTGAAATGACAGAAATATATAACACACTTAAAACATCTGAAGTGGTTTACGTTTCAAACATTTAACATTCTTTTGTTTTACATAAAAAATACTAATCTTAACCATGCACTTTTTAATTTTAAGCGACCATCTGGCTGAACAAGAAACTCTGTGTTGCGTTTTTCACTTTCACTACACTTATCTTGCTACATCACCAACCTGGCCTGAATATTGTATAGTGCGTCCTTCGTGCACACATCCATCTTCGTCCTAAATATTTCAAATATATTAGCACGGTGATCCAATTCTAAAGCAACATATACAATCGAATTGCATTGTGTCACTAAAACTAGGTTAAAGAACTCACATAACCTCAATGCACGAAATACACTACTTCGAAGCCTACAACAATAGTACGACCATACTGACCACTAACGAAGGTGGCAATTATGTCATACACAATGACAGATCGATATCATACTTTGTAAATTCCATACTTGGAATGAAAAACGAAACTTAAATAACACACAAGATCCAAACAAATACCCGAACCCCACAGCCCCCTTAATAGCTACGTGACCTTTTCCCGCTTTGTCCTTTGACTGTAGAGCACAGATACAAAACAACAGCCTAAATTGTAAATACTCTGCACGGCTTATAACAGGTTGATTGGCACTGGAGGCGTTTTTTTTAACGATATATGTTCGTTAACTTGATGATTCTTTTGCAGCTTATGATTTACGTCTATGTCAAATTTCAACATTAAGTTGCAAGTAAAATAGTAAATTGCGAGATTTGAGGTTCTGAGTAATGTTTTAGGAGAAACATCAAAATATGCGATCAACAAGAGCAGAGATCGGCTCCAAGTCATTTTGAATGGTAGAAAACATTTCGTTCAGTTAAAACCTATTTCACAGTTATTCACGTACTTTACCTAATCCCATATTACATCTTCCACGTTCAGTACCAACAACCACGGATCACAAATTTCTAATCGTCTACCACCCACAGATTACAGCGCTCATGGCCCAGTAACGACGGTGGTACTACTGCTGTGTTCCGAAGGAAGCCGAATGAATTGTCAGTTTGGAATGTTTACATTACCCAAATGATCATAACACTGTAGTACGATCTAACACCTGACACACTTGGCAAGGCATATTATTACTTTTAGATAAACTTAATTATTACAACCAGAGCGTAATTTTTCTCATACATGTAAATACACTTTTATATGAGAATACCGAATGTTGTATGCAATGTGCCCAAACTCAAAGGATGATAAGGGCCACATGGCACAGCTGTTGTGTGTTAGTGTAGCGGTCCGGTTCCTGAGTCAGTGCTGGTTGTAAATCAGGGGTCCTGTGGGATTTAGTGAAAAAAAAATCCCCATACCATGGCACACACAATAAATATTCTAGGAATTGTACTACACTTGAATACTAAGCAGAATTTATATTAGGTACCAGAGTGAGTTAAATTAGTTGAATCAAACAGTATTTAACTGTGACATCCCATTGTGCAGGCATACAAAATGAAATATTTCTGTCTACAGTGGAGTGAGGACACACCAAACAAGACAAGATCTGTCTGGTTCATTAGACCTGCGGTCATCATTCAAGATGACCCAGTACCCTCAAATGTGAAGACCTGTCAACATAAATATGTATTTGATTGCACCAATTATAACATATGGTGACAGCAAAAACAAGATATTAATCTAGTTAATGAAATGAATGAATTTGATCATCCTAATAATATTTGCCAAGGAGTGAAAATCATTGTACACCTCATTATGCCAGTTTATCTAGCAACCTGTTACTTTCAGTTAGACCAGAATGTCTTCATAAGCTGAATCAAATTTGATACATGGATATAAAAGTTGTAATAATTATGAGAAGTTTAAATTTGCATTTTTAATGCTTACACGATTCCTGCACACAGTTTGGTTCATGTCTTGTTGCCTGAAATGAAGCAATAATACCTGGTACTCAGAGCGAACAATCAGTTCTTTAGTGCACCATATCACACAGCTTCTGAATGAAGTATGGCATTACAGTGACACATATATACAATTTATAGCAACTTGCGTCATGATAATGGCTGATTAATATTTCCTGTTTGTGACAACTTAATGAGACCTTATCCCTAATCGAAACTGCAGTACAAACACATTATTTTCCATCACTGATTTAGCAGGGATGATGGGTTGTGAATGTTCTGTATGACTATTCACTAAAACATCTGTCCCTGAAAAAGTTAGGGAAGTCTCTGCAGAAAAGGCCAAACAGTTCATTAAACATGCTGGTACTACTTCATAATATGACAAAACAGAAATTGAGACAAGCTTTATTACCACGAGCACCAGAACCAAGGACTGAAGAACACAGTAATGTGACACATATGTGGCAAATTGCAGGTCAAATTATAACTACTTCATTAATCATTTTATTGTTATAACATATATATAAAGTAATACATGTTTTATAGCAAATTTCATAAAGCACGTTTTGTCACAGGTTAATGTACATTTACTTGCACTATTCCACATTATTATCACTGTGAATTTATACAGCAATGCTAATTACTGCATTTAAATGAATAAGCCTTTTAACCTTTAGGCGACGGGATTTAAATTGGCTACAGTCAACCTTCGCGTACGACATTATTTTCGCTTGGCATTTACATTTTTGTACATGGTTTACAAAAAACTTTATTATTTCAGGAACCAAAAAAGATTTAATAATGGATTAAACGGCA
>Ga0131853_10001686_pt1 | contig 39383 bp, 23 predicted proteins | sample TergutLab28metaG_FD_92764 | JGI IMG/M metagenome (GOLD analysis project Ga0131853, IMG submission 92764) | Labiotermes labralis P1 segment gut microbial communities from Petit-Saut dam, French Guiana - Lab288 P1 (version 2) (version 2) | ecosystem: Host-associated > Arthropoda: Insects >...
CATGCCCAGCCCATCTCATTCTTCTCGATGTTATCACCCGCACAATATTGGGTGAGGAGTACAAATCATTTAGCTCCTCGTTATGCAATCTCCTCCATTCCCCCGTTACCTCGTCCCTCCTAGTTCCAAATATTCTCCTCAAAACCATGTTCTCAAACACCCTCAGCTTCGCTTTCTCCCGCAATGTCAGCGACCAAGCTTCACACCCATACAAAACAACAGGCAAATTATGGTTCTGTATATCTTGATCTTTAAATTTTTGGATAGCAACCTGGAAGACAAAAGGTTCTGCATCGAATGATAGCAAGCATTTCCTGACATCAATCTGCTCTTAATTTCTTCCGCAATAGAATTTTTATTTGTTAAAGTTGTTCCCAAATATTTAAACCCTTCCACCCTCTCGAAGGTACTATTATTGAAGACATTATTTTAATAAATACAACAGGATGACTCAACTCACGTTTAATCCCTGTTAAAGCCACAGTTATCAATTACAAGAATACCCTAGTGCGACCAATTAGCTACGTGCAGATAAGCCAGCAAGCACCAATGTGAGGTTCTCGTTGGTCCAAACGAACTAACAGAAAGTTTTAGAATCATAACAATGACAATCTTGACATTCAATGCTGAAAACAGCAAAGTTAGCAGTTGCTGCTGCTGAACCTGTTTGTTGTTACCGTTATGTTCCAGAGCTGAGGAATCTTCGGGAGATCAAAGGAAGGTCATTTCGATGTTTCCTGGTAAATGAAATTGAGTGTCCCTGCATATTTGGATCAAGCTGGGAGAATATGAAGGAAAACTTGACACAAATAAACCAAGAGGTTCAGGAAATTGAGATGGAGTTGGTAAGACAGTGATGCAAATTGAACCTGGAATTAAGTCTCAGTCAGTGTTCGCCCGATCCAATTTCAAATTTACGGCTGGACGTTCGGCATTTCGAATCTCTAAAAGGGCAATAGATTTATCTCTTCTCTAAAACGTCCAGACCGGCTTTGGGGCCCACGCAGCCTCCTGTTCAATGGGTACCGGTGTTTTTACCCATGGGTAAGGCAGCCGGGGCGTGAAGTTAATCACTGTCCTCCATCTGCCGAGGTTAAGAATGAGTGGATCTATACCTTTCCTCTCCTTATATTCCTTCCTGGCATGTACAGGGACAACGTTCCCTTTACCTTTACGTTACGGACTCACAAGCAGTCAGACTAAGACAGTCATTGTATCCATAATACCGGCATAACAAATTTTGCTTCTTTTTTGACGTTCAGGTGACCGTGCATTGTGGTAAATTCTTATAATAAAACCAACTAGATGCACTAATTTCTCAAATTTATTTTTGGAGTAAAACTCTACATGTTTCGGACAGTTCCTCTATCCATCATCAGGAGTTTTTCACTGTACACACAGCAATTGTATATGTTCTACAGGTTTGCTGATAGCTTGCGAGCTCGCAAGCTGTCAGCAAACCTGTAGAACATATACCATTGCTGTGTGTACAGTGAAAAACTCCTGATAATGACAGAGGAACTGTCCGAAACTTGTAGAGTTTTATTCCAAAAATAAATTTGAGAAATTAGTGCATCTAGTTGGTTTTATTATAATGAATTTTGCTTCGCAATCCAGCACCTATAAAAGGCGAATGAAATTTTCTTAACAACAAATCAAACAATAAATATCACAATAAATTCGTTAAAATAATCTACTACATTCATAATATTGCATTATAAAAGGTAAAGGTAAACTAATCCCGTTACAGGCCCGGTGTGGTCCAGAGGGTGGATAGAGATATAGCTCCATTCTTCCATGACCGCGGCACTAGAAGGGGGTGAGTGGTCAGCAGCACGCTCCGGCCGCACTTTACGCCCGGGAAAGACCTGGTATCCATTTTACAGGAGGCTGGGTGGGCCCCAGGTCCGGTCTGGACAGGCGCGGAAAATCTCGTCCCCACCGGGAATATTGCATTATATTCCATGAAAATCGACAATCTGAACCAGATTCAGTAAGGCAAATGCTTCGAAACGTTTCATAATTTAAACACTTTAGAACAAAAGTGCCCAAATACGAAAAAAAAAAAGATGATAGTATGAAAGAACAGGAAATTCAGTCGTTCAGGATTAAAACCGATACACTAGCCTCTCGCTTTAAGCAGACGGAAAATTAGCAACATAAAATAAAGGCTCTTGAAATTTTTGCGGTTCATAGGCCTCCGACAAACAAGTTAATCTTACGGGTATAGTCCTATTATAGAACGCCGAATAACAGCGTGGCGGTCACGTGACATATGTGTTTTATTTTGCGTTTTGTAACGGTAAGGAATGGCCCACTGTCGCTAAGCTCTTAGATCACGCGTGTGTCATTGTGTTAAAACTGCAAATCTGACCACAAGCCGGGTGTGTGAGGTTGCATATGACAATTTCCAGACATTGGCCAGCCACACTAATTGAAATTATCTTCGGTAGTTAACCGCTAATTCTATCGCCGCTTGAGTCTTTAGTCTTAGTCACATTCAAGCAGGTGGAAGCAAGTACGTGTTAAGTAGGTACGTTTTCAATCAGAGCTTCCTATTCTCGTTACCAAATAAAATGCACTGTTCCAGGCAAAGAGCATTCGCTACAATTCTAACGACAATTTCGCTGTGGTCGGTCAGCCCTTCCTGACCAATGCTATGATACCAACCAAGAAAACAGCCCAAGGAGAAATCACAGATTTTTCGTTCCTTTCGGAGGACTGCTTCCACTTCAGCCAGAAGACACAAGCCATAGGTCAGTTCTCATGCCTTTCCCTAGATATGACAAAGGGTACCCTTACGACGCATTGAGTCTGAGTCACATTACGGCTCTCATGTTCGACCAGTCTGTCTCGGTGTCGAGCCCCCTCGTAAGACAGTAAGTTCACTAACAGATTTTAATCTGTTAGTGAACTTACTGGCTTTTCGTCTTCATGCACCTATTTGACGAGTGTTTGGATTTGTCAGCTGTCATGAGTCTGTGTCAGACTGCGTCTTAAATGTGATGGCACACGCGCAGAAAGCAGATTTCTTCTTTCGGCGAAACAGACGAGTCCATTTAAATCGGCCGGGGCGTCAGTTCAGTCGACTACTGGCAGCCGAGGTGTGCGCATCAGCGGTAGTAATGCTGGATACATCATGTTCCGAGGTAATGTGAAGAGTACTGGTGTTATCCACTTCATTCGCCAGTTTCCCGCTTCACTTCCCTTACCTTGCGTCACCATGTGCCATATATTTCAACTGGACTCTACATAGGGATGTCCAATTTAAAACCGTTAAGCCGTTAAGTTTTCGGTCCGTCAGGGTTCTGCTTTCAATTTAACTTCCTGTACATACTATAGTGATTTATGATATCAAAGCCTTAGCTTTTAACAGGATACATAGTCGTTTACAAATTATTTCTGAATTCTGTAACAAATGACCCGTATATTGGACTGGGCAAATAGAATCTTAAATATGCAGTGTTTAATCCAACAAACTGCACATGTAGCCATTAATAACCATTTGTTATTCTTTGATGCTCCTAAATGTTTCGGGTTCTACAGGCCATCCTTCGGAAGGTCATTTAAAAAGCAATACTATTATAACAAATGTTGTTATTTAGGTGTTACTTGATTGATTTTGTACGTCTTAGTATATCAGAAAGCCGCACAGGTCTTGTATAGTTTTCCCATTGTTTTATCATAGCTGTAAATCCATTTTTGCCTGCTGGTCATTCGCAAATTCGGCGGTATCCAAACGCCATGAAAAAATTGACTGTATCTTATTCATCAAACGTCTTCTCTGAAATAAAGAGGTTAACTCTGGAAGATCAGATTCAATGACGACGTGTTTCAAGAAATGGCAGTGGCTAATAAACTGGTTAACGATAATAAGACAAATTGCTGTTCACTACCCCTTTTATTTTATTTTGTGCCATAAACATAATTAAGAAATGTTACAATGTCCTCAAAATTTAAATATTGTAAACAATAGTCATACGTTTGCGATGAAAAATTGTATCCTTATTAAGCTGTAATCCAGTAAGAGACTGGTTTGTGGCAATAATCAGAGCTAGAACGGCTTCTGGGAACGAAGAAGAAGAAGAGCGAAGAAGAAACTACTTATCAGTGTGGCAATTGTTGCGTCATGTTGTTGATTTTAGACAAAACACTTCTTATACCATCCTAACAACCAATGCTGTGTGTATATCTTCTATGCCACATAGGCAATAATCCTGATTTTCATTAATTTGATGTTCCATAGCTACATGCTTTGACCTCTCAGGTCATCATCACACCGTATATATATTCGACACAACAAATTGAGTACTGTGCTTCAGAACGCAGTCTTGCGCCGTACTATTCATATATCATAGCATGCGAACTACGGCCAAGCTTTAAACTGCATTATCTCGTTCTCTGTTGCCGTAGAAACAAAATGGCTTCACGTCTAATACTTGTTGTTCAGTACCACAGAAGTAAAATTAATTTAATAAAATAATATTCCCTTTTAATTTCCGTGAATCAAGTATCTACAAATTTTGAAGTCTATGTACATAATGATTTTCGTACCAAGATACTCTAGTATACGATAGAAACGGATTCCTTTTTTCATATTGATATTGATATATTTGTTAACTGCTATTGGGTTGACAACAGGTGGCAGCAGTACAGTACACATTTACACGCAAACAATTAACAACGTTGGTTGGAAGGCTTTCTGGGATTCGAACCCAGAGTGGTCAAACTAAAATTAACGATGAACCAACCGCGTAAAATTTATCGCCTAACTGGGAAGAGTGCGGACCGTTCCCAGTCTTTGCGAGTTATATCCTGGCATTTGCCTTACAACTGAGGAAAATGCATGGAAAGATGTTTTATCTGGCATTCGTTTATGTGTAGTAAGTTTCATTGCTTGTATGTTCTGTCTTCCCTTATCTGTGGCTACATGCATCTTGTTGACTAGAAAAACATTGGTTGTGAGATTGCTATTGTTACGTAAATTCTGCTTCTATAATATCACAAATAATCCTTTCTGTTGGACCTAATTGACAGCTTCCTACACTCTCTTCTACCTATGAATACCAACAAATACATTTACGAAACACTGTTCTTTTTTGAATCCGAGATTGCGGACAAATTCCGGAAACTATCAGCCGTGAATGTGAATCTATGTTACAGAAAGAGGTGAGGGAACAGACGTATTGAGCTGGATCATTTGGGATGCACATTTGGACTTTCATTTAAGTTGTGCATGTCTCTAGGTTCTACAGCCAGTTATAAATTACATAAGCCGATTTTCTGTTTCAGCTGCCAATTTGTTGTGGAACTCTTTATTGGAGCCCGTGGGAAGTAAATCTTATCCTGGAACAGTAGAACTTCCTCTGACTCGGTTCCTGTGCCCAACACAGGAGCACCCTTTCATATACACGGCCAACAACAGTGTGACTTGATGGAGTCCTCTTTTCTATCCCCGTGTTACTAGCGCAACATTATAACGTCTTTCACAAATTTTAAACTCCGTACTTAGCTAACATAATATGTCTGCTATACTGAACTAACAGTTTCCGAGCGCGTGACTCGGAAAAAGTCGGATGCTTCAACCCTCAAAAAACGGGTCGACCCAAACCCGGCTGCGCAGTTACGGGCTCAAGGATGGAAATTTGGAAGACGAAGCTCAGCCGCGAGAATTCGATTTACTCATAAAACTGAACCACGCCACAAGTAAACAAGGATTCTATTAAAACTACGGACGATTTTAAAAAGGTAATTGTACCCATTCTTCTTGGACATCCCGACCTCCCAAAATACGATGACTGTGTCTTCTCGAAATGTCGGCAACCAATCACCCAGTGACGCTTCGTCATGTCCCAGAATAATGGAAACCTCGGTACCCTGTGCTGAATCCATCAAACACAACACCATAAATAATTTTCATTTTTACGGGAAGGGTATTGCTGTATCTGCTCGTGTGTTTTAACCACCAGGTAATGCATAGATTTCGCTGTAACGGGTTCTTAATGTGGTCATCAAAATTGTTTCTTTGGGCTCAAAGAACAGCTATCAAGTCTACCGGTATGGTGCGATTTGGACAACGTGGCTCCTAAATCGTACCTGCAGTTCCAAAATCACACCACAAGTCTATTCTTCTTCTTCTTCTTTTGGCGCAACATCCCTCAGTGAGCCAGGGCCTCCTCTTTTCGCGAGGTTTCTAGATCACACACGACACACCACAGTCGGTAGGACTCCTCTGGACGAGTGATCAGCTCGTCGCAGAGACCTCTACCTGACAACACTCACAACATACATACATCCATGCCCCCGGTGGGATTCGAACCCACAATCTCAACAGGCGAGCGGCCGCAGACCTACGCCTTAGACCGCGCGGCCAGTGGGACCGGCACCACAAGTCTATTAATGAAATAAATAAGGCAAAAGAAAAGGCTGAAATGGTATATTTGATTACACTGATAGATATACGAGAGGTAAACAAACATGCCCATGCATCCTTCTCTGCATACTTTCAAAGCCTTCTCCGTACGTGTCCTTCAGTTATACTATAAAAATTATACTGAGTGATAGCGCATTCCAAATCTACCGGTACATCGTAACATGCAGAACGTAATACTTGATAAGGAGTGAGTCAAACACAACTTGTGAATATATTAATTTACAAGGTATAGGCTATAATCACTTCTAAGCTACACCTTTAAATAAAATAATATATTCACAAGTTGTGTTTGACTCGCTCTACCTATCCTTATAATTGCATACGACACAACGGGGATGGCTCACTTAAAAAATTAGTAATACTTGAGTAAACCCGCCCCTTGAGTAATAATGGCGCCTACCCTCAAATTCTTGGTCCAGTGATAACTGTCGGAATGAGAAAGTGTACGTTAACTGCGTATAGTTTCTTGGCCGTTACAAGCTGTGGGATACGTTTATGTTAAAAAATTAGCAATAACTTTATCGAAGAAGGCCACATGTTACATCAGCTTACCTGATTTTCTTATGTCCACATTACAAATACCACAATTGAACACCACACCAGAACTACTCCAGTCTCGAATGAAAATTAGTATCTGTTACAGCCACCAGATGACAGTTCAAGTAATATTAGTATTTGCAATAAAAAAAAAATACGATTTAGGCAACACTCCCGTACGAAATTTCTTTGTGTCAGATATGTGAAACAGAAATACTGCCTCTTCTGATTTTTGTTCCTTAGACAGTGCCAATACAACAGTAAATATTTCTTATAGTTCAAAAGGAAGTGCAAGAAATCCAATTTCATCAACGTCGGCATCGTGAAATGCATAGGTAGTAAGTTTGGCCAACTGATTTGATTTCGTTACGTCGTGACATTTCTTCCGTCGTACACGCAACAAACGCCAGCAGTGACTATTCATTGCACCACACAACTCTATAACATCACAGTCCCCTTACACTGATACGCAAGATGGATTTGATCACTCGACACGTACAAAACCGGTCGTAAGAAACAAGGTTGTCCCGAACAACAAGTGAACCCCTGTCCTTTTTTTCAGTGCGGTACATACGGCAGTGTCCTCGTTCAAGTGCTTTCGAGCAAATAATTTTCATTGTCAATCGTTTGCACTGTACTCTTGGTAGTCTATTATGCTGTATTACAAGGGCGAGTTGCCTTTAAAAATACACGTACAATTAGGATGTAATAAAATTATCTTGGGTACTCGGTAAGAAGGGCTTAAGATAAAAAATTGTGTCTGACCGTACCGTTCGCATGGAAACTAAAAGAAATTGGCTCCGTAAGTAACCTAACCCAACGATGCTATTGCAGTCTTCTTCACTCTTTATTATGCATGATAGGTGATATCAGTAAGTCATCTGCACCTCCTGGTGCTACAAGTTCATCTGACCATTGGTATTCTGTACTGCAGCTCTCCAATGTATTCTGAGGCTTGACTGGGTATTCAGGACAGGGGTCCATTTCAAATAAGACAGCCACAACCCATATGGAATAGAAGGGCCAATTAGCCAAGAACAGTCAATGTTTGTCAACTGCTGGACACCTGAAGATGAAAGCACCAAACTCATTTGTGATGCTGGGAAATACTTTCCCACTGCAATATACCAGAAGAGTTGAATATTCGAAAACAAAGCTATGAGAAACTCAAAATATTGCAACTGTGATACAGTTTTGCCCATTTCAGGTATGAAAATATTTCATTTTCTAAATGGGAAGAAACTCTAACAATGGCTCCTCTAATCAGCCAACTCACTGGTAAGTAGCAGACAACATTTTTATCCAACATCTTCAAGAAAATGTTGGAACTGATGGTGGCAGAACAACACTTTCAGCAGCTCTTTACAGTGCATGGTAAACAATGTGAGTTTACTAATCATGTTTTTTGACTGTGGACAGAACATCTACTTAACTGCAGTTTTGTAAAGGTTTGTTATACAAGAGAAACCCAATACATGCCAGCCACTGATGGAGTAAACCTTACTGTACTTTTTAAGCATATCCCATGCAAGCACTGATAAAAATTTATGCATCAATAAGCATCTGTATAAAGCTCACTGGCCTTAAAAAGTTACAGAATCAAAATGCCATTAGGTTTCTACCATGCATTGTTCACTGTCATCCCAGAATGCCTTGGTCAGTTCTTTGTATTCTTCTAATAAACGTAAATGCATAATCGACACATGCATAACTGAAAAAATGACACAGAGGAAACAACAAAATTAAAAAAATTGGTCTTGCGTGACAAAAACTGAATAATAATACATAAAAATGAATCTCAAATAAGGAATATTAAATGGGGGACACTACCATATTCTGGGCTATTTATTTAATAATCACATAATGATATAAAAATAAATGTGTTAAATATTTCCATTTCAGTATACGTACCGCCGAAGCGAGTACTTCTAAATATTTACAGACATACAAAAACCTCAGTGCAACATTCTTTAACGATACAGAACAGTTTGTCATGCAAGCAATACTGATACATCCTTGAAAGTGGGTGGAAAAAGAGTGATTACATAAGGAACCTTAGACACATTAAATTAAATTATGCCAGTGCGGGTGTCACTTCTCATTTCTTTCCATGAACACTGTCTTATGAGGCCTATATATCAATATCCAAGATGAGGCAAATAACTGCAGCCATGAAAAGTGAAAGTGAAGCCAAGAATGTTTTATATACTGGTATGTCAATAATGAGGCTATTCTGTATTTTGACATAGGAAGAACATGTATATACAGTATTATGGACTGTTCATGTATATACAGTATTATGGACTGATGCATGAACAGAGTGTGACCACTCTGTAACGTTACTTGCGAAGTACACTGTACATTGAAAATAAAAATTACAGTAATCTACAGGCATTTCTACTCATACATTCACTCTAACAAAATGTACATCTAAAAATGTGACTTTGGCACAGGAATAAGGCTGAGCTACAGGACAATCAAGGATAAATACCAATCATTTATACCTATCGCAAAGCAGATGCGCCCATTTTTTTTTTTTTTAATTTCCAGGATTCCAGCTGTCATTCATTTCTGATGCACTGAAAAAATTATTGCAGAAAGTAAATATAACCATCATGTATGTCTGTCTGTATGTCTGTCTGCATGGAACAACTTGGCTCCCACTGGACGGATTTTAAAGAAATTTTGTTGCAGTCTTTTATTACTAAAATATGTTTACCAAATTCAAGTTAAACTGATAGCAGACAAAACTAACATGCACTTTACATCAAGACCTACATATTTTTATCATAGTATCTCACTGCTCTCTTCTTGAGATGAAAAAAAATTTCTGATAAAAGCTGCATAGGAAATCAAAACACAATTCATGTCAAATATTCTTTTGAAAACTGTGTCACTTACAAGATAATGGCGGAATAAAGATGTGATTTGCAAGCCAAGCAATTAGGGCAAACCACAAGAATGCCATCATAATATGTATCATGCTTGATCAGTTCTGTCTGATCTGACAAAATAAGTGTTGCAGCAAGACTTATCTGTCACTTGGATCTATCTAGCTGCAATATATGAATGTAGCAGGCCATCTACAAGCAAAGTCTTGTGTTTAAATGCACTACTTCTTCCATTCTGCACATGTTGCTAAATTTTTAGAAGTACATGCATGAATAAACTAAAATTAATTAGAACACAATTTCTTTTAAAAATTTATGTGTATAATTTGTATAACTGTGTTTTCTGATAACTGAAATTCTAAGTGAACAGAGACATCTGAGTAATCACTACTTGTATAAGCCTATAAGACCAACTGTGGTAACTAACTAACTCCATGGAGCACAGTCCTTCCTGAGAAGCTTGGCCAGTTGAGAAATACATTTGCACTTTCTGAAATCCGAAGGTTTATTACTGCATTCACAAGAGCCCACCCATGTGTCCCTATCCTAAGGCAGATCAATGCAGTCCATGCCTCCCCATCCCACTTTTTAAATATGTGTTTTAATATTATCCTCCCATGTAAATCTAGGTCTTCCAAGTGGTCTCTTTCCCTTAGGTCCCCTCACCTAAACCCTGTATGGATCGCTCCCCCACACCTGCCACATGACTCACCCATCTCATTCTTCTTAATTTGATCACCCTGATAATATTTGTGTGAGAAGCACAGGTCAAACAGCTCCTTGTTATTTAGTCTTCTCCACACTCCTGTTATGTTGCCCCTCTTATCAACTGTGGTAATTGCAAGTAATTTCATTAACCACCTCGATGTCACTAGGTAATGACCCAAGGAATTTTTCCATTTGGCTGGAATTCTTGAATTTCTTACAGAACATGTAGTTTAAGGAGATGGATTAGAAATGTACCTACAGATTATGTACAAAATATTGACTGATTGTAAGTCAACAAATACCAAATATTTTGACCAGGTGAAACCAATAAATTTAACGCAGACAAAGGCAACAACACACACACACACACACACATAAATAATAAATTTTTCAAAACAATATAACAAATAATACATCATAATATTGGTAAGGACATTAAATAACATATCTACAATTATGAACAATAATAAAAAGTGTGATCCCCAGTGGATAAAATGGTATAACCATCAGAGAAGAGTCCAGGACACGAAGATCCAATTGCACCTTAGTTTCATGTTATACATACATTTCCTGAAATGCTGAGTTCTGCCGTTACCATACGGTTTGTAGACCAAATGATAGTAATTTTGGGACTTACATTTTAAGTCTGTGAGTGACCAACCTGTGTTGTGGCAGTTGGTTTGAAGAGAGTTCGCTTGCCACATCCAGGATGAAGTGACTGACGGAACGCTACAGCACAATACTATAAATAGAAATCCATATTTGTAGTCAGTCACTTCACCATGAACATGGACACTACATCATTTCTGGAGCACCAAACCAGCTACTACAACACAATGTCATTATCAAAACATAAAAAACAGAAGTCTCAAATATCACAATTCTGATAATTTCTTTTCTAATGCACAAAATTACTGGTAATTCACTGTCAGAATTCTCATTTCAAAGACAACATTGCAAAGTTAGTAAGGATGTGCTACCTAAAACAATCTTCCATGTATCCATGACAAGATAAAAATGAATACCCTCTAAGCTACAAACCTACAGCTCATCTGCTCAATCCCTCTGCAATCAATACCAACATTTAACACACACATCACTCAAACAAAAACATCTAAATCCATTCTCTGCTCTTATAGAGCAACCACAATTCAGAGCCATCTGCTGGTGCTAACAGAAAAAGACCAAGCACATGACCTCTTATATTAATATATATGACTGCAGACTGCATTCAGTGCCCTGTGTAAATACTGCTAATGTAAACAATGTTATCGCAGACCCCTTGGTTGGAGAATTATATCATAATTGATAACATGAGTTAATTATCATGGACAGCATAAGTTTCCAGTGTCCGGAAACTGTGATAAAGACCATGCTGTCGTAGGTGTCCACCTGGCATATGGCGAGATCACGAACACACTGTACTGATGTCATCATCACGCCACTCTGACATGTCACACAAGTACCCACTGAAAAGTTCATTTTGATATGCTGACTGGAAAGTTTACTGAAAACATTCAGCTTCCCATGTTTACAGACTGATGAAGTAGTTTGGAAATCAGTGTCCTACATTTCCACACTTGGGGTCACTGATAAGTTGAAGGCACTAATAAAAAGAGTCTCTGTTTACAAAAGTTGCAGTGGTAACCTCATTAAATTTGATTTTAACCCCTTGTGCCTTGACTCATGGGCAGAGTCAACAGCAAAAGAGTAAACCAAGAGCATGACTCAACCTTGTACATTGGGGGGCATTTAAATAGGATTTAAATGCCATGGAGTTTTTCACTTACAGGAAGCATCAGGGGTTTAAATGCCTGTGGTAAAGTACTTCCAAAGCATTCAAAGGTTTATTATTTGTTCCTGTGATTAATGTCATGCTTGACAGATGGCTATCAAGACAATACTGATGGAAAACGTTTAGGCAACAACAATAAATTTCAGTTCTATAAATAATATCCCGGCATTACACACGGCTTGGCTTAAGCAAATCCGAGTTTGTGTAAAAATAATAAAAAATAAGTTTAAGCTGCCATTCTACCCTCGCTCATTGTACGCGTCAATTGTTTCGCAACGCAGTACTACTACACATTAAGGACATCAACATCAAAGTATTTTTACTACTGTAGGGTACCATCACAGTTTCTACACATGAACCTATGATCTTTTGTATGTCAGGATTCCAGGTAAATGACAAGCTAAAGAGTCATGCCTGCTGTTGTGATGAAAGAGGGGTACAAGATTTATATTAACCATCAAAAATCAGTAGCTCAGTTTCATTCCAAGTGTACAGCTGATATTTTGATACAGGTACTGCAGTTTGCTGAGTCATAAGAGGCAAGTAAAAAATTTGTCAAGTGATTACACTTTATTAATATGTCATCCAGCAACACAATTGAAAGAGAATAATGATGTAGAAGAGTTCACCTCTGTTATGCACTACGTGGCATTAACACCTGATGCCTATCGACTTGCATGGTCATTGTTATTGACAGCCAGCTCTTCCAGCTGAAACAAAGACAAGCAATAACAAGTGGTAAACCTACCAGGCTTGCGAAATCATGAACATGTGCACTGGCTGGAGTAATAGTTAATTAAAAAATAAAGGAAGTGAGCCTACAAAACAAATGAACCATTTGTGCACAGTCTTCTTTCAAAAGCTGCAAGTTCTCAATGGGTCAATAAATTCAGTTTTTACTAAAAATGAGCATTCATTACCATGTTCACAAAATCCAAACAATGAACCCTATGCTCAGTAAGATTAATTCAAACCACAACTTTGTAACATATTTCCCTTATATACATTTCAATATCATACTCCCAATTAAGGCTAGGTCCCAAAGGAACATTCATCATGCATGGTTTTTTAATCAAAATTCTAAATGCCATTGTCATTTTCCAATGCTAGCTACATGTCCCAACCATCTCATTCACTGACTCCATTGCTACATCTACAGTAATGACCACATTACTTGCTAGCTGGGCTTCCTAATACTGTACACATCTGCACTCACCACAGCATGGTTGATACTAGAACCAACTTGGAACCACCATGCACCATTATACCTCTTTCAAAAACAACTAAACTATTCAGAGTGCATTTATGGCTTCAGTCAGTGTCGACATTTTTGAAATAGGTACAAAAAACTTGGTGGTAAACGGACATGGATACCCCTCTTACTAGCATGCCCATCTCAGAATAGACCGGAGAAATAGGTGAGTATCTGCTCCGATAGTCAGACGGCCTTGAAAGCCCTTAAGGCCATCAGAATGATATCTCTATCCGGCATGTGGTGGGCCTTTTTTGGGTCCCCGGACATGCTGGAATATGGGGTAATGAAATCGCCGATGGGCTCGCGAGGGGCGGCACTGCTCTGAGGTTTCTCAGACCCGAGCCGGCCCTGGGGGTCTCTAGGCAAGATTTACAAATGAGGCTCGGTTGCTGGTTGGTTAACCAGCATGGAGCCTGATGGCGAGTTCTTGGCAATACCCAAAGGCAGGCTCACAAGTTTATCTCAGGACCTAGTCTGGGCACCAGGGCAAAATTTATGACCTTTAATAGGACTCAATCCAGGGCCGTGACTGGCCTTCTCACGGGTCATAACTCCCTGAGGAGACATCTCCACCTAATAGGGCTGCTTGACAGCCCCTTGTGCAGAAAGTGCGGGGTGGGAGAGGAAACCTCGGCTCACATTTTATGTGAGTGCAAGGCTCTGGCCTCACTCAGGCATGCGTACCTGGGCTCCTTCTTTTTGGAGCCTGAGGACATTAGAAGGTTAGGCTTGGGGGCCATCTGGAGCTATAGTAAGGCTGCGGGGCTCCCAGGATTCGATATGGGGCACAAAGGGCCCGTCTTAATTAAGGCCTAGGTACATCAGGGCTGAGAGGCCCCGAACCCAAATGCAAAGCTACATCTACTAGCATGCCCATCATTTTTCATATGCTCAAGTGCAAAAAGATTATTTGGTGTAATTTGTTAGTTGACAAGTGATTACCTCTTTCTCATCATCTACTTCATCCTCATCATCGCTGCCATGCCGAGATGCTGCAGGTGTGGTATGGCGTGACGATGATGGTGAGGAAGGCTCTGAAATGGGACGTGGGTAATTGAACCTACCCACAGAAGCATCATCATCCAAATCTAGGTCAGAATAAACTTTCTGGAGGGCCCTCATGCGTGCCTGTCGGTAATACTGGAAGGAAACAATTCAACGGCTTGTAAATCCATGCATCCTACAGCCAACCTATTTCAACGTAATAAAAACAAGACCAGAAATGCATGAATATAAGTAACAGGTTAGCAATGTGGTAAAACATCCGGCTTTAACTTGGCTAACTAGTATGAATCTCAATCTATCAACTGCTCATGCTGAAGTTTCATTTATTTTTTTATTTTTCTTTTATCCTTCCCCCCCCCCCCCCCTCACCTCTTTTCCCTTCTTCAGCATTTTTGGTAAACTGGTAAGACAGCCCATGACATGGACCATGGGCACTGTTCTTCCCATTGTTGTCATTTCAATGAATATATCACTGTCTCATGCAACAGTGCACAACCCCTGCACTTGGAAAGTGCACATGTAATGGGCAGTTTGTGGCCAACAACCCCTTGCCATAGACACATTAAAACATTCAGTAACACAGCATTTCGCTCAACTTACAATTCCAAGATTTCTCCAGTCCAGGAGATCACTGAGCCGCTCTGTTCGATTACGCTGGATAATTCTTTGACGTCGGTTGAGTTTCGTAAAGTCATGCATATACTGTGCTAACTGCTGTACTGATGCCTCAAGTGAAATGAAACGTCGGTCCACAACATAAATTCCATAGCTCATTGGGTCAGCTATATGGTCTTGCATAAAGCAGCCAAAACCTGTCCCAAAAACCAGTCACTGTGCAGAATCACAACAAAAAGACATGCTATTTTACACCAGTATCTTTAATGTGTGCACAAAAGCAGCATATCTTCACTAATTACATAGCTTGTGTTATTCAAGCTTACCTAAATGGATAACCTAAGGCCTTCATACAATAAAACATCAGGAACCAAACTTTTAAACTAGTTATACCTGAAATGTTATAAAAAACAGCAAAGTTAACAGTTTTCAGATGTATGAGTTTTAACCTCTTCATCACATTCCAACAAAAAACATGTTTTCACTATGCAAGAAAGAGAACTGACTGCTTGTTGATACTCCTTCCTCAGCTGGCAGTATTCCAAAACCAATGGGACAACACCGCAGGATGAGGTGAGATCACTGCTCGCAACACAAGGGTTGAATGACGTTATAGGGCATTTTGTTTATAAGAAATATATAACTTGTGGTGGTGGTGGTGGTGGTGGTTGTGGTGTTAGTAGCAGTAGTAGTAGTGGTGGTGGTAGTAGTAGTAGTAGTAGTAGTAGTAGTAGTAGAGTAGTGGTGGTGGTGATGGTGCAGGGGGGAGGAGGTTACTCTTGTGATAAACACAAACAGCCATGATGGTACAACTGTGGGAATGACATAAGCATTCAGCACAAAAAGAAGTAAATTAAGAAGATGAATAGAGGTGAATATTACATGTTATAATGATATCTGGAAAAGACAGGGCGTGACATTCATTCAGGGAAGGAAGACTTCAGAACTGCCTTTGCAACTCCCCAGGTATGATAGGGATTGATCTGCCCTAATGGTACTGTTAATCCTATACAATGATGCTGACAGTATACCCACAGTATGCTATACACCTGACTGTCTCTGGCTTACCTGACAGATTGGTGGTGATGGACGGAATACCCATCACTGTACACTCAGCAGGTGTGTAGCCCCATGGTTCATAGTAACTGGGGAAAACACCAAGATGACAGCCTCGAACAAATTCCTCATAGTCCAGCCCAAACAGAGGGTTTGTAGATGACAGGAATTCAGGGTGAAATACAATCTGGGAAGAAAAAATTACACTTGACTGAAACAAATAAATCAGTAGTGATAACACAAAATGTCTACAATTGAAACTTAAAAATATAAACCACTGTACCAGATCAAAACAGGAAGATATAATAAAATATTGGTATCCACTGCTGTTGTATTACATCGTGTACAGTGGGGTATGCTACAATGAACATGTTTAATCCATGAAATCAGGAAGCTACAACAAACACAGATGCTACAACAAATGTGGAGGAACACTATCAGCTGATGCAGCACACACGTGCACACAACGGGTCAGGCCTTCCCACTTTGATTAGTGTCAGTCATCATCTTAGTTATCGTTTCATTCATTCTTCAAAAAGGTGGATAAATGCCCTTCAACTGATGAACCTCCCACAGGACAGTCACCCAAGATGAATAGGAATGACAATTCCTCTCCTTCCACCTCTATGTGATTTTTTTTATGATTTTCATGAGGGAAAGTTTGTTCATAGTTTTCACTAAGGAAAGATTGTTTATGCTTTTCAAATTTACATGTACAGTGAATAAAAGTTAAATAAATCAATTTTATATTAATTTTACACTTATATTTTCGATTTTGTGTTACATTTTTCCTGTTTAAATGGTTATGTTGGATGGTAGCTTTGCTCTAGGCTGTGGGCCTGGGAAGAGATTACCCTCAATACATATATTTCAATGTATGCTAGAACGAACAGATGCTATAATGAATGAGGTTCTAGAAATAATTATGCTTGTTCTAGCATACCACATTGTACTACCTTAATACCATTAAATGGACTTGTTTATCACAAACATCACCCAACATGTGTTGACTACTTTCAGCCACCATCATAGGATTCACTGTGTTGGATGGAGACAGTACAATGTTTCATGCAACTGTTTTACCACAAAAGTACCAATATTTTTTAAACATTTATATATATTTTTATGTATTATACATTGCACATTCTCCTGTAATATTGAATATTGTATGAAATGACCAGGATATGTACTGTATTAGAATTATACTTCAGCAGCAACTGACAACACCAAAATCAAATAAAATGGAAGCCTAGCTATCATACTTTCAAATGAAACTTATCACAATGTACATACAGCTACACATTTATCTGCTTGATTTCCTGTTCAGAAAGTTACTGAAGACATGCCTTTGTGCCACTGCTTTTCATCTTTGTTTTGTATATGCCATTTGGGAAGGCTGTATAAAATCAGGAGGGAATGAAACTAAATATGACAATGATTATAATGAGGGCGGTCTAAGAGTAAATGCACAGAAATCTAATTCAATATGTTCAGCAGAATGCAGAACAAATTTTAAAAATACAAGTAAAACTGGCTATAAAATCCTTTAACTTGTAGCGCAGTTAGAGTTCAAAATTACATTCACAAAGAAAGTAACAGCAAACCACATTCAAGGAATACTTTCTACCATTCAGTTAGAACTCATTTTTCTTCCCAACTGCTAAATACATACGTAAATATTAAAATATCCATACTGTCATTTTACTTGCTGTTTTGTTTGAACATCAAAATCCAGTCAGCTGCTGTGATGGAAGAACAATGATGGTGTTTCAAAATAGGGTGCTGAGCAGAATATTTGAACCTCAGAGACATGAGTAACAGGACAAAGAAAAATGTATGGTGATGGAAGCAGGAGCTATGAAGGTCATATGCACATATGATAATTCAAAGCAGCTGTTTGAGTGAGGACAAAAGTATATTTTCAATTTAGTTCCTCATGATTGGCTGCTTATGAAACCGGCGGCCTCAGTCGTGGAGTTGAGGGGAATTCCTTGTAGGTCGCACACAAAGGGCAAGAGTAGGAGGGCAACTATCTAAGGAAGTCAAAGTAACCTCAGGTGTGCCGAAAGGGAGCATTTTAGGCCCACTACTGCGTCTAACGTACGTAAATTATATCTGGAGGAATACTTATTCGAGTATTAGACTATTCGTTGACAACTGTACAATTTATAGGAAAATCACAAATAAAAATGACATAGAAAAGTTGCAGAAGGTACTAGACACCTTGAGGGAATGGGCAGTAGAAAATGGGATGAAAATAAATCCCGGTAAAAGTAAGGCAATAAGATTTACGAGAGCTCAGGTTAAAAATCCACTGGGTTACTGTCTTGGTGACCAAAAAATTCCGGAAATGAGCAGTTGTAAATACTTGGGAATAATCTTACAAAGCGATTTAAACTGGGTGGACCATGTAAATTACACAGTGCAAAAAGTCTGGAAAGCAATTCACTTAGTAATGCGTGTTCTCAAAAAAGGAAATAGTACAAAAAAGTTTAGCCTACACATCATTGGTACGTCCTATTCTTGAATATGGGTCTGCATGCCGGGATCCATGCAGAGAAGGACAGATAGATGCCTTAGACTGAGTACCGAAGAAAGCTGCTCAATTTACAAATCCTGCGAAGTATTCTGACTGGGAAACCTTGGCTCAGCGTAGGACGATAGCACGCTTTTGTGCACTTTTAAAGCGTACTCTGGGGAATGGGCTTGGAAAGCTATACACGACAGGTTGTGAAGGCCTTACTATTTGAGTAGGGTTGATCATGTTCGGAAAATTAGGGACAGGAAGCAAAGAATGGATATCAGGAAGTATGCCTTTGTAAATAGGACCATTAAAAACTGGAACCAACTACCTGTAGAAGCTTCAGGGACTTTCCATTGTAAATGTAAGATTTTTAGAAACAGAGTTAGGAAAGCAATTATAAATGGGGTGAAATGAAAGGAATAGAAGTGTGGCGAAAATCAACAAAAAGTGCAGTGAAGTGAAGTGAGGTGAAATGTAGTGATGTGAGGTGAAATGGAGTGGTAGGAAATTTAAATGGGGTTAAGCCAAATGACAGGGTAGTGAAGTTTCGTTGGGTGAAATTTAAATGAGGGGAAGTGAAGTGTCAACAAACGTGTTGAAGTGGAGTGAAGTGTAGTGAAGGTCTTAATAACACGGTGTCTAACATTATTACAAGATATATATATCATACTAAGTTTACTGCTTATATGGCTTTTTCGTTTATCACATTCTTTCATGTTATTTTGGTTACATTTTTTATCATTCTATATATGGCTGTATGTTTTGTATGCTTTTGTTTAATTTTGTAAATTATATATTTGTATTGTTATGTTTCTGCATTTTTATTGTTATGTAGGTTCTGTTCTGTATATTCTGTTTTCATTGGGTTGTTCTATATATTGTTTGTGTGTAAATGTGTACTGTACTACTGCCACCAGGTGTCAACCCAATTGCAGTTAATAAATATATCATCATATGAAAATTAAAATTTCATAACAAAGTAAAAAAAAAATTGTACTACTTTTGACGATACAGCACCTGGACAGACAGGACTTCCAAATTATGAACTAATCTTATGCACCTCATGAAAAGAACACATATCAGCAACTTAACCTTTTGGTGAAGAATTTAGATATTTAAACTTCAGCACACCCTTATGTGAAATATATCTTATGAACCAAAGAAGATAACATTATGAAATACACAGTGCTTTATGGAGAAAAGAAATGGAGATTGTGCAGCATGTTTCAAACAACTCTTTAAATACAGGTGTTTACTAAATATATAAAATGTGATCATTGAGGGGTAGCAGTACACCCACCCTACACATAGGAAGTATGGTTGCTAAAGATTAAAGCAAAATACCAATTCCAGTTTGGTTCAGGAAGAAAATAATTAACTTCTCACTTTCACACGATCGTGAATTGTGTTGAACAACTGACAGCGCCTCACAGCTATGAGCACAGGGTCATTCCAGTCATCTACAACATTATGTGTTGTGATTGGTGGCAATCCATCTCGTTGCAGTGCATAAATACACCGTTTGATCTTCACCATGTCATCCTTCTGCAGAAGTTCATTTGGGTTGGGTAGCCGTCCACTACAAACACAATAATAAACAGAACACCCAGTATTTACTGAACATTTAACTCAAGTGATGGTGCAGCTATACTGTGAAAAATGTACAACACAACTGCCATACAATCGTACGGGAACATTTGATAGTCTACTAACTGAATGTCTAGAACTCATTCATGGTGCAGTCTGTCTTACAACATACCCATAGCCCTTTCCAAACTGAGTTCTCCACACAGTGACATCTAGTGCTTTCTCTTTCAATTTCCACAATCCCCTTCTTTCCGTAAGGTCAGCTAGTAGCTTCTGATATCTTCTTCCTCATCTTCCTTTCCCTTTTATCCTTCCTTTTATCTTTCCTTCAATAACATGTTATGTAAGGCAGTTCCTACCCAATACGTGACCAATCCAGATAGCCTTCCTTCTTTTTATTGTATGCTGGATATGCCTTTCCTTCTTGACTCTATGTACTACTTCATTTTTCACACAATCGTTCCAACTGATCTTCTCCATCCTTCTCCAGCACCACATTTCAAAACTTTCCAGGTATTTCTGCTCTACTTTCTGAAGTGTCTAAGTTTCAGCACCATACAAAGCTGTGCTCCAAGTGTAGCACTTTACTACTTTCTTCCTCAAATTTAAGTACAATTTGCTGGTGAAATTAGCTTCTTCTTGTTAAACGCTGTATCTGCCGTGGCAATCCTGCAATTTCATTTCACATGTACCTCTTGTATCATTTTTTATCATACCACCCAAACAGAACTACCTACCCACATAAAGTTACAGAATACCTGAGCTGACATCTGATCATTCTAACTCTAAATGATGGATTATTTCATGCTTTACATCTTACACACACAGCACCATTACACATGAAAAACTATACTATATATATATATATGTTGCAACCTGTTCATTACTGGAATCTTAATTTTCTACGAAATACTGTCCTTCAGCAAACACATCCTCCTGTTACAGCCTGAATACATGTGGGAAGTACTTATGGAAAACATCAAAGTTTGACTTCTTATGATGCAATGTTTAACACCACCTGAACCTCTAGTACACCCTTGAAGCCACAACCTTTCTTCCAGCTGCTCTTCCCTTACAGAAGGTTAAAGACTGTACAGTGAAAGATCAGGAGATTGAACTAAGTTGGTACTAACCACAGTACTATGCTAGGCAAGAGTTGCTGCCAAAGACGTAGTAACCGAATGCCGTGAACTGTCACGCAGAAGAGCTACGTCTTTCACTTCACGATGCTCCAGGTGTAACAGCTCCTTCATATAGGCCAGCTACTCCTTGTACCTCTACAGCTAGCAAGAGTTTTCCACTTTGTTCCAAGCAGTTCTGCCACAAATCTATGGCTCCCTACATAGATAGCAACTTCCAGGTGAAGGACTGTTGTTTATGGATCATACACAAAGCGCTTGCAACAATCTTGTGGAGACAGTCTCTTATATGCTGTGTTTATGAGTTCACCATTGATCCTCAAGTGGTGTCACACTGTTACGGCATCAGTGTTCTTGACATGATGTGTTAACAAATATACTGCATCTTTAGATTTTTAATGATGAACATGACATGCTGCCAACAGAAATTCTGACTCTCTCCGCTTGTTTCTAACATCTGACGACACCCTAGACACGCAATCCAATATACCACTCAGCAATACCAAAAAATGTAGCTCTACCCAGCAACCAGAAATTTTCTGAAATGTCATTTCCATTAGGTATTCTGATATATGTTAGGTATAACATGAAACTTGTAATGACTATCTATAGCACCCCACATGAAATAACAGGATGCTCAGTGTGTTACTAACTGAAGATGACGCAGAAATAAAAAATTATGGGCTTATTTGAGATACTATCCCAATACCTGCATGAATGGTCAAAGGGAAACAACAAAATACCTTAGTCATGACAGCCAGTCACTGGTCCAAGATTTGAGATCAGGACCTCTCGAATATGAAGGATGAGTACTGTCTCTTCATTCACAGCCATCAAGAACACAAATGTTATGTATCATTGTAAGATAATGCATATAACACATACTGTCTGTGAAGTGCATTCAATGTATGAACCAGAGCCAACGTTTACCTAAGGCATACTTCATACATCCTCTTGCCCATCTTTTGCTGAATATCGTTCAGCGTATCTCGAAGACTTTTGGTCACAGCATGTCCTCGCAAACTTTCCACGTTAAAGTTGTTAGTTTTTGCTGGAAATATGAGGAATGCTACCACAGTCGTATCTGAATTTGAGGCCTGAAAGAATAAATAAAGTATCAGTACTGGAACATTTAGCAAAATTCCTACCCACTCCTACTTTAAAGCAATTACATTTTGCATCCCACTGTACTAAACACATTTTCATTTTCACCATCAGACACACTCCTTTCATGATAAAGTTATAGGTCCTGAAAAGGGTCTTCTGTTACTAAATGTCCATTCTCATTGGCCAGTATTACTCTCATACTAAAAAACATGTAAGTTACAAATCTGGCGTGATACAACACAGCCCACTACAAATATGACTATGTCTACAGTTAGTGACCTCCTCTTTATAATTGCATATATTTGTATCCAAACCCCATACTCTTCATTCTGTGCAAACAGTATGTAACAGTTGCAGGAACACATGCTAATAGGGAAATTTGCCCTTGTTGAAAATATCAAACTAAAAACTGATCAATGAGATAGCCCAATACTATGGCACTTCACCCAAATAATGCAGGATTCTGTCCACTGTCTGGACTGGTGGAAGAAAACCTACAGATAATCGTTACAGACATGGTATGTCTCTCTCTGGGCCTAACACACTTCAAGCATCACTACGCTGACTATTGTAACCACTGTCTTTTTTATGTGGACTCTCGCATGGCATGTTCAGAGTCCAGGGTTAAAAGGATTACAACCAACCTGAGAAAGAACCTTCTTTCAATCTGTGTTTTTTTTGTTTTCTGTTGGTATTTAAGACAATACCTTAAGGGTTAGCAGAAGGAATACCCCACCTTTATCCATGTACACAGAACATCAACAAAAAGTTAAATTTGATATATGTTTGTCAGTGCATTGTTGTACATGCATGGTGAAGAAAACCAACAAGATGCTACTGAATGATTTATTGCACTTTTAATCTGCTCAACATGTTTCAGGCACTTATATGCCCACTGTCAGGAGCTCGAGACCATACTTGTGTTATTACTGCGTATGGTGCATAATGCCTTGGTTGCTGGTGTTTGGCGGTCAGGTGCAGGGCAACAGGCTATGCATCCGGGATGAGGGAAGCTGCTCGAGCAGATTAAAAGTGCAATAAATCATTCAGTAGCATCTTGGTGGTTTTCTTCTCTATGCAAAAAGTTAAATGTTTAGTCCCAATACAAAATTAAATACAAATATAGTATAACATTTTCTTTGCCAAAATAATAACTGAATTTTCAAATAATGTGATAAACTGAATTATTTTAAACATGGATCTACATTAAAATCCACCAAAAATGTTTATTAACCATTTGCTACCAGAAAATATACATGTGTAATGCACTGTGTGATGCTTAAAATGCCATACATCATATACCGCATTTACTGGAATTCAAGACGACTCTATAATCTAAGATGATCCCCCAGATAAAATGTGTCTGCCAAGGGCAAATGTATTTATCCAAATCTAAGACGGCCCCTAAAAATAAAACATCTGCTAAGAAACACTTTATTATTAACTGCATACACTTAATACACAAAACATGTCAGATTCTTTACAAATCCGTGTCACTGTCTGCATCTTCACATTTGGTGCCTTCATCTCCCTCACACTCACTCCTAACATTCCCATCCTCCTCACTGCCATTCCACAACATACCTTCATCAGTCCCCATCCACTGTTTAAAACCCTTCATAATTTTACGTTTATTGGACCGTTCATCATCTTCATAGTTGAATAAAGAGAGACCAACTTGATGTCACTTGCTTTATTATTTCATTATTTACTGTTCAACATGTTTCGGATGTTAATACATCCATCCTCAGGAGTTTGCAGGCTGAAGCACTGCTTCAGCCTGCATACGGATACCACACCACCCCAGCCAAACCACAACGTAACACCAACACACATCGAACCAAAACAATACAACCCATGAAATAACTCATGAAATAAGTCGCAAGCTCCTGAGGATGGATGTATTAACATCCGAAACATGTTGAGCAGTAAATAATGAAATAATAAAGCAAGTGACATCAAGTTGGTCTCTCTTTATTCAACCTTCATAATTATTTATGGTGAGATGCACTGTCATACCATTATGATCCACACTGAATAAATACTACACTTATATTTCCTGGTTTCTAAACTTACTTGAACCCATAAAGATTCACAGTTTTCTCACATATTGTGTTGGTGGTGTTACGACTTTAATACGTGTGTTCTGGATTTTCTGTCGTGACTGCGGTCTGACGAGTCTCAGTTCATGGCTCTTTTCGTACTTTTTAAGTTGTGGAATGATCCAGGTTTCATTTTTGAGCCTTATAGTTAATTTTTAATTTTTCAATAGTCATTTTCCTGTTACTACTCTTGGACTAGACCTATTCTCAGGTACATATCTTAACCAGTTACTGTTTCTATGGTGCCCAGTGATTATGAAAAATTCAATCTTGAGGGTACATCAGGTTAGGTGTTTCTTTATCTGAAGAGAGAAGCAGAGCTGGCTTCCAAAACATCGTGCTTCTTTAAAAAAAATTAGACATTGTATGAAGTCCCAGAAAAGAAGATTGTGTCAATTAACTTCAGTTGTGCAATGTTCTCTCTTTTGGATTTCTTGACCCCTGAAGATGGGACCAATAGGTCGTCCCAAAACATCGGTAAAGGATTACAACTCTACACTGCATAATTCTTCAGAAGAGCACAGATCTTACATGATGATTGGTGATGCAGGCCTTGGTTTGGCTCTGCTTCAGAGCCATCTGGTTCAGCACAGTCCAGTTTGGCATTGCATAGACAAATTTAAGACAATCTTGCATATTTAAGCACCAAATTTAACAAACCTCGACTTGCATTTGAGTAAATACGGTAATTATTCATGCTCTGATGCAGTCCTCTCATGTGGCTGCCACTTAAATTCCGCTCTTTTGCACATTACTGAGGGCATTTAATTCCAGCACCAAATGATGGGGGGGGGGGAAATAACATCACATCTCATAAAAATCAGACAAACGGCATGATGTGCAACTGATACTTTTCTACAAATTCTGCGTTTAAATGGAAACAAACCATTACATATGCAAATGATTTCACTTTCAAACTACCAGCAGTACACTCCTTTCAGGTAGAGTGAAGACCTGCCACTGTCCTACCTTATTGTGACATGCAAATTCAGGATGATATTTTCCACTGCCTAGAAGCAATGAGCTCTCTTCAGTCTATTCAGGACAATTTTACTCTCCAACCTACCTTCAAGTAATGATTTAATCGAGCTAGTGCCTCAATGAATAAATCAGCCCCTTTGTTTCCAAATTCATATCGGCCAGCAATGAAGAAATAAAGTGTCTTATCTAGATCAAAGTCATAGTGTCTGAAAACAAAGAGAACAAGTCTTACTATAAAGCAAAATTTCAGTTCAAAAATGTTAGAAGTTCAGGACATTATGATCTTCTCTTACATATGCAACCTTCAAGTCAAACTATGTACTGTGTATACAGGAGCATTGCTGCATTCTTCATTTCCTTGCCACTACTAAGATAAGAAGTAACACAGTTATCTGCAAAGCCACAATAGTGTAGTTGGTACAGCAACTAGGCTACAGGCTTGATGATCTGCGGTTCATATCCTGGCAGGGACAAGTGATTTTTCCCTTCTTCACGCCCAGACCAGTTCTGGGGCCCACCCAGCCTCCTTCCATGGGTAACTAGGGTTCTTTTCTCAGAAGTGAAGCATCTGGGGCATGAGGCTAACCACTCAACTCCACCCACAGCTGAGATTAAGAATGAGCATAGCTAAACTTCTACTCCGCTTCGTATCTTCACAGCATCTACAAGGACAACTCCACCGTCTTACAAGGTCTTCTACAATATATAGTCTTTTCATCATTCATCTCAATCCATGAAAAGCTACAACTCGAGTACTGGAATGTGTATAAAGATGGAAGGCGGAGCAGAAACAGGATGATTTCAGTTCCAAATGATGAAGATTTATCATCATGTGAAAGCATGGCACATACACACGCACACATACATATTGCAGTGGAATGATAATTTATTGTTTATTGACATTATGCTCTCTTGCATTAAGGTCCATTTACCAACAAGCAAACACGTGTAAATACAAGGTATGGCTACTAAAACTGAGAGCTGGTGCAGCCGTTCCTGACCTCGGCTATATATTCCTAAAGTAAATATATATTTATTACCACTGAACCTTATCCCAGTCATCCAAGAAGCCATGCTCCATTATGCTGACACAGTGTTGGGTGATAAAACTTTATTTTATAAATAAATTTTCAGTTTATCACAATCATGTGTGGGCAGGAGGAAACATCAAATACCTTGTAAAGTTAATGGACATAGACAACGAAACCTTCAACTTGTTACAAGAAGTGTATTGAGAAGATGACAGAGTTACTTAAATTACTCTCACAAAATGACTGCAGGGGATGCTTGCAAGCCTAGAAACCTCATGCAGAGTGGTGTGCAGAGTCTGACGGAAATTAATTTGAAGATGATAACATGCACACAGAATGATTTCATTAATAAAGTGCTATTTGGAACTAGTTTCATTATTTAACAGCCATTTATAACAATGCATTTTATAAATGATATATCACCTCTAATGACCACCCAATTACAACATTCATGAGATGCTACATACTACAATTGGCCTGACGTGCTTCATCCCTAAAGCCATTATGAAAGGTGCACATTAAATGGCTGTGCAGTTTGTATTTTATCCACAATCAGTAATTTAGTCAGCAGGATACATGTCAAAATTACTTCAGCTACAAGACAACTAACCCATAAAAGTGCCCTCGAACAAACTCGTGAATTTTGTCCTTCGAGATGGCATGTAGGTTCTGAAATTCATGAAGTGCAGAGAACTTCTTCACATTCAGACCATTTGGAGTGATGACATCCGCTTTCCTTTTCAAGAGGTGTTCAGCCTCAAAACCTGTGATCTCTGACACAGTGGTAAACACATGCGCAAGGTGCGATGCTGCTCGCTCCATGCAGTAGCGGTGGTAGATCTGTCTCTTGCCAGCTTCCTCATCTACCGCAAACTGCCACAGATACAGTTACGTTTGTAACATTAATATAATCATTGCTACAAGCTTAGTGAGCGTTACAAGACATGACACATATGACTATTTTCTTAATTTAGTGGAATACTAATACGTCTGCAGTTGCTGCATGAACCAAACGCTTACGCCATACAAGGAATTATGGGTAGAACTTCAGGTGGGAGGGGGTGGAAGCTTACATCTACCTAAGTCAGAATATTTTTACTTATTGCTTGTAAATGTACATATTGATAGACTCTAGTTGTTATTGTTACTGATGGTGATGACAGTAGCAGCAATGCTGACTTTAGAAACTTTTTTCTGCCTGAGGAAAATGACTATATAAACACAGATTCTGTCAGCATAATACAATCAATGGACATAACTGAAAGTTTTGCACCATCACTATATTTATAATTGATAAGTTACAATCAACATTTCATAAAGTGTTTGTGAATGTTATCACACTTAATCTTGATTTAAGGTTTCACATGCCTAGGTCCAATAACTGTTTATTACAACGATCAAATCGAGAGCTCAATACAGATTTTGTGGCAGTCTTCACCGCTTGGCCCCGCAGATAAAGACACTAAAATCCTCCAAAATGATTGGAACCACTTGCCCAATTATGGAGTATCACTTCCCAGAAAACTTGAATCTTCAGCAATGGCACTGTGACAACCTCAAATCTCGTATGATTACAGTTTATTACACTGTAACCGATAATAAGCCAAATGTTTGTCAGTCATAGCATTTCCCAAATTTCCACAAGACCTACAACAAAACTGGACCATTAACTTTCAGGTCATATTTCATACTCACTACTCATCAGAGTCAAAGGGACTGTAAATTACCGAGTGGAGCAACTATCAGCAGAAGTATCATCAGCAAGAACAATGACAAGGAAACTTTAGCAGGAAACACCCATTTATGGTCTTCTACATATAAAGAACCAAAACAGGGTAAAGGACTCCTGTAGCTGCATGGCAAGATCTTCACACAATGCGATATAAACACTTGAATTTCAAACATACATACCATGTCTAGGTTGTTATAGAAGTCTATGTTGCCAGCACATAAATAACGCCCCAGCAGAGTTGCATGTGTTGTGAAAACTGTAGCCACATCTATATGCCGAGTACGGAGAGCTATTAGACCGACACCAGCTTGCCATTCGTGAAAATGAGCCACTATTCTTGGCATATAATCTGAATATTCTTCAGCGATGTTCCGGAACTGCAGAATTGCATGCAGATAATTTCAGTTGATAAGTATACCAGTTCCCAGGAAAGTACGTGAATAAAAGTTTTGGTACCCTTTTGGCAGTGAACCTACAGTTTCATTTTAAGAGATAGTAGACAGTGAAATATGAGTTTAAAAAATACAGTTTACTGTACAAATTGACAAATAAATTACACTACTGTCTAGCATGAATCAGATAGAAATGTCAACACAAAATTGTTAAAAACAAACTTGGTCAAAATAACCTCAACTTCCTATTGAAACCACAGGACCACTGTACCACCAAGGCCTTGATAACTTTGTAGGCCAAAATCTATAGCCCTTTAGCACTTTCTTGAGAACGCCAAACAGGCGGAAGTCACAAGGTGAAAGGTGTTGGCTGTAGTGTGGTTGTACAACACCTGACAGTGAATGAAAACACCACAAACCCTGGACAGTGCAGACTACATAGGGACAACAGTGTCATGCAATGTGTGACACCCCTTGTTGCCATGCAAAGACACTTCCTTCTGAAGGCAGGCCTTGCAGTGTTTGACGCTGGCACTTTGCGATGACAGTGATTTTAGAGTCCCTGAACACCAGCACCAAGGTATGTCTGAATGGGTTCTGAACCAGGAACACTGGTGTTTACCCATGTCACATCGTTCCTGTGCTCTAATGTACCCACTCTGCTCCACAGTTCATGGTCAAAAGCTACATGACCACATATGCCTGGCCATATTCACCACCAGCACTAAAAATTGGTTTCAATGAAAAGACCTTAATACCTCAACCATAAACCTGGTGTCATACCCTGTTTATGTCCTTCACAACTAGAAAATTAACAAAAACTGAGTCAAAAGTTTTTACAGATGACTTAAGCTATCGAGAAGCCACACATGGCTGTCAGTTGTCTTAAGCATCCTATAAAATTAATTACTCTTTTAGTACCCATGTGTGTACATTAATAATCAACTTAACAGACAATACCAACAAATGCACAAGTGTTAAAAGTACATTTTCACGTACAATCCACTAATACTCCGACATGTTTGGATCTTCTTCTCCCTGAAGATGATCTGAAGACTGAAAAATGTTGCAGTATTAGCAGATTATGTGTGATAATTTACTTTTAACACTTCTGCTTTTGTTGGTATTATTTATTAATTTCTCTTCATTATGAATAGCAAAGAAAACTTCAAGACCTATTCTATCCTACAACAATTTTTATAAAACTATATCATTAACAGAAAAAGATTTAACTGCAGATGGAAAGATTGCGAAGGACGGAAAACAAGGACAACATACAACATACCTGTTCTATGAATTGCGCCACCATGTAACCAAGAATTACAGCATCATTAGCTTCTATGTCTAGATGAGGGATTCCCAAGTTACACGTATTCCAGAGTTCTTGTTTGTATTCATCCATTTTCCATGCACCAGACCCAACATCAAAAAGGATGATCTGAGGGTTTCCATCCACAAGCCATGTTCCTGTGTGGATCTAACACAAACACAAACCAAATTTGCAGAAATAAATGAATGACTCTATTTTCATCATCAGTTAACAGTACAAAACCCACGAGGCTGGATCCACTTGATGAAGCTAATCTCAGTCCCAAAAGATAAGCTTCATTCCAGTGCAGTATATTTCATATTTTTAAGCAGTAATAAAAACACAGCAGCTTCCAAACCAATGTAATTTGTAACCAATACAAAGGTGGTGAAAAATATCAAATACCACACTCCTGTCACCTGTTTTTAGAAAACATAATAATGTACCGTCTAGAATCCTGTGGTGCCGAAATTAATCTTTTGTTCAGAACCATAAGTACCAAAGTTAGTGGTGGCAGGAAAAGAATTCCATGCAGGTGGCACAAAAATGTGCATAACTGGCCAATGCATACACTGTATTGCAAGGAAATCTGAACCTCACACCTTCTAATGCATCATATGCACTGTTTGGCACCAAAGCGTTAAATATACCAAAACCAGACAGTTGTGTTATCAGCACTGTTACACCCTTTTAATCCTCTGTCCCATATCCTATACGAATCCACTATATAATTTTGAAAAACCTTTAAATACATCAGACAGAAAACACTTTATAGACTTATTTAAAACAAAACAGGTGTTGTATGTTTTCTTCTAGGTAATTCCCCAGCGTCTGAATTTTATATGCCAATGTTTCAGAACACTCTGTCTGTTCCATCTTCATAGGTGGGTAGGTATGAAGAATAAAAAGGAAAAAGGTTTGGCTTGAAAATTTTCAAGCCAAACCTTTTCCCTTTCCATTCCTCATACCTACCTGCCTATGAAGATGGAACAGACAGAGTGCTCCGAAATGTTGGCATATAAAATTCAGACGCTCTGGAGTTACCCAGAAGAAAACACACAACATTCAGAACATGGAGAAAGTTTGAAATCAAAAGGTGTTGTGTACTGCATAGTTTATACTGTAACGATGACATGATTAAGAGCAACACATTCCGAAACTTCAAGAAAAATACTTCTTCCTTATCTTCTTTCTAAGAAATTAATGAGTAAGTAACAAAACTGTAACTCCAGTTTTATGAGTACATGGACTTGGAACTAGGTATCTCACTCTTTTGGGTGGACAAGCACTGGATGTGATAACATCTTAACCTACAAGAGACAACAGAAAGGAGATCTTTATTGAAGAAGTTTGCAGAACAATTAAATGAACAAGACATACAAAATGTACATACATGACACATAGGCAATGCAGTAAGTCATGGCAAAAGCTTATGGGGGAGTGAAAATTGGTTGGAATAACAATACTATAGCATGCCAAAGGGACATATTGGTCATGATGTGCAATTAATCTAAGTGGTACAGAATGTAGTCTAACTTTGGATCAACCTTTTACAACAGAAAATTAGAGGCTGGGATAGCACAGTCAGTACAACTCCTGGTGGGGCTGTACACTTTGAGGTTCGAACCCTGCCAGGGGTGATATTTTCCACACCTGTCCAGACTGGCCCAGTACAATCCGTACCATGTCTCTTTCCCAGAGGTAAAGCAGCTGGGGAGTGGCAATGGCCCCCCAAACCCATCTGGTGCCAAGGTTAAAGAAAGTGCAGAGCTATATCTCTAAGCCGCTTGTGACTTTGTGGCATGTAAAAGGGTAAAATTTACCTTTTTACAAGGATATTTCTTTATCAATGGAACACCTGAGTAGTACCCCGTACAACAGAATTTGGATTCCTACAATCCTACGGTTTCTTACCTTGAATCCTTGTTCCCTCATCTTGCTCACGGCTGTGTGTAAGGGTCCACTGAAATCTGATTCCTCTACTTCTGTTCGTGCACACTGCTCTTTGTATGGACCTAGCAAGCAGTATTGATCCCCCATCTCTTCTGTCGATACATATGCTTTTGATCGAATTACAGTATAAATACCTCCAACTGCAACATTAAGGATTTCAGTTACTGGCGCTCATTACAAATAAAGTGGCAGTTAGTCCAGTTCCGAAGCAGCACACATGGCACAGGTGCTAAACTGGTGGCCTGCATCATCTCTTATGTCCCCCTTTTAACATCTCAGTAAGTAACTTACAATTAGATTCATTCTTAAGGTATGCCTAGTCCAAGTACAAGGCCTAGGCCCTCCATATTGGTATAATGACATTTGTTTAATTCTGCAGTTGCAATCAATGTGATTTTGTTGTGCAGCGTGTACACAATTTCACAGGGCTGATGGTGTCAACAGAAGCCCATAAAACAGGTAGCTACAGACCCTCAGCGGTTTAATAAGACAGCAGCCAGTTATATCAAAGGAGAGTCTGACTGTCACCACAAACAAATATTACTTGCCCTACATATGCTACCTACTCAGTAGGTGGCAATTTCACTTACCACATCTCAAATAAAAACCCCACTTTGTATTGTCACAAATTTTCAGCGTTTCCACAAGAACATGTCTGAACTCAATAGTTTCAAAACCTGAGTTGCAAATAAAACACTTTATTATCCAACATATGCACAAATATATAGTTCGTAGATACTATTAGAATTATAACAAAATATTTAAAATTGCTCCAACATGTTTCGGATCACAAGGGATCCATCATCAGGGAGCTCTATACAGTGCTTGACTAAAATTACAGTAATGGTTTTCTCGTGTCCGTTGATATGGACGTAGTCAGTGTTATGGCAGCATATTTGCCCGTGGTGCGGGTGTGTACTGCACAGTCTAGAGAGGCACTCTCTCTAGACTGTGCAGTACACACACACACCACGGACAAATATGCTGCCATAGCACCGACTACATCCATATCAACGGACATGATAGAACCATTACTGTAATTTTAGTCAAGCACTGTATATAGCTCCCTGTTGATGGATCCCTTGTGATCCGAAACATGTTGGAACAATTTTAAATATTTTATAATAATTCTAATTGTATCTACGAATTATATATTTGTGCATCTGTTGGATAATAAAGTGTTTTAATCATCACTGGTGCATAGTATAAACATGAAGACTGAGTTTAAAGTATTTTTCCAAGTATCTGTCAGACTATATCAATAAGATGTGGCCAGAACAACATTTCAGCATAGTGTCTCACTACAGGTATGACAGATAGGGATTTGAAACCCTGTAGGGAACAAAAGATTTTCTCTTCACACCCATCCACACTAGGCCGAGGCCTACCCAGCCTCCTGTACAATGGGTACTGGGGATCTTACCCAGGGTAAGACCACCCACTCCAATCTAGCACCAAGGTTAAGAAAAAGTACAGCTATATGTGTACCCCCCACTCTGCGCCTGCATGGCATGTTATGGAGAGACATTTATATCAACGAGATGTTTATGTTGTGTTTAGTGCAGAACTCAGTGTATGCTTGTGGTAAAGTTCTGTGCTAAATGTGGCAGGTGTTGATGTTCATCCAGTGTGCTTTGTTGAATTATTCAATTTATTTTAGCTTTCTCTTGGGGAACCTGAAAGAAAGAGCCCACATGGAAGGCTCAAGTATAGATGAATGAATAATATTAAAATGAATCTTACTTTAAACAGGATGGGAGGGTGGGGGGGCCTGGATTCACTGCTCAGGATATGAACTAGCGACACACTCTCACTAACTTCCATGTTCCATGTATTCTTGATTACCTGATGACCTGTTAGGTTCTCGAGGATTCTGCTACATGAAGTTAGTAAGTTGCCTTTGAATCATGACAGCTACTCATCAGGCAGAAAAATCATTCTTTGCAAAGTGTATAGCACTCTTAAGCATAAGCAGCGAGTACACTAGTAATTGCTTTCGGTTGTCTACAGTTAAAACTCGGATAAATTAAACAAAACCACAAATAACATCTCTATTTAAAAACATAAAGTGAACTTTTTAAATGTAAAAAAGAGAAGAGATGAGAAATATTTTTGCATTTTTAAGACTGGGAAAGCTTTATTTAAGTTATTTATTTAATTTAGTTATTTAACTGATTGATCTGCTTCAAATTTATCGATCTGTTTGGCTAACTAAATTCTACGTTTATTTAATTACTTTACTTGATAAACTTATCAATTTATAATTTAATTCTGCTGTTCAATTCAAGTATTAATTTAATTTCTTGAATTGGTGTAATGTGTTTAATTAACCCACTCTGTTTTATTTAAATTCTTTTATTAGATTATTAAATGTACCCGATATGTGGCTGACCATGCATCGTAATTCAGTGTGGATAACAAACCAACTAGATGTCACTTTTGTGTAATGCTTTATTTTCTCCTTTATAAGTTGCTCAACATGTTTCGGGCAACTATGTGCTCGTCAGCTCCTGATGATGGGCACATAGTTACCCGAAACATGAGCAACTTATAAAGGAGAAAATACAGCATTACACAAAAGTGACATCTAGTTGGTTTGTTATCCACACACTATTAAATGTATGTTAACAACTATTTTAGTTAATTTATTTTACTTCTTTCATATATTCATCGAATAAATTTTATTTAATTAATTGGTCAAATCATATAATTTATTTAATTACATATTTAATTTAGTTAATATTTACTTATTTATTCAAGAACATAAATATATTTCCCTGCACTTTCCATATTCATTGACACATTTGGGCGAAAACTGGCATATATGATCACACATAATGCTATTCAGCAATTCAGAGTTCTGTGAAAATTTGAGCAGGAAAGCCATACTTTACTGACACGCACAAAATAATTTTACCCACACTTCCTACATTTTTCATCCAATTTTTTTTTTTTGGGGGGGGGATGATAAAGGAACTGTTCACAAAAAATTATTATGTGATCATGAGTTTTGTGAATACCAGTGCAATAAAAGTTATCTTTTATTTACAGGCATAAGTGATGTTCTACGTGCACTTTCTGCGTTCATTTACTGACTTTGGTAAAATTTGGTATAAGATATCTGCACATAATGTTGAGCCACGTAGGTTTTAAGAAACTGACACAGGGAAGGCCATACTTTTCTCAAGAGCATACATTAAATTATATTTTTATGTGTACACCAAGCCCTTATTTTGCACCCTACTTGTGGTCCTGAAATAGAGGGTTAAATAAAAAAGGCATAAATAAAAAATATTCATACCAAAAATAAGGGATTAGCATAACAGAATGCAGTCAGCCAAAAGGCACTAAATAAAAAATGGGAGAGTGCAAATTAAAAAGTGGTATAAATTGGCAAGGGGCTTTAAAGCAAAAATCGTAACACAAATGGGTGTAAAATAGGTCTGAGTGTATTTAAAATCATGTGACATCATGAAAGTAACAAATACCATGTAAAGTCTGTGTACTAAGCCATGAGTATACCTTTTAAAGATTTGTTATTAATAATTTTTACAGTTGGTATTTCTTTTATGAATTTGTTCACATATGGGGAACAGTGAGATGAAGAGACAGCATCTAAATACATCAGATGCTAAAACAGAGGCAGGCAAGTTACATCAATGGTTGTAAATATAGCAACTTATAGATGGGCCAAGCGTGTAACTTGTCATGTGTCCCTGGCACAGTGCCACTTGAACCAAGGTCATGTTCTCTTAAACACAATCATGAGGTCAGACAGCCAAAAAAAGCTTCCAGATTACTAACAAATATTTCACCACAATACGTAGAGCAGCTAATGGCCAAGAAATAAAATAACATAATGTGTCTGCATAGGAATTAAAGTAATATGTCAAGAATCTCCATGTAAAATATAGTATATGCAATATTTGAGTCTCCTGGGATGTTAAGGCTGTGTTGTTGGGTGAATACTTACCAAACCACACTGTGTAATATCGCGGAAGACTCTAAATATCAAGTATACTATAATTTTGCATTCCACAAGTTCAGTATTATCCTTAGTCCAGGGATGCACAAATTTCCTGAAGATCTAGGAACCATCTCAAAATTCTAGGTGCCAGAAGGGTGGCATACAGCAAGTTCCATACCGAGGACCCACAGTTATTACGCACCATCATACAAAATTTAGTCACCCTGGTGCCCAGAGGGTGTGCACATATGCCATCACACATCTTAAGTTCGAACTAAACTTACACATTTTTTCCAAAAGTTGTACATCACTTAACAAACTGGCATACAACATGTACCTGAAAAGGTACACATACAGTATAAAGTTAAGCTCCCATTGAAAGGTAAGCAAAGTTGTTCGTGTGTGCACCACGAACGTATACGCAGAACTAGAGGTATAGTTCTACTCATTCTTAACCTTGACAGTATATGAAGGAAAGTGGTCAGGGTCATGCACCAGCAGCTTTGCCCTGGTGAAAGATCCCCTGATAACCACCGAATAGGAGGCTGGGAGGGTCCAAAGGCTTGTCTGAATGCTCAAATGGTCTCCCATTACAGTCTACATGTGTTCCTCAACCTTTTTTAGTTGTGACCAATTTTACAAGGAGTCAAAAATAGGGATCGATATAAAATTTAAAAAAAAAAAAAAAACCATTAATGAGAATGAGTTCAGTACTGTGACTCATATGGCTGTTATATCTAGGGGGAGTCTTAGTGATCTTGTAAATAAGTATTTTTTTTTTTTTGGCAAGGCATTTCTCAAAGTCAGAATATTTTGTCAACTGTGCAACTGTTATGGCAAAAAATGATACTTTTGTTTGGTTTTTGCTGTAATTTTTTTTTTGAAAGGCTGGCAACCCTGGTAATTAATGGTCTGTGGCATTTTTCATAACAGTATGGGTCAACCAACACTGCCATATTAAAAAAAAAAAAGTACTGCTTTTAAAACACTTATAAAACAGCAGTCATCAAAAAATAGATTCATGAAATTGTTTTGTGACCGACTCAGAATAGCTTTGAAGCCCAAATTTGGGTTGCAAACTGTAGGTTTAGAAACACTGGTCTACAGGCTGCATTTGAACATATTTTATACTGCAAACAATCAGTGCAATCCAATGAAGAATCAAGTATGGCTGTACAGCACGGCAACCCTAGTGTTATTATCTCTGGCAAAGAGATGTACCATGTATAACCAAACATTAAAACCAATAAAATTCATAAAGTAACAAAGAACATATGTGGAAAACCGGAGTATCTACTACTTTATTTGTTAATGATTTATGAATACATATCATTACTCCTGACTGGTCTCTGGTGTATCTGTTAACTCCACCGTAAATAACTGCGTAATTTTCAGTCTCTTTAGTACCTTGCAATTTCTTTTTTCTGCTTAGATGAAATAATAACTAAATGGCAGAAAGAAGATATATATGGAATTCCACTTGCAAAAAAACAACTGTTAATGTTGTTATTTGCCGACGACCAAGTTACAATATCTAACACAGAAGATAACTTGCAGAAAGCTGCATATAAATTATATCAAATAATAACAGAACAAGATTTAATTTTATCTGTACAGAAAACAAAAGTAATGGCATTTAAAGGACAAGATTCAGTTAAAAGTAAAAGTGTAAGAGATAACAAAATTACAGAAAAAGTCAATTCCTTTAACTACTTAGGAAACTGATACCTGTTGAAAAAAGAAGTGGACATTTATAAAAAATTGGTAACTATTTGAAAATAGCAGACATTTTTAACAACATGTTCAGACCACAGAAAACTTTAAAGAAAACAAGGATTAAACTATACAATACACTAGCCTCTCATAAATCCAACCCCTTGTCTGTACCTCAGGTTATCATAGAATCATACTCTACCCTGGGTCACGTGGGAAGCGGTAATAGTTGTGGAGGGTATAGCCTGATGGAGGTTGCTATGACACACATTGGCTAACAGAGCTCTGGTCTACCCAAGCCAAGGTGGAAGGTATTGTGCCGAGGGCTGCATGGTACTGGGGTAGAGATAGCAGTGTTGTTAATGATTCCCTTGGGGAACCAGGCCACACCCCATTGTATGTAGGCCTTCCGTCCGCGTAGGGCTCCATGGACGGTGACCTTATGATTTTCCCCACATGTAGGAGGGCTCCTTTTTGGGGACTCTGGCAGGCATACATGTATGAATGAATGGACCAGTGGCTCTGGTGATGGAGTATCCCTGTCCATGGGGACCCTGTTAGGGAACATGGAGGGGGCTCCCTTACTGGTAACTCTGAGGGAAAGATGAATTTTCTGGGGATGGGATGTAGAAGGTGCTGTGGATGGGTGTCTCTGTAGGGGTTCCATTGGGGAACCTGGGGAGGGCATCCATTTACAAGGAACTGTGAGAGACAGTGGGAGGAGGGCTCTGGAAATGGAGCATCTCTCTTTTATGGGAGCTCTGTTGGGGAACCTGGAGGTGTAAAAGAAGGCTCTGTATATGGGCACCTCTTTCCATGGGGGCCTCACTTGGAAATGTGGGAGACAACTTATATGCAGGGACTTATGTTTGGAAGAAGGTTCTGGGACAGGTGTCTCTCCATATAGGGGCCCCATTGGGGGACCTGGGAAGGGGGGTACGTCTACCAGGAGCTTTCAGAGTTGGATGAAGGGATCTCCAGGAATGGGGCATCTCTCTCTGAAGAGGCTCACTACGGAAGGCCTCGAAGGAGGGCTCCTTTACTGGGTACCCTGGGTTATGAAAAGAAGGCTTTGGGGACAGGCATCTCTCTTATTGGGGGCTCAGTTGGGCAACCTGGAGTTGACTCATCTACTGGGGACTTTGAGAGATGGCTAAAGGGGCTCTGGAGGTGGGGCATTTCTCTCTATGGGAGGTCTGTGAAGGGAACCTGGAGGGAGGGCTCCCCTGCTGGGGAGCCTGGAGGATAGGTAGAAAAGGATCTGGAGAAGGGCATCTCTTTCCATAAGGGCCCTGCTGGGGAACCTGGAAGAGGGCTTATCTGCCAGGGACTTTGAGAGATGGATGGAGGAGGTTCTAGGAATGGAGCATTTCTGTCTGAAGACGCTCAGTGCGGAGGGCCTCCGGGGAGGGCTCCTTTACTGGGGAACCTGGAAGATATGTTAAGAAAGGCTCCAGATACAGGCATCTCTCTCCATAGGGGCCCCTTTATGTCTGAGGGTAACCTGGAATCAGAAGGGGGGCTCATATACCAGGGACTTTGAATGAAGAA